>Ga0316219_1004106_pt1 | contig 11215 bp, 10 predicted proteins | sample TBH18003PmetaG_FD_203635 | JGI IMG/M metagenome (GOLD analysis project Ga0316219, IMG submission 203635) | Freshwater microbial communities from Trout Bog Lake, Wisconsin, USA - TBH18003P | ecosystem: Environmental > Aquatic > Freshwater > Lake > Hypolimnion/Profundal zone | place: USA... | reverse complement strand
AATCGCGGTTGGCGGCATCGTCCGCACCGGCGACCACTTTGTGTCTGGCCATTTGAACAAGGAACTGGGTCTGGGCGCGGACACCGCCTTCACCAACGGCGACGTGTATGTGGCCGTGAGCAAGACGTGGCTCAAACCCCCCGTTCCGTTCCTCGTCAACATTGGCTGGAAGGCCACAAATGCCGCCATCTTTGGCATCGGCGGCCAGAGCACACGCTTTGGTGGACGGTTCTTTGGCGGACTGGGAATTCCGATTCCGCTAGGGCATGGATTGGCCGCGGTACCTTCAGCCGGCTTTACGCAGGAGCCAAAGACGGCCAAGAACCTGAAGTACATCATGCCGGGCGGCGTGCATCTGCCCACCACGCTGGACTACGCTGTGCGCGTGACGCAGGCTGAGCATCCCCACTTCAGCTTCGATATCGGCGTCGGACAGGTGGCAGGGACGATCGGCACCGCCGTACTCCCCACCGGACTGCCTTCGCCCTATCCTCCCTACATCTCACTGCCGGTGAACTTGCAGGCGCGCAAGGTTGTGGGCATGGGATTGAGCTACCGCTACTAAGTAAAGGAAAATTCAATCGCCGTCGAACACCCCTCCTGATGCAACTTGCGTTGCCGGGAGGGGTTTCGATTTTCAGAGAGTCAAATCCAGAAGGTCATTCCGATGCGGTGTTTCCGCTTTGTGCGCTTGTTGTGTCTGGCGCTGTTTGTTGCTGTTCTACCAGCTTCATCGATTGCGGCAGTTGCTGATAGCGCAAGTTCTGCCTCGCCGGTAATTTCCGGTTATGGGCAGCAGGGCGAGGCGCAGAGAAAGGCGATTGAGAACCCCGTCGGCGAGATACGATCAACATTCGCGCAGGATGCCAAGAGCACTACCGCGGCAGGCCCCAATTCCGGCGTGCGAGTGAATGCGGCTACCAGGCATGGGAAGGTGGCGGCCCACGACGATTGGAGCGGCGACTCGGGCGCGCCTTCCAGTTCTGACTCACAGCGGCAGCACTTCAAAGCCGAGCAACGGCAATGTGATTGTGCGGCCCAAAGAGGCCAATATTCCGTTGCGTCAGACGCCCCAGGTGCATCCTGCACCCAAGGCACAGCAACAGACCCAGCCGCAAGGCCACTAAGCCCGCGGCAGGGCGGCCCCGCATGGATTGCGGCGCGCCACCATCGGCACACCCTTGCCTGAAGCCAAGGCCATGAGCTATTAAAGAGATTCATTGCAGTTGCCGATAACTGGGGATTAAGGTCGAAGATGGCCGAAGCGAATTAATAAGCTGGGGTCATCTTCAGCAACCGCCAAAGCGCATCTTCGCTGTGCCAGGCTGCTTGTTTGAGCGGCATGGAAGGCTGTGCAGTGGTTTCAGCTGCATGCCTGGCTCCACTTTCTTTTGGCGACGCTGTTTTGGGCTCCTGATGAATCACGCTTTCAGACAGATTTCCATGCGTAATTGGCGAGGGCGAAATGGGGCTGGCTGCTGCATTCATGCTTTGCGGAGTTGTAACTGAATTCGCCGTTCTTGGTGTGCTCATCTACAGGCGCACCTGGCGCACTCTCCCTGTGTTCTTTGCATATTGCGTGTGGGCGCTTTTGAGCGATTCGATGGCGCTGGGCATCATTGTCTATGCGCCAGGCGCATACAACGTACGGTTTTATTTTGCGGTTACCGTCATCGATTTTGGCTTCCAGCTCAGCGTCCTTATTGAACTGGCGTGGTCCGTACTTCGTCCGCTTCGAGGCAGATTGTCGCGCCGTGCAATCCTGGTGCTAGCGGCATTGATTCTGGGCGCCGGTGCGGCCATCTGGCCGTTCACCGGCTTCGCCGGCTCGGGTTTTACTGACGGTATCTGGCTGCGCATGTTCCAGATGCAGCAGACGGCGTCGATCTTGCGGATATTGTTCTTTCTCGGCCTGGCTGGATGCAGCCATCTGCTTAGTTTGAGCTGGCGCGATCGCGAGCTACAAGTCGCCACCGGCTTCGGGTTTTACTCCCTCATGAGCATGGGCGTGGCCGTGGTCAACTCCCATCTAACGGATGCAGTGCAAATTACCTACCTGGGCTACTTGGTGTCGATCAGCTTCCTGGGCTCGCTCATCTACTGGGTATTCAGCTTTGCGCATCAGGAAGAAGCGCGGCGCGAGTTCACTCCTCAAATGAAGCAAACACTGATGGCGCTAGCGGCAACTGCCCATATCTCCAGGATCGTATTGGCCGATCATCTGGCCACGGAGCCACAGGGAACAGATATATCCTGACCAGGTATTGGGCATTCCCAACCCACTACGCGATCTGCTTAAGAGCCTCAGCAGCGCGCAAGGCAAGGCCATGCGCAACGGAGGTAAATTCGTTGCCGCTGCGAATACGATCCGCTCCAAAGCGTGCTTCAAAGATGCGGCGCACCGCGGGCACAAACGAGCTGCCGCCGGTAAGAAACACCCGGTCGACCGCGCGCGGATCAATGCCCGAGCTTGTCAGCAGTTTGTCAATCGCACTCTCGATAGCATGCAAATCGCGTTCGATCCACGATTCAAATTCGAGGCGCGTCACGGGGATGCGCAGGTCCATGCTGCTGTCTTTGAATCGAAACTCCGCGCTCAGGCTCCGCGACAGCTCGAACTTGACTTGCTGCACTGCCTGGTGAAGCTGGTAGCCCAGGTCTTCATCAATAATCGTAATCAGGGCTTCAATCTTCTCCGGCTCCAGCGCCCGGATTCGCGCACTCTTGAGAATTTCGCGTACATTGTTGGTGCGAAGAAAAGAGAGATAATGCCATCGCTCCAGGTTGGCATAGATCCATGCGGGTACCGCCGGCAAAAGCTTGTTGAGTGACCGCGCCTCAGAGTCCGACCCCAGCGCGGGTGAAACAAGCTTGCGTACGATGCGGGCGTCGAAGGCATCTCCCGCAAGACCCACGCCACTATTGCCGAGCAAATCCTGCGGAGTGCGTCCGTGGCGGAGCACGCCAGGGCCGGCGCGCAGCAGCGAAAAGTCGCTGGTGCCGCCGCCAAAGTCACCAATCAAAATCAATTCGTCGTGGTCAAGCGTTGCCTCGTAGGCGCAGGCAGCCGCCACCGGCTCCAACTCAAAGTCCACACGCTCAAACCCCGCGGACGCAAATGCCACCCGAAGCCTCGAAACGGCAAAGTCGTCATCCTCTGCTGTGGCTGAACCTACAAAGCGAACTGGACGCCCGACCATGGCATAGCGGATGGGCCTGCCAAATTGCTTTGCCGCGTGTTTGCGCAAATCGCCTAACATTCGCGCTATCAGGTCTTCAAGCTTATAGCGGCGGCCAAACACCTCAGTACCGGTCAACGAGCGGCTTGAAAGATGAGACTTCAGCGACTGAATCAGGCGGCCCTTCTCCTCGGCCTGAAGATAATGCTCAATCGCGGCCGCGCCTGTGTAGACATGCGCCTTCCGCGGGCCATTGCCTCCCTTGAGTTGTTCCAGATAGAGCACAGACCGAGAAGACTGCACCGTTTCCCCAAGCGCCGGGAACGATGCGAGCTGAACCTTGGACTCACCATCCAAAATCGCAACCGAACTGTTTGTGGTGCCGAAATCGAATCCGACAGCATCCATCTGATCTTTAGCTCTATGCATTCGCTCTATTTTCGCAGCTTGGCAAGGCCCGCCCCCGCCGGGATTCGCAGTCTCTGCCTCCGGGGCGTCCCAAACCCGGCCCGCCACTTCGTATAATCGTCGTCATGAAAGCAATTGCGATGGCCATCGTTTTGTGTGCGAGCCTTCTGCTCCACGCCCAGACCCCTGCCCCCCAAAGCGCCCCCGCCAAAGGCGCTGCAGCAAGAACGAGCGCCGCTCACGCCACCGCAGCCGCAGCGCGCCCCTCCCTGCTCAATCCGGCATCGCTCAAGGCCAAGGCGCCGGCGGTTTTCAAGGCTAAGTTCACCACCACTGCCGGCGACTTTGTTGTTGAAGTGCATCGTGAATGGGCTCCCCTGGGCGTAGACCGTTTTTACAACCTGGTTCGCAACGGCTACTTCACCAACGCGTCCTTTTTTCGCGTTGTTCCCGGCTTCGTGGTGCAGTTCGGACTGAGCGCCAATCCCGCCGCCAACAAGGTCTGGTCCACGGCCAAAATCCAAGACGATCCTGTCGTTCAGAGCAACAAGCGCGGGTCCATTGTCTTCGCCACCGCCGGTCCCAACACCCGCACCACCCAGTTCTTTATCAACTATGCAGACAATGCCCGCCTTGACCATATGGGGTTCGCGCCTTTCGGCACTGTCGTCGAGGGCATGGGTGTTGTGGACAAGATATTTCCCGGCTACCGCGAATCTCCTCGTCAAGACCTGATCACCGAGCAGGGCGACGCTTACCTCAAGACCAATTTCCCGCTCATTGACAAGATCAAGCTGGCCCGGATTCTTCCAGCGGTAACGCCCGCAAAGCACACTCCAGCCGGCTCCAAAGCAGCGGCCAAGCCATCTCCCAAAGCCGCAGCCAAGCCCGCAAAGCCCTGATTTAATAAGCGTTCATGGCGAACCGATGGTTAAGCCGGACGAGGAGCTGAGACAGGGGAAGCAGTTGGCCAGGTTTTCGATATTTTGATTTGGCACGTTCGTGCGGGTAATTCAAATGCGTTTCCGGGTATCGCTTCAGAGGCCTGGGAGCGCATTATGCGTAGGCGTTGACGCTTGCGCTGCTGCCGGTGTTACCGCTTGCGGGCAGACTGACCGCGGTGGCAGTGCCGGCCACGCTGCTTGAGGTGCTTGCGGCCGCGTATTTACTTTCCAAAAGGGCAACCATTGGGTCCGTAGTGCTGGAGGAAGAGCCCAGACCGTAGACGCTGTTGTAAATGGCTGTGATTGGATCAGGGCTGCTTGAAGACGAGGTGCTTGAGCTGCCGATGCTGAGCAGGTCGTCTACCCACTGCACGGTTTGCGCCACAGCGGCCTGCGCGCTTGCCATGGCTTGCGAGGGGGTGTTCTTGAGATCGTCCTGGACGGTGGCAAACGCGGCTTGCGTGGTTGTGACATTGCCAGAGCTGATGGCGGTTCCCAACGCCTTCATGTCCGTGGCAAGTGGGGTACTGGCGGATGAGATGGCGCTGTCTGTCGACGCGGTGATCCGGTCCAGCTGGTTATAGGTATTGAATGCAGATTGGGCAGCGGTCAGGTTTCCAGAAGCCACACTCTGTTGCAAGGACTGCCATGCCTGCTGTGACGCAGGCACGTTGCTTGAAGCCGCAATGTATTGCGACAGACCTGCCGCTGATAAAGCTGCAACCGCCATCCTGACACCTTTTCGGGAGGAGAGGGCTCACTCCCCCTATTTCAACTTCTTCGGCGGCTGGGGCGAACTGCTGCAGTATTTGCGATCGATTTTCCATCAAGGAAGAAACCAAGGTAAGTGGCCAGGAATATCCAATGGATTGAGACGGGGGATGCGGCTAGTTGTTTCTGGCAGTGGAGATGACTGAGAAGGAGTCGAGGAACCGCGCCACATCCTGGTCACGGCGGGCGCTGGACGAGGGAAAAGCCGCGATGAGCATGTAGAGGCGGGAACCGGCGAGGATGAGTCGGGCGCTGAATACACCGCCGCCGACGTTGCGACCGGTGAAGTCTCGGGCCGGGAAACCCTGGCGGTTGTTGTGCGATTCACCAACCAGCGTGGTCTGCGTGCGAGCCAGAGCGTCGTCGCGGGCCATGTCAAGCGTGCGGTCGGCAGCCATGCCGCTGGCGCGCTCGACGGGGGGATTATCTGCCCAGGCCACGGAAAACGATGTCTCGGCGTCTGGGTAGGAGTAGATCATGTCTACCTGTTCCGAGCCTCCGGTGGTGTTGTAGGCGGGAATCTGTATCTGCTTGACGTCAGTGGGCATTTCTACTTTAAAGCCGTCTGGTGTGCGGTCAATCTTCTGCCAGACAATGTGCGCGGGGTGAATGGCAGAGGCAACCTGGTCCACAGTCGAGCTGTCCTCGCTGCCGCCTGCAGGGCCAACGAGTCCCAACTCCTGCCGATGCAGATAGATGTAGACGATTCCCAGGATGAGGATTCCGCCCAGGACAATGTAGTACCACCGCTTCACACTCACAAGAGTGCCAATTCCTGCCGGATGTTGCAAGTCGATTATTCTCTTTTGCATACGGGAGGTGCCTGACAGGTAAAAGGCTTGTCCTTTACAGGGGAACACCTTGAAGCGCGTAAACCTGTTCCGGATTGACCCTCCATGCAACCTTTTCGGCACTGGAGCATCTCATTAGGTAATTAGCAGAGGCTTCCCCGAATATGTCCCTTCCAAGAAAGGTTTCCACTCATTTTTGAAGGTCCTGTATGGACCCCTTCCCAAAAATCCCCCTGGTTCCCTCCTTCAATTGCCTCTCGAGCGGGCCTGCCGGAAGGCAGGCCCATTTCTCTTATGCGGGCAAAGTGCGCCCAACGCTTGGACAAAATCTTTAAATCGATAGAATTGAAGTTGATATGCGCCAAACTCCCAGTTCTCTACCGAGACACGACCAGAATATTCAGGACATTGACGCGCTTTTTATCGAAGCGGGTTTGGTGAGGAACCTGCGCGGAAAGGCTGGCGCACGCCCTCTGAGGGCGCGTTTTGACCGCGCGGCGGCGGATGAGCTATCGCTACCCGCACCGGTTCCGCAGGTAGCAACCAACGGTGTTGCGTGGATTCCGGTTCCTGGATGGGATAAGACACCCTGGCTGTGGCACGGCTTCAGCACTCGCAGGGGCGGCTTAAGCCGCGCCTACTGCCCGGACGACGCGCCCGGCGAATTGAACCTCGGGTTTACCGCGGCGGACGACAGGGGAGCGGTTACGGGCAATCGGCGGCTGCTGGTGGAGGCCGTTACAGGGGACCCAAATACTCCGCTGCTGGTGGTTCGACAGATTCACTCGACGGTAGTGCACCGCGCTGTAGCGGCGGATGTATTGCGCGAGAGCCCATGGAAGGCGGACGGGCTGATTACCGACGAACCCGGCCTGCTGCTGGGTGTTCAGACCGCCGATTGCATTCCAGTGCTGGTTGCCGACCGCAAACGGCGCGTGGTGGCGGCCTTCCATGCAGGCTGGCGGGGCACCGTGAAGCGCATTGTGGAGGCGGGAGTGGGGCGGATGAGGCTGGAATTCGGATCACGGCCAGAGGATCTAATTGCGGCGGTCGGTCCCGGCGTGGGCGCCTGCTGCTATGCCGTGGGCGAAGAGGTACTGTCGGCATTCGAGTCCCAGTTTGCTTACGGGCGCGAGCTGTTTCACGAGGTCTACTCGACGGACGCAGTGCGTACCAAGTATCCGATGCTGTTTCTAACGCAGCGCGCACCAGGCCACTCGCCGATAGGGCCGAACCTGCACCTGGACTTGGTGGAGGCGAACCGCCGTCAGCTTCTTGATGCGGGCTTGAAGCCCCGTTCGATCAAGGTGGTGGGCGGCTGCTCAAACTGCCATACGGATCTGTTTTTCTCTCATCGCGCCTCGAGCGGGCACGCCGGGCGCATGCTGGCCGTGATTGGAATCCGGGTGCCTGCCGGCAAGTAACGGGGCATCGCAAGGCACAAAAAAATACCGCCCCGCCTCAGGGGAACCGAGGCAGGGACGGCGGTTGGCATCTTTGATCGGCCTTGAGTCCGCTCAGGAGGCTTTTGAAGCCTCGCCCGGGTTCACCAGGTCGCGAAGCTCTTTGGATGGTTTGAAGTACGGTACCCGCTTGGCCGGGACATCAACGCGCGCGCCGGTCTTGGGGTTGCGCCCAATGCGGGGGTTGCGCTGCCGGATGCGAAACGATCCGAAGCCTCGAATCTCGATCTTGTCCCCGCTCTGCAGGGCACCAATCACGGAATCAAAGATGGTCTCGACGATCACTTCGCCATCACGGCGGGTCAGATCGCCCAGGCCAGTAACTTTTTCCACCAGGTCTGCCTTAGTCATGTCCGTTAGGCCTCCGCTCACAGGATAAACGGATTGTGCCGATGAAAGCATGAAAAAGCAAGTCTCTTGTAGGAATTTAGCCTTTGCGCATCAGCAAGTTGGCCTGAAAATGGCCTCTGGGAGGATTATGCAGCCGAACTTCGCCCTTTGCGTTATTATGTGCAGAGTTATCCCCAGCGGTTGAAGATCATTCCAACCCGGATTCCGGGTTAGAAGGCGGTAGTTGGCGTGATGGAATTTCCAAAGTACAGCATCGTGATTCCGGCGTATAACGAGAGCGCCCGCATCCCCGCCACGCTCAATTCGGTTGTTGACTGCGTTCGACGTCGTGGCTGGTCCGCTGAGGTGGTGGTGGTTGACGACGGTTCCACGGACAATACCGCCGAGGTGGTGCGGGCCTTTGCCGCCAATGCGCCTGAAGTTCGCCTGATGCAGAATGATGGCAACCGGGGCAAGGGATACAGCGTGCGCGCCGGTTTGCTGCAGGCCCTGGGCGACGTGGTGATGTTCACAGATGCCGATCTTTCCGCCCCGATGGAAGAGGCCGAGCGCCTTTTTGCCGCCATTGCCGAAGGCGCAGACATTGCCATCGGCTCTCGCTGGCTTGAAAGCGGCAGGCAGTCGCATCGCCAGCCCCTCTACCGGCAGGTATTTGGCCGCTGCTTCAATGCACTAACCCGCTCTGTGATGGGCCTGCACTTTGCCGACACGCAGTGCGGCTTCAAGGCGTTTACGCGCCAGGCTGCACAGACTGTCTTTCAATTGCAGACCATCGAGCGTTGGGGATTCGATCCCGAGATTCTGTTTATCGCGACGCTTCGCGGCTTTTGGATTATCGAAGTGCCGGTGAGCTGGGCCCACGACGCGCGCACTCGCATGAGCTATGTCCGGGACGGGTTCAAGATGCTGCAGGAGATAGCCATCGTCCGCTGGAACGCCTTCCGCGGGCTGTATGGCAAGCAGGTGGCAAACATTCGTCGCGCCGAGACCGCGAATAAGTAGCTTTGGGGCAGTTCCGGCTGTTCGAGCGCGTTCGTCTTTCGGCATTGACCTTCTCTGAGACTTATCCGCATCGCTCCCCGTCCTTGATGGCAGGGGCGGGTTATCAATTCCGCGCCGGGATCATTTTGATCAGTGGGAGACAGTCGTATGTTTAAAAAGTTTGGACTCGCAGTACTGTTTCTGGCGCTCGGTTCAGTGGCCGCGCTGGCTGCCGACTTCAACGGCAAGTGGTCAGCTACCGTTGAGACGCCCAGGGGAACGCAAACACTCACCTTTGATTTTCACGTGGATGGAACAACGCTGACCGGGAAAGTGACCACTCCGCGCGGTGAAATGGACATCAGCGAAGGCAAGGTGGACGGGGACAACATCTCCTTTGCCCAGGTGATGAACTTCAACGGCAACGAGTTCAAGATGCTCTATACGGGCAAGGCGAGCGGCGACACCATCAATTTCACCCGCCAGGCAGGCGACCGGCCCGCCATGACGTTTGTGGCCAAGAGGGGCGCTGCAGCTGCTCCGCCAGCCACTCCTCCCCCGGCGCCGCAACAGTAGGCTGCATTTTCGGGGTGCGATTTCGGGATTGCGCTGGATAAGGTACGTGGTCACCCAGGTCTGGAAGTTCGGACCTGGGTGACGTTGTTCTTGATGGAATTCACGCGAATGAGAACGCGGTGCGCCAATCTGGCGAGCCGCAAGCAGACCGCCACGGCTGCTACGCCGTAGCCGCGTCCGCTACCGATTGCAACCCTCTTGCATCAATTTCAAACTCGCGCATTTTGTACTTTTGAATCTTGCCGGAGAGCGTGGCCGGGAACGAATCCACAAAGCGGATGTATTCGGGGATCTTGTAGTAGGCGATCTGGCCCTGGCAGAAGGAGCGTATCTCAGCTTCAGTAGCTTCCACGCCGGGCTTCAGGCGGACCCAGGCGCAGACGATTTCACCAAGGCGGGCGTTGGGGATGCCTACTACTTGCACCTCATCTACCTTGGGGTGGGTGTAGAGGAACTCCTCGACCTCGCGGGGGTAGATGTTTTCTCCTCCGCGGATGATGACATCGCGGGAGCGGCCGGTGAGGTGGATGCATCCGTCGTCTCGCATGACTCCGAGGTCGCCGGTTCGCAGCCAGCCGTCTTCCTTGATAACGGTGGCCGTGCCCTCCGGGTCGCCGTCGTATCCCTTCATGAGGGCATAGCCGCGCACGCAGACTTCGCCCTGTTCGCCATAGGGCAGGGTTTCGCCGGTCGCGGTGGAGATGATCTGAATCTCTGTTTGCGGCATGGCGCGGCCTACGGTCTTTACGCGAATCTCGATGGAGTCGGCGGCGTCGCTCATGGTGACGACCGGCGAGGTCTCGGTTTGCCCGTAGGCGATGACGAGCTCGCCGCAGTGCATCTCTTCAAGAACGCGCTTCATCAGCTCAACCGGGCAGGGCGCTCCGCTCATCATGCCGGTGCGGAGGCTGGTGAGGTCGTAGCCGGCAAAGTCAGGCAGCGCCATCTCCGCCACGTACATGGCGGGAACTCCATAGACCGAGGTGGCGCGCTCATCGTGTACGGCCTTGAGGGTGGCGCGCGGGTCAAAGGTCCAGTTGGGCAGGATGATGGCCGCTCCCGAGTTGACGGCGGACATGGTTCCGATGACGCATCCGTAGCAGTGGAAGAGCGGCACGGGAACAACGATCTTGTCCTGCTCTGTGTAGTGGAAGCCCTGGGCGAGGAACTGCCCGTTGTTGACCACGTTGTGGTGCGTGAGCATCACGCCCTTGGGCAGGCCAGTTGTTCCGCTGGTGTATTGGATATTGGCCACATCATCAATGGCGACGTGGTGAGGGAGCTGGCCCTCGGCTTCAAGCAGTGCCGTCCACTGCGGAGAATCAAAGTAGATGGTGTGCTGGAGTTCAATGTCGAGGCCGTGGCGGGCGCGGGTGAGGATGTCTTCGTAGTCCGCGTGCCTGTCTTTGTGCCACAGGAATATGGCCTTCATCCGCGAGCGCTTGAGGGTGAACTGCAGCTCGTGCGAGCGGTAGGCCGGATTCACATTGACCAGAGCCGCGCCAGCCCGCGCGCAGCCCATGTGCATCATGATCCATTCAATGCAGTTTGTGGACCATAGGCCCACGCGGTCCCCGCGGCGGATGCCGAGCGACCACAGGCCGCGCGCCACGCGATCAGCCTCTGCGCTCAGTTCAGCCCAGGTGAGGCGTTTGGACTGATGACAGGAAGCCACCGCGAGACGGTCAGGGAAGCGGGCCGCGGTGCGGTGCAGCAGGTCCCCGATGGTCAACTCCAGCAAGGGCCGATCC
>Ga0316219_1004099_pt1 | contig 11234 bp, 11 predicted proteins | sample TBH18003PmetaG_FD_203635 | JGI IMG/M metagenome (GOLD analysis project Ga0316219, IMG submission 203635) | Freshwater microbial communities from Trout Bog Lake, Wisconsin, USA - TBH18003P | ecosystem: Environmental > Aquatic > Freshwater > Lake > Hypolimnion/Profundal zone | place: USA... | reverse complement strand
CAGCTGGGCGCATCATCTTTGCATCTCACCTTCCTGACCGAGGACGAATGGCGGCTGGCGGGAGACGCCGGCTATTTGCAGCGCACCGGCCAGCAATTTCATTGGGAAAATCGCGGCTACGCATCGTTCGAGGAATTCCTGGGCGAACTGGCCAGCGGCAAGCGCAAGAATCTGCGAAAAGAGCGCCAGAGCGTCCGCGACGCCGGGGTGACGTTCGACTGGCTCACCGGCAACGACCTCACCGAGGCGCACTGGGACTGCTTTTTCGATTTCTACAGGGACACGGGTGGGCGCAAATGGGGCACGCCCTATCTCACCCGCGACTTCTTCAGCCGCCTGGGTGACGGACTGAAGCAGCAGACCCTGCTGGTGATGGCGAAGCAGAATGGCGAATATATCGCCGGCGCGCTCAACCTGTTCGGCGAAGGGGTGCTTTTCGGGCGCAACTGGGGCTGCACCGCATTCGTGCCATTCCTGCATTTCGAGACCTGCTATTACCAGGCGATCGATTTCGCCATCGCCCGGGGCCTGAAACGGGTTGAGGCCGGGGCCCAGGGTGAGCATAAATTGCTGCGCGGCTATTTGCCGGTGCCGACATACAGTGCTCACCGCATCGCCCATCCGGGCCTGCGCCGCGCGGTGGACGATTATCTCGCCCAGGAACGGGCGGCGGTGGCGGAAAACATCGCGGAACTGGCGAAGGCGTCGCCATTCCGCAAGGGAGACTGAATGGCCTACGATTCAAACAACATATTCGCGAAGATCCTGCGCGGCGAGATTGCCTGCGTGAAAGTGTTCGAAGACGCCAGGACGCTGGCTTTCATGGATGTGATGCCCGAGGCGCAGGGCCATGTGCTGGTGGTGCCGAAGGAGAGCGCGCAGGACATTTTCGACCTGTCGCCGGATGGTCTGACCGCCATGATGGCGACGGTGCAGACGGTAGCGAAGGCGGTGGACAAGGCGCTGGCGCCCGATGGCATCCAGTTGAAGCAGTATAACCGCGCGCCCGCCGGGCAGAGCATTTTCCATGTCCATTTCCATGTCGTGCCGCGCTGGGAAGGCGTGGACCTGGCGCCACATGGCAAGGCGATGGTGGATGCGGCGGCGCTGGAGCCGGTGGCCGCGAAGATCAGGAGCGCCCTGTGATCCTGGAACGCGCCGTCTTTCCGATCAAACCGGGAATGGCCGGGGAATTCGCGGCGGCGTTCGCGAAAGCCCGAAAATTGCTGGAAGCTACACCGGGCTTCCACAAGCTGGAGATGCGCCGAGGCATCGAAGCGCCGGATACGTTCCTCCTGCTGGTCTGGTGGGACAGTGTCGAGGCCCATATGCAGGGCTTCCGGGGTTCCCCCGCCATTCTGGAATGGCGGGCCCTGCTCTCGCCCTTCTTTGCCGGCACGCCCCAGATGGAGCATTACGAAGAAAGTCTTTGACCGAGCCTCCTCCTTCACAGGAAGGAGGAGGTCAGATCACCGGGAAACGCATCAGACGATCTGGGTGGCGGCGTTCAGCAGCGCCAGCACCGAGAAGATGGCGACAGCGGCGATGGTGGCCATCTGGAACAGGGTGTTGGCGGCTTCGCTGTGGTTGAAGGGGGTTTGGGTCTGGTTGGGGTGGCTCATGGCGAATACTCCGTTGGGTTTCAATGAAGAGGAGTTGAGCCCATACCTGTCGCGCGGCGATGGAACGCTGTCCCGGCTTTGTCGCGCCAGCAGCGAGAATTGGCGCAAAATCCCCGCCTTGGCCCCAAAACCGACAAAGCCGTACAAGCCTGCAAATCCGTTCATCGCGATTTATGCTGACGTTTCATTCATTTAGTAGATATTTTGCGGAACCGGACACCCGGACAATTCGGACAGAAACGGAGATTATTGTGCGACAGACCTGCGCTTTATTCGCCCCGACACATCCCCGGAGCCGGTCATGAGGGCCTTCGTCATCTGCGTCTTGTTGCTGACCAGCGCCGCCCAGGCGCAGCCGCAAATGTCCGCACCGGTCGAGACCGTCACCTCCGCGGCGCAGCGCGCGCAGGATGACGACACCGCCCATCGCTTCGTGCAGTCGCTGCTGGCGCAGTCCCCATCGATGGAAAATCAGTATGCCAAATGGAAGGCGTCGGTGTGCCCGCATGTCTATGGCCTGACGCCGGTGGCCGCCTATGTCGTCGAGCGTCGCATCAAGGAGGTGGCGAGCCAGGTCGGCGCGCCGGTGGACCGCAACGATCCCTGCATTCCCAATATCGGCATCATCGTCACCACCGATCCGCAGAAGAGCCTGGATTCCCTCAGCCGGCGTGCGCCCTATCTGGTGCTCACCAGTTCGCGGCGGACCAAGGTCACACATCCGGTGGAGACCTGGTACGCCAGCATGCTGCGCGACTATAACGGCAAGTTGAATTTCGATCAGAGCTGGGAAGATGCCGGGCTGGACGGACCGCCCATGGTGCCGGCGCAGCTGTCCCGCCTGTCCACCGGCCAGACCGCCGAAATGGGCGCCGCCACCGTGCTGGTGAATGCCCAGGCGGTGACCGGCCTGTCGCTGGGCGCCCTGGCCGACTATATCGCCCTGCAGACCCTGGCCCAGAGCCAAGTGAGCGACCGCTGCCAGACCGTGCCCAGTATCGCCAACCTGCTGCTGCCGGATTGCGACGCCGCCAACCATACCGACCACCTTTCGGACCTTGACCTGGCGCTGCTGACGGGGCTTTACGCCGCGCCCGACCGGCCCGAACTGCTGCAACGCCAGCGCATCATCGGCGCCATGAAGCGGACCCTTGAAGCGCAGCGGACGCATTGAGCACTGCCGCCGTCATCGCTTTGGTGCTACGATCCGCGGCGTTTGTGCGGAAGACAGGCATGAAAAAAGCTGCCCTGGCGATCCTGACCGCCCTTCCCTGCCTTGCCCTCGAACCGGGTATCGCCCAGCCCGGCGCGGCGCCTGAAACCGCGTCCACCGAAACCGTCAAGGTCCAGGCGGCACCCATGCCCGACGAAGCGATCACCGGCTTCGTCAAGACCTTCACCGCGCCATCGCTGCTGACCGGCAAGATTCCCCGCTGGGCCAAGGGCATCTGCCTCAAGACGGAGGGATTGCCGCGCGAACTCGCCGACGCCGTGACCGGACGCGTGCTGGAGGTGGCCAAGATGGTGGGCGCGCCGGTGCAGCCGCAACCTTGCGGTCTTAACACCGTGGTGATCTTCGATGCCAATCCCCAAGCCGTGATGGATGACATCGCCGCCAACAATTCCGACCTGCTGGGACCGCATGATCCTGCCCAGACCAAGGACCTGGCGAAGGTGCGCTTCCCCATACAGGCCTGGTATGCCACCGAAACGCAGGACAACAAGGGCGCGGTCGTCGCCGACAGCAACACCGCCCAATCACCGGAATGCGAAAGCATCGCCGACAATGCGTTTGAGGCGGGCGGCGCCCTCACCGGCGGGTTGCACGTCAACAACGCCCGCTACAACCAGGTGATCGACGAGCGCCAGCGCTATTGCGGCCGGCGCAACACCACCGGCAGCCGCGTCCGCGACGGGGTGATCAGCCATCTTTCCGCCGTCACGGTCGTCGCCTCGATGGATACGGTGAATTACCACGAACTGGGCGCCGTCGCCGATTACCTGGCGCTGGTGATCCTGTCCCAGACCAAGGCCTTCGAGACCTGCGAGAAGATGGAGACCGTCGCCAACCTGCTGGTGCCGCGCTGCGACCTCAACAACCGCGTCAACGGCCTGATGCCGGGTGACATCGCCTTTCTCAAGGCGCTCTACAAGGCAGATGCCGGCGGCACGCTGGTGGCGCAACAGGCCGCCATCGCGGGCGAGATGAAGAAGCTGCTGAACGCGCGCCAGTGAGGAATGGTCCGGGGGACCATTTCGCGCGACGAATGCCGCGAGCCAAAGCGAGCGGCTGGCTCGGCGTCGCCGGGCAGGCGGGCAATGCCGTGCTGGTTACGGTCCTGTATCCAGCGTGGCGAAATTCAGACGCCTTCCTTGGGCGCGGGCTTGCGGCTTTTCGGCCCCGGCGCCCGGGTTTCGGCGGGCACGAACTCGAAGGCCAGCGCATCCTTTTCGCGATCCAGCAGCACCCGGACCGTGCCGCCATTCCTGAGGGCGCCGAACAGAATCTCGTCGGCCAGGGGTTTCTTGATGTGGTCCTGGATAACGCGGGCCAGCGGGCGGGCGCCGAAGCTTTCGTCATAGCCCTTCTCGCCCAGCCACCTTGTGGCCTCGGCTGTGAGGTCGAAGGTGACATCGCGGTCGGCCAGCTGGGATTCCAGTTCCAGCACGAACTTCTCCACCACCTTGTCGATCGTGTCGCGGCTAAGCGGCGCGAAGGCGATGACGGCGTCCAGGCGGTTGCGGAATTCCGGCGTGAAGAGCTTCTTGATCGCCTCCTCGTCCTCGCCGTCGCGCTTGCCGCGGCCGAAGCCGATGGCGTCCTTGGCGGCGTCGGAGGCGCCCGCATTCGTCGTCATGATCAGCACGACATTGCGGAAGTCGATCTTCTTGCCGTTATGGTCTGTGAGCTTGCCGTGGTCCATCACCTGCAGCAGGATATTGTACATGTCCTGGTGCGCCTTCTCGATTTCGTCGAGCAGCAGAACGCAATGCGGATGCTGGTCGATGCCGTCGGTGAGCAGACCGCCCTGGTCGAAGCCGACATAGCCCGGCGGCGCGCCGATCAAGCGGCTGACGGTGTGGCGCTCCATATACTCGCTCATATCGAAGCGCAGGAACTCCACGCCAAGAACGGCGGCCAGCTGCTTGGCGACCTCGGTCTTGCCGACGCCGGTGGGTCCGCTGAAGAGATAGGAGCCGATGGGCTTTTCCGGCTGACGCAGGCCGGCGCGCGACAGCTTGATGGCGGTGGCCAGGGCGTGGATCGCCTTGGCCTGGCCGAAGACAACGCGGCCAAGATCGGCTTCCAGCGTTTTGAGGGCGGAAGCGTCGTCCTTCGACACCGATTTGGAGGGAATGCGGGCAATCTTGGCCACAATCTCCTCCATGTCCTTCACATGCATCACTTTCTTGCGGCGGCTTTCCGGCAGCAGCATCTGGCTGGCGCCGGCCTCGTCGATAACGTCGATCGCCTTGTCGGGCAGCTTGCGGTCGTTGATGTACTTGGCCGAGAGTTCGACCGCGGCGCGGATGGCGTCGGCGGTGTAACGCAGCTTGTGATAGCTCTCGAAGCAACCCTTGATCCCCATCAGGATATTGATCGAATCCTCGACCGTGGGCTCGGCGACGTCGATCTTCTGGAAGCGGCGCACCAGGGCGCGATCCTTTTCGAAATACTGGCGGTATTCCTTGTAGGTGGTCGAGCCGATGCAGCGCAGCGTGCCCTGCGCCAAAGCGGGCTTGAGCAGGTTGGAGGCGTCCATGGCGCCGCCACTGGTGGCCCCTGCCCCGATCACGGTGTGAATCTCGTCGATGAAGAGAATGGCGCCCTTCTGGTTCTCCAGTTCCTTCACCACGGTCTTGAGCCGTTCCTCGAAATCGCCGCGATAGCGGGTGCCGGCGATCAGCGAGCCCATGTCGAGGGCATAGATGGTGCAGTCCTTGAGGATTTCCGGTACCTCGCCCTTGACGATCTTACGCGCCAGGCCCTCGGCGATGGCGGTCTTGCCGACGCCGGGATCGCCCACGAACAGCGGATTGTTCTTCTGGCGGCGGCAGAGAATCTGGATCGTGCGGTCGACCTCGGCACTGCGCCCGATCAGCGGATCGACCTTGCCGGACTTGGCCTTCTCGTTGAGGTTGACGCAATAGGCTTCCAGGGCCTCGGTGCCCTGCTTGGCCGGCTTTTCCTCGCCCTCCTCCTCCTCGGCGCCGCGCGGCGGCTTGGGCTGGCTCATCCCCGGGCGCTTGGCGATGCCGTGGGAGATGTAGCTGACCGCGTCGAGGCGGTTCATGTTCTGCTGCTGCAGGAAATAGACGGCGTTGCTTTCGCGCTCGGTGAACAGGGCCACCAGCACATTGGCGCCGGTGACCTCGTCGCGGCCGGAATTCTGCACATGCAGCACCGACCGCTGCACCACCCGCTGGAAGCCGGTGGTGGGCTTGGCGTCTTCGCCATCCTCGATCACCAGGGTGGCGAGATCGGTGTCGATGAACTTCTGCACCGCCTTGCGCAGCGCATCAATGTCGACATTGCAGGCCTTCATCACCTGGCCGGCATCGGCATCGTCGATCAGGGCCAGAAGGAGATGCTCAAGCGTGGCGTATTCGTGATGCCGGTCGCTGGCGAGCTTGATGGCGTGATGCAGAACCTGTTCCAAGCTGCGCGATAGGGATGGCATCAGAACCTCACTCTTTCTCCATGGTACATTGTAGAGGATGTTGATGGCGGCGGGCGAATTCAATGACCTGGGTCACTTTGGTCTCCGCCACCTCGAAGGTGAACAGGCCGCAGACCCCCACGCCATGACGGTGGACATGCAGCATGATCTCGATCGCGTCCTCGCGGCCCTTGCTGAAGATCTTCTCCAGAATGTGGATGACGAACTCCATCGGCGTGTAGTCGTCATTCAGCAGCAGCACCTTGTAGAGGCTCGGCTTCTTGGTCTTGGCGCGCGTCTTGGCGACGATGCCGGTTCCGGTTCCGGTGCCGTCACCATTCTGGCCGTCATGGCCGTCTGAATCATCACCATTGTCGCGCATGCGCCCTATCCTAGCGCAACAGAAGGCGCTGCCTAGAGGGTGATGTAGGCATAAAACCCAATCCTGCAAGCCGGTTAAAGCGAAAAAGGCCCGGTCCCCCTGCGGGAACCGGGCCTTTCGCAACTTGAAGACGCGAACTTAGGCGCGCGTGGTCTGCACGACATCCAGCCAGGCTTCGACGCGGCCCTTGAGCGGCGCGAAGCTTTCCTTGCTGGTGGCAGCGAAGAGTTCGCCGAACTTGGTGAGTTCGCCGATATAGCTTTCGAACGCCGACTTGGCGTAGTCGCTCTGATATTCGAAGGCTTCATGCAGCGACTTGGAACCCATCACGGCCTTGGTGGCGGTGATCGAGTCTTCCAGCGACTGCTTGGAATAGGCGTAGATTTCGCTGTTCAGGGTCTCGACGCCCTTGCCGGCGACGGTGGCGGACTTGGCCACCGCTTCGGCGGTATCCTTGCCATAGCCGAGGACGAGATCGTAATTCTTGATGACCTTGTCGAAGCCGGCCTTGAGGGCCTCGGCGCCGTTGGCGATGGCGGTTTCGGCGGTTGCGGCTGCTTTGTCCGTCGCGGTCTTGGTCTTGCTCATGGTGCTATACCCTTTCCCTGTCTGGTGTTCCGGGCGAACCGGAATTGCCCGGCGGCCTGTTGCAGTGCAACATGAGGATAATTGGGGCATCACCCCTTCCCCGTCAAGGGTTAATTGTTGCATTGCAGCAAAATTTTTATGCCCCCCCCCATTCGCGGCTGGTTAATGATTGGTTAAAGGCCCGGGAACTAAGGTGTTTTGGAGTTGGTGCTTGCGCCGCCCCGGCCAATTTGGTCTTTTTGCAACGGGGTGGCGATGATTTGGGGTCTTAACCGTTGTTTTTTTCGATCCGGCTGCACCGCATCCCGTGCCTGGCAGGTCTGGCCGTCCTCCTGCTTACGGCAGGACTGACGGCGAACGCTGACGCTGCCAACAAGCCCCGTCATGTCGCCCGGCCTGCTGCCGTCGCCGCGACGGCGCAGCCTGCCCTGCGCGGCACGGCCCCCAAGGCTGCGCGCCGGGTGGTGAAAATGCCCGCCAGCCCCACCGATCCGGACAAGGACGCCGCCCTGGTGATCGACGGCGCCACCGGCAAGGTGCTGTACGCCCGCAGCGAGACTGCGGAACGCCATCCCGCCTCGCTCACCAAGATGATGACGCTTTATCTGCTGTTCGAGGCGCTGAAGGCGAACAAGGTGACGATGGATACGCCGATGTCGGTCTCCGCCCATGCCATGGTGCAGAAGCCGACCAAGCTCAATCTGCGCAAAGGCGACACCATCTCGGTCGACACCGCCATCCGCGCCATCGTCATCCGCTCCGCCAATGACGTGGCGGTGGTGATCGCCGAAGCGCTGGGCGGCACCGAAGGCCACTTCGCCCAGATGATGACCGAAAAGGCCAAGCAGATGGGCATGAAGGAAACCAATTTCCACAATGCCTCGGGCCTGCCCGATCCGCTGCAGATCACCACGGCCAGCGACCTGACGGTGCTGGCGCGGCACCTGGCCTACGACTTTCCCCAGTATTTCAACTATTTCAGCCTCACCGGCTTCACCTACAAGGGCACATGGTATCCCACCCATGACAATCTGATCGGACGCTACCAGGGCGCCGACGGCATCAAGACCGGCTATACCGGCGCCTCCGGCTTCAATCTCGTCACTTCGGTGGTGCGCGGCGGCAACCATATCATCGGCGTGGTGATGGGCGGACGCACGGCGCTGCGCCGCGACCTGGAGATGGTCCGCATTCTCGACGACGCCTTCGCCCAGATCGCCGCCAACCCGGCGCTGGTCGCATCGCGCACCATTCCCTGGCACCAGTATGGCGGTGAAACCGCGCCGGTGGTCGCCAGCCTCAGTGTGGCGCCTTCGCCCGCGCCTGCCGCGGCGGCGCCCCAGCCCTTCACGCCGGCACGGTCGCATAATCCCTTCTCGGGCCTGTCGGCAATGGTCTCGCCTGCCTTCAACGCCCGGCGAAATGAAGTCGATGAGGATGCCGCCGAAAAGAAGGTGGCCGTCGACGAGGACGCTTCGATCCTGTCGCCGGTCGCCCGCCCGGCCGCCGTACCCGTGGTGGCACCCTCACCCACCGCCACACCTGCGCCCAATGCGGTCAAGCCGCGGGTGGCGGCCAAAGCGCCGCCGGCACCCGCTGTCCGGCCCAGGCCCCGTCCCGATTATTCGCCTCGCGTGGCCATGGCAGCCAACATCGTCCCCGCCCCGCCCCAGCCGCGCCCATCGCGCAGCCAACCGGTGGCGGAAGGCGATACGGACAGCAGCCCCGCCGTGCCGCCGGCACAATCGGGGCGCAACTGGACCATCCAGATCGGCGCCTATGCCGACAAGGCGCTGGCCCAGGCCCAGCTTTCCTCCTATGCGGCCAAGGCGCGGGACGTGCTGGGGGCGGCAACCCAGATCGTCTCGCCGCGCCAGAACGCCGATGGCCATACGCTGTGGCGGGCCCGTTTCGGCCCCTACGCCGAAAACGAGGCCCGCGAGGTCTGCACCCGCCTGACCGCCAAGGGCCAGACCTGCTTCGCGGCCATCGCCTCGGCGCGCTAGTATCGCCCATGGCTTTGACCGTCGTCTCCACCATCGCGGACCTGCGCGCGGCACTGGCGCCGAGGCGCGGCTTGTCTGTTGAACAAGGCGGCGGCATCGCCATGGTGCCGACCATGGGCGCGCTGCATGACGGCCACTTGTCCTTGGTGCGCGCCACTGGGGCGCGCACGACCGTCGTCAGCATCTTCGTCAATCCCACCCAGTTCGCGCCGCATGAGGATTTCGATTCCTATCCGCGCACGCTCGAAGCCGATCTGGAAAAACTGGCGGGCGTGGGTGCCCCCATCGTTTTCGCGCCGACCGCGCGCGAAATGTATCCCCAAGGCTTTGCCACCACCGTCACGGTGGGAGGGCCCAGCGCCGGACTGGAGACGGACTTCCGGCCGCATTTCTTTTCCGGCGTCGCGACCGTGGTCGCCAAGCTGCTGCTGGCGGCGCTGCCCGACACCGCCATTTTCGGCGAGAAGGATTACCAGCAACTGCTGGTGGTCAAGCGGCTGGCGGCGGATCTCGGCTTGCCCACACGGATCATCGGCGCGCCGATTGCGCGCGAGGCCGATGGCTTGGCCATGTCGTCACGCAACGCCTATCTCGATGCGCACGGGCGCGTCGTCGCGGCCAATCTCAATAAGGTGTTGAAGGATGTCATCGCGCGGGCGCGCGAAGGCGGCGACCTGCGCGACTGCGAGGCAATGGGCGCGGCGGAACTGAAGGCCGTGGGTTTCGACACCGTCGATTATGTCGCCATCCGCGATGCCGAAACGCTGGCGGCGGCCGCGGACCTCGCGCGCCCGGCGCGGGTGCTGGCGGCCGCCAAGACTGGGCGTACCCGCCTGATCGACAATATGGCGGTTTAGTTCAACGCCACCCGGTCATCCAGCCGCGCCTTGTTGGTATCGATTACGACGATATTCTTCTGCGCGTCATAGCTGACGGCCGGCGCTGCGACGATCATTAGATGGCGGCCCGCGACATAGCTGAGAGCGGACGGACGGCCATCCTGGTCGGTGGCGACGGCGCGAACCTTGCCGATGATCGCGTCATTCATGTCCAGGACCGGCGCTGCGATAATCCTGGCCGGCACGGCGGTGAGACTGTTCAACGCCACCGGCGCGAAATCCTCCGCCAAGGCCGGCGTGCCCAGGGCAAGGACAAACAGGAAAGATGTGGCAAGTTTCATGACCAGGCTCCCAACAGGAACGCTGGGAAGGAAACGGAACCCGGCATGTCCCGTTCCGCTGCCCCAAAAAGATCAGAATTGGGCGGTCAGCCCCGCATCAGGTTGAAAACAAAGACGAGTACCGTGGCGACCACGATCCATAACACCAACTTGCCTATTTTGCGGGGAATACCTTCGGGGGGCCTCCGTTCGGGAATTTGGCCCGCCCTCGCCCCTTCGACGACCGGCCACATTCGCGTGCCCCAGAAAAAGCCAGCTATCAAAAACAGCCCCATCGACAGGAAAGGAAACCAGCGTGGAAACAACCCAGGCGCAGGAACGAACAAGGAAACGAACAAGGGAAAAGCCAGCGTAAAAAGAACTCCGGAAAGAACGCCCCAAAAGACCACGCCCCAGATCAGAATATAGCGTGGCCGGCTGGCGCAGCTCCATCTCAGCCATTTCATCAAAAATGACTCACAGGATCAGCCTCACGGATTGCGTGACGCCATGTAAGCGGAAACGTTGAGAATATCGGCGTCCGAGAGCTTGCCGATGATCTCCTTCATTTTTCCCAGGGCTTCGCCCTTGCGATTGCCGGCCTTCATGTCGGCCAGCTGGCGGATCAGGTAATAGGCGCTGCGGCCGGCGATGCGGGGCGCTTCGTCATGGCCGCGATAATCGTCGCCATGGCAGGAGCCGCAGGTGCGCATCTTGCCCTTGTTGCCCATCGCCACGATGCGGCCCTTGGCCAGCGAGCCCATCGGCACATAATCGACAAAGCCGACATGGTCGTTTCGCAGTTCGACCTGTTCG
>Ga0316219_1004093_pt1 | contig 11251 bp, 9 predicted proteins | sample TBH18003PmetaG_FD_203635 | JGI IMG/M metagenome (GOLD analysis project Ga0316219, IMG submission 203635) | Freshwater microbial communities from Trout Bog Lake, Wisconsin, USA - TBH18003P | ecosystem: Environmental > Aquatic > Freshwater > Lake > Hypolimnion/Profundal zone | place: USA: Wisconsin... | reverse complement strand
GTCTGCTGCCGCCACTCTGCTCCGTAATCCTTCGAGGACAGCCCGACATCGACGAAGATCGGGTAGCCCCGCAACCGCTCGAACGCGAACATGCGTTCGACTCCGTCGACCGTGGCCGCAGCCTTAACGGTCCCCCTATCCTCTCCACGCGCAATCCGCTCAGAGCTTTGATTGCGCATCGGCAGGCCAAGAGTTTCCGGCCGTTCGTCGGGGGTGCGAAAAAGTGCCCGTCCGTCTTCGACGCGACGGATGGAGATCAGGCCCTTGGGCCCCACGTCCAGCGATTGGGAAATCCTGGCGAAGGCGTCGAGTTTGACCCCTGACGCGATAACGCCGAGGAACCGGCCATGGACATCGCGGAACGGCACCGCGATGACGATAATGGAGGCACCCGATATCCGGCTGACGATGGTATCCGAGACAATTATGCCAAGAGACGGAGTGTCGCGCAGAGCCAGAAAATACGCCCGGTCGCCAATGGTCACACCCCGTTCGGCCTGAACACGGGGAAACAACGCCCGCCCCTCCGAATCGCTGATGACGACGCCATTGCTGACAGGGTTACCGGCAATATGGAGCGTCATCTCCGCCTCGATGACCCGCCGCCGATCCGCGGAGACGGTCGCGGAGAAATCGCCGGGACTCAAGCGGGATGTCAGCTCGCGCAGATCGGCGTCAATCCGGCCGAAGGAGTTTTCGACATCTGAGCTCAGCAGCCGCGCCAAATTGGCTGCGGCCAACCGCGCACCGCGTTCTGTCGCCCGATGCCCCTCCGTCACCAGATAGCCAATCGCCACCATCAAGACGGCCAAACCCACGGCCACGATCGCCACTTTCCGCCGGAACGCGGACGAACGGCGATCGGGATGCGTAAGGCGAAACGGGTCCATGATCACCGAGCGGCCGGGAACGTCACCTCGACCAGGGTTCCTTCCTCACCGTACTCAATGGTGTCGAACGAGAAGGCGGCAGCCATCGCGATGCCTCGCCCATGGATATCATAGGCCCGGCTTTCGTCGAGTTCCATGAACGGGCGCCAATCGAAGCCCGCTCCCTGGTCCTTGATCGCGACGTCGACCCGTCCACCGGACACGACAAACCGGACCGATACGCTTTTTTCACGGTTCTCGGGTAGGGCGAGGCGTCGCCGCACCTCATCGCCCCATTGCCCGAGGACCACGAAATCCGCCTTGTCGGCGGCATCCACGTCGAGGTTGCCGTTCTCGATTGCGTTGGTAATCAGTTCCATCAGCCCGTTGATGACGGGGGCCGGCCGCGCGGCCAAATCGGCCAGGAGATTGGCGACCATGTTGGCTTCCTGATGGGTGCGAACCTGGAATTCGCCCCGCCGCAACAGGGACAGCCCGGCGGTGGCCTCGATCCCCCAGGACATGACCTCGCGGAATTGACGGAACTTTTCGATCGCCGCCCCCACCACGCGGACCAGCGTGTCTTCGTCATAGGGTTTGGTGATGTAATAATAGGCGCCGGCCTCGATGCCGGCCCTGATCTCGTCGGGCTCCGCCAGGGCGGTCTGCATGATCACCGGCAGACCGATGAAGCGGGTGTCGGCGGCGATCGCCCGCATCACCTGCATACCGTCCATGCGCGGCATGACCCGGTCCAGCACCACGGCGTCGAAGCGGTCGTACTCCGCCTCAAGAACGGCCATCGCCTGTTCGCCGTCGGACGCCATCGCCACCTCGTAGCCAGCGTCTTCCAGGAACTCGCTCAGCAATCGCCGAGCGATCGCCTCGTCGTCAACGGTCAGAACCTTACCATTGCTCATACGCATCCCCTGCCCCTGTTCGCCTACATCGGACATCGCCAGAATATCCCTTGCGGCGAAAGATGTCTGCGCTGTGCCGCCCTCCCCAACGATCATCCTAGCAGCTTGCCACCAACCACCGCCAGTGTGGTCGCCCGAGTACGAGCCCCCCCCGGCAGCGAGCCCTCCGGGATACTCATAGCACCGTCTTGAATCGGCGCAAGCGGAACGCACGCATTTCCGCCATCTCGATTCGGCCTTCATGTCCCGGTCACCGCCTTATGCCGCCAGTGGTACCCTCACTTCTCACGGCGCGGCGTTGAGGTGGCGGACCGAATGCTTTACCGTCCCCAACTGCCAGTCGGCGAGCCGCGGCGAGGAAGACTAAGGTGCCTTCAGCGAACACCCCCAGTGAACGTGCAACCGAGCTGGCCGAAATCGTCAGTCGGATCCGCGCCATATTGCTTGGTGACGGATCGGACGGTCCTGAATCCAAGCCGGATAAGGACGTCGGGGCCCCGCCGGCCGCTCCTGAGGTTGCGCCCGCCCCCAAGGTGACGGAGCCGGAAACGCAGGCGTCCATCGATCCCGGACGCGCGCGGCTACTACGTCTGGTCATTCTGGCCGACAAGGTCTTCGGCAACCCGGAAAAGCGAGTGAACTGGCTGACGCAGCCGCTCTTTGATGGAAAGTCTGTTGTGCAGCTTATAGACGGCGGCGAGCTGGGCGCTCGATTCGAGGACGCGCTTCATCGGATCTATGAAGAGAGCCAGGACGCAAGAGAATGAAAGATGCAACGCGCAGGGATCAATTCGCCAGATCTTTTGCTCCATGATGTCGCCATTGCGAACCATGTAAGCATTCTGCGCTAGAGTTTTGCATCTGCCTTCTACGCGTCGGCCGCCGGGGCGCCAATGCGACGGGTAATCTCTCCGCCATTCCATTTCGTCACTAGAGCCCGCATACTCCTAGACCCAATTGGCCCGGCCTTCCGTCGCAAGAATGTTGAATTTGACCATACCTCATGGCGTGAAGCCCGTACTGCGAACCCTGGTCGCGGCCGCCCTGGCCGTTAACATGTTCGTGGTCGGCTTGTTGGCCTATGCGCTGCGCGAGGCGAAAGACGCGCAAGAGCGCGAGGTCAGAGGGACGCTGGAAAACCTCGCCCTGCTGCTTGACCATAACCTCACCGAATCGGCCAGCAAAATCGATCTGTCGCTGCGGGAGATCGCCGACCACCTGGAAAGGGAAATGCGGCTGCGCGGTCGCCTCGACGCCCGGGAGATCGACACCATTCTGGAGAATCGGCGCGCCTGGATTTCGGGCATTGGCGAATTTCGCGCGATCGACGCCGCCGGCGCGGTCCGCTTTGGACGGCGGACGGAACAGGACGACCACATCGACTTCGGTGACCGTCCCTACTTCATAGCCCACCGCGACAACCGCGATAGTGGGCTTGTCGTCACGGGTCCGATATTCGGGCGGATAGCGAGAACCTGGGTCGTTTTATTCACGCGCCGCTACAATAGGCCGGATGGCAGCTTCGCCGGCGTCATCGCCGCGGTCGTCCCGACAAGCTATTTCGCCAACACTCTTTCCCAGATCACGCTTGGGCCGCATGGCATCGTGACGCTACGCGATTCCGAAATGGGCCTTATCGCCAGCAGTCCGTCCAATTGGTCCCAACGCCTGGGCGACAAGACCGTTTCGCCGGAATTGTTGAAGATCGCCGCCTCCGGCGTCCTGTCGGAAACCTATCACACCGAGCAACCTGGGGATGGCGTGGAGCGCACCGTCACCACACGGCGTCTTTCCGCCGTGCCCTTCCGCTTGTCGGCGGGGATGGGGGCCGACGACTATCTGGTCGCTTGGCGGGAGGACGTAAGGAAAGCCGCCATTCTCGATGCGGTTTTCGTTATCGCCACCATGGTGGCGGCCTGGCTGCTGTGGCGAATGGTCAACGCGACAGAGAAGGCTCGGGAACGGAGCAGCCTGCTGCTGCGGCACGGCAGCGACGGCGTTCATATCCTCGACGAGCAAGGCAATATGGTCGAGGTGGCCGATTCCTTCTGCCATATGCTGGGGTACACCCGAGCGGAAATGCTCGGCATGAATGTCCGCCAGTGGGACGCCCTGGTGCCGGCCGAGCAGCTCACCGAAGACATCGCCCGGCAGTTTGAAGAGCACGGTGTTCTCAAATTGGAAACCCGCCATCGGCACAAGGATGGCCGCCTCATCGATGTCGAAGTGACCGGCGTCACGGTGAAGATGGAAGGGCTGTCGGTTCTCCATGCCTCGGCACGAGACACCACCGAGCGCAAGCGAATGGAAGCGGAAATGCGCCAGAGCCGGGACCGGCTGCGCCATTTCATCGACTGCATTCCCCAGCACATCGCCATCGTCGACGCCCACGGCGCCATTCAACTGGCCAACAAGGCTTGGCTGGAATTCGCCCTCCGAAATGGCGGAGAACCCGATGTCTTCATTGCCGACAGTTGCTTCGCAGGGCCTCATGGCACCGCCTCGGTGTTGACGCCCGGGATTGTCTCGGACGTGATCGAAGGGCGGGTACCCGGCTTTTCAACCGAGTACTCGTGCCCCACCACCGCCGGGGTGCGCTGGTTCAAGCTGGATGTCTCGCCCATCAAAGCCGATGGGCGCGGCGCCGTGGTCGCCCATACCGACATCTCCGCGCTCAAGAAGGCGGAATTGCGGGCCGGCGAACTGGCGGCCTTCAACGACCAGGTCATCTCCAATGCCCCGATCGGGATCTTCCTCTACCGGGCCGACGGCCTGTGCGTGTTGGCCAATCCCGCCGCCGCGACTTTGTGCGGTACCACTCGCCAGGAACTGCTGACCCAGAATTTCCGGGCACTGGAATCGTGGCGCCGATCCGGACTAATCGACGTCGCGCTGGAGGCCTTGGCCGACAACCAGGTCAAGGAACGCGAACTCCGGCATCGGACCTCGTACGGCGAGGAGCTTTGGGCGAATTTCCGCTTTGGTCCCGTGGTGATGAACGGCGCCCGGCATCTGCTGATGGTCGCCGCCGACATCGGCGAGCGGAAGCGGATGGAAGCCGCCCTGGCCGAGTCCCGGGCCCTGCTGCGAACCGTCATCGACACCGCGCCCATGCGCATCTTCTGGAAGGACCACAATCAGCGCTTTCTGGGATGCAATCCCGCCTTCGCGCGAGATGCCGGGATGACGCGACCGAGCGAGGTGGTCGGCAAAGACGATTACCAGATGCCGTGGAGGGAACAGGCGGATCTCTATCGTGGCGACGACTTGGGCATCCTGGCGTCGGGCGTCCCTCGGCTATTCTACGACGAGCCGCTGACGAAGCCGGACGGACAGGTGATTTGGCTCCGCACATCGAAAATTCCCCTCCGGGATTCCGCCGATCAGACGATCGGCATCTTGGGGTTCTACGAGGACATCACGGAAGCCAAGCGGGCCGAGGAGGAGTTGCGCTGGCTGAGCGAAGCGGTACGGCAATGCACCGCGGCCATCGTCGTCACCGACATGACGCACATCATCCAATATGCAAATCCCGCCTATGAATGGCTGTTTGGCTATTCTCTGGCGGAATTGCGCGGGCAAAATCTGGCCATGATGCAGCCCGAGGATGCCGCGCTGCGGGAAGCCAACCCGATCGACGTCCCCTTCTTCGAGGGCGAGAGGCTTCGGCGCACCAAGGGCGGTCAAATTATTCCGGTCCTGGTGAAGACGGCGCAGATCATCGATGACGCGGGGATCGCGGTTGGCCACGTCTCCGCCGTAACCGACCTTACCGACATCAAGCAGGCGGAGTTGAAGGCGGAAGCGGCGAGCCGCGCCAAGAGCAACTTCCTCGCCAACATGAGCCACGAGATCCGCACGCCGATGAACGGGATCATTGGCATGACGCACCTGGCCCTGATGGGCGAGTTGCCGCCCAAGCAGCGCGGCTATATCGAGGACATCGGGCTGTCGGCACAGCGCCTGCTCGCCATCATCAACGACATCCTGGACGTCTCCAAGATCGAAGCCGAACAGATGCAGATCGAGGACATTCGATTCGACCTGCGTCGCCTTGTCGAGGAGACGATGGCGATGGTCGCCAATGCCGCCCGGGACAAGGGGTTGGAACTCAAGGTACAGATCGATCCCGCGACGCCACGCCGGCTGACCGGCGATCCGCTCCGGATCGGTCAGGTTTTGCTGAACTACCTGAACAACGCGGTCAAGTTCACCGAAAAAGGCGAGATCGCGATTGCCGTCGAAGCCGTGGACATCGCCGATGCCGCGGCACTGGTACGGTTCTCCGTTTCCGATACCGGCATCGGATTGACCCCGGAGCAACAAAGCACGTTGTTCGAACCATTCCAGCAGGCCGACATCTCGGTCACCCGCAAGTTCGGCGGGACCGGCCTCGGACTGGCCATCGCTAAGCGGCTGGCCGGCCTGATGGGTGGCACGGTCGGGGTCGAAAGCGCCGCAGGGCAAGGCAGCACGTTCTGGTTTACTGTGCTGATAGGGATTGCGGCCAATGGCGACGCAGCGCCACCAATGGGAACCGAGTCGGCGCGCGAAGCGAATATCGGCCGGCCGGCCCCCGCCGCCGATCATTCCATCCTGCGCGGCGCACGGGTGCTGCTGGTCGAGGACGACATTACTAACCAGATGGTCGCCATCGGCTTGCTGAAGGCCGCCGGGATGAAGGTGGACTTCGTCGGCGACGGAGAAGCCGCGATCGCACTGGTGACGGCGAACGACTACGAGATTGTCCTGATGGACATGAGGATGCCGAAGATGGACGGCATCACGGCGACGCGGCTGATCCGCGAACAAGCGCGGCTGACCGACCTGCCCATCGTGGCCATGACCGCCAACGCCACGCTCAGCCAAGAGGAAGCATGCCTCGCCGCCGGAATGAACGACTTCATCGGCAAGCCATTTGAACCCGGCCAGCTATACTCGGTCATCGAGAAGTGGGTCACCGGACTGGGAGACGCCGCCCTGTTCGATCCCGCGTCGATTCAAGAGATGCTGGGGGCCGACCTCCGCCTGCCCAGCCACATCGAGGGTCTCGACATCCGCGCCGGACTGCGACGAATGGCGGGGATGAGGGCGCTGTACCTGAAGACGCTGCGGAGTTTCGTGGAACAGCAGGGCGAAGCAGTTGCCACCATGCGCCAGGCCATCGCCGGTCGCGACATTGAGCGGGCTGGCCGCGCGGCGCACACGCTGAAGGGGCTGGCCGGCATGGTCGAGGCCCGCGAGGTCGTTGAACTCGCCGCCGGCCTGGAGACCGCATTGGCGGTGTCGGACAGTGATCCGGTTCCCGAGTTACTCGGGCGGTTGGAGGCCACTTTGGCCGCTTTGGTCAGGGCGATCCAAGCCGCCCTTGATGTCAGTTGCGTCGAGACATCAGACTGCGGATAGGCCGATCAAGCCGCGCCTCCCGATGGAGGCACGTCGCTCAACAAGCGCCGACTTGGCCCGCATAATCCTGGTCGACACAGAGGATATGACGGACAAGCCGGGACATCACGTCGTCGAGCATCTCGGCCGTCACCAATTCCCTGTTGTTCGCCACGGTGTGGACGCTTTCTCTGATGGCGTCGTGCTGGGCCTTGTGGTCGGCAAATCCCGAGAAGCCGCATTCAATCAGAACCTCCTCCTCAAACGCGAAATGCGCGAGAGTGTATTCGACAACCTGATCCAGCGCAGCGAGGACGATGTCACGGTCTTCAACGCCGCTCAGGCCACGCACCATATTTGCGGCATCCAGAATTTTCTTATGTTGGAAATCAATATCGGCATTGCCGACCGACATCTCGGGCGACCAGATCAGTATCTCTGTCATTTGCAATCTCCAGACTTCGACGGTGAGAGCGAGCGGCTACATCAGTCGAGCCTGCAATATGGTGATGGCAGCCCTAACCCGCTCCCACTTGAGCAGCCCGACATCGGCGTCGTGGGCTGCCGAATCGGCCAATCCCGCCGACATCATCGCGACCTTGGCCTTCGCCCCCGAGAAGCCGTAGGCCGTCACCAGTTCGGACGCGGTGCCGACGACGTCCACGTCAAGAAATACGGTCGCCATTGCGCACTCCCTGGACGAATGTGAACGCCTCATGGGCGGGAATATCCGGCCTCGCCTCGATCACGGCCAGCACCGCTTGCCGCGTCTGACTGGCGTAATCGTTCCCGGCATCACGGGCCTCACGGATCGTGCGATGGACGATGCGGATGATCGGAATCAGGTCGATGGCTGTCATGGGAGGATAGTTGCCTATCTAAATCACTGCCGATATCCCCAACCTAGGACATCCCTGCGCGCCCGGCCCAAAGATGAATCCGCCGCGCCGTGGTGACGTTTCCCGGAGCTTGATGTACTTGCGGCGGAAATCGCGGCAGCAGCCGATGAAGCGCGCGGTTGAGATTGTCCAACGTCTCGCCGGATCGGCGATCCGTCCCTCCAGCTCACCAAAAAGAGCATGGAGACGGAACACGTTGAGGGCGGCACCGACTCCATGCCCCGAGAAGTCGAAGGTGTAGAAGACCGCGCGGCCACCTTCGCCGTCGCCACAGCCCCACAGATCGCCGCCGATATCGGAGGACGGTTCAAAGAAGCTTTCGACCGACAGCCCGTAATCCTTCCGGCATTTGTCTGCGCATTCCGACGAAAAAGGGCAGCCAAACCGATCGATGGCGGGCAGCTGTTCCGACTGATCGCGGGCAGCTGCGGGGTGCGGCAGTTCGGTTCAAGTCGCCTCGCACTGGTGGTTGTAACGTAGCAGCCTGAGCTTGGTGGGTTCAAGCGGCACGGAGCTCGTCCCCGCTATCAATAGGGGGGACCCGGACCCGGGCGCCGCGCTATCCCAGCGAGCTGGCGGTGACCGGGTCCGGGGGGTGGCCTGTTGATTGCGGGGGCGAGCGTGAAGGGGGGCTTCACTTCAGCCATCCTCTCCCGGCGGGATGGCCAACGTCGCATCGTGATCGCGCACGGTGTCGCCCTTCAGTTGGATTCGGTGGGCAGAGTGGATGAGCCGATCGAGAATGGCATCGGCCAGGGTCGGGCAGCCGATGACATCGTGCCATCGGTCAACCGGGAGCTGGCTGGTGATCAGCGTGGCGGCGGTTCCGTGTCTCTCCTCGACAATTTCCATGAGATCGCGGCGCTGATCCGGCGTTAGTTGCTCCGGACCAAAGTCATCAAGGATCAACAGCCTCACGGATGTCAGGTTTTTGAATTGGCGGGCGTAGCTGCCGTCGTGCCTTGCCAGAGCAAGTGTCGTAAACATGCGATGGAAGCGGCGATAGATGACCGATATGTTGTCTCGGCATGCTTTGTGTCCAAGGGCGCAGCTGAGGAATGATTTGCCAACGCCGCAAGGACCGGTGATCAACACGACATTGTTGTCGCGTATCCATTGGTTCGAGCCGAGGCGCAAAAACAAGCCGCGGTCGAGCCCGCGCGGAATGCGGTAATTGACGTCTTCGAATGCCGCTTGCTGCCTGAGCTTGGCGGCACGCAACCGGCTCTGCATGCTTTTATTAGCCCGCTTGGTGGCTTCGCGATCAAGCAGGAGGGCCAACCATTCTTCGTGGCTGAGGTCGGCGGCGGTCGGATTGCTGCGCAGATCGAGAAGGGCTTCGCTCATGCCGGCCAGGCCGAGGTCGCGCAATTGGTCAAGGGTGGGTTCGTTGAGCATGATGGCGGTCCTCAATGAAAATAGCCGGAGCCACGGATGTTCTCGTGGTGGATGACGGTGCCCTGGGGGGTAGCGTAGGCGCGATCGAGGTTGTTCTTCAGGATCGAGGCGATGGCGCTGTAGGAGCGCGCCCCGATATCGATGCCCCGGAAGCAGGCGGCTTCAACCCGATCGCGGTCGTAGCGTTTGACCAGGCTGATGATGCCGATGGCGGCGCGGAACCCCTGCTCAGGATGCGGCTTGGCGGCCAGGATGGCGGCGACCATGGCGGCGGCGGCCGGGCCGATGGCGGCGGCATCACGATGAAATCGTTCGAGGTTCCAGTCGGCGTAGCGGCGGTGACTGGACGGCATGTGGTCTGCCACCGTGGTCGGTCGCCCACGGCCGGGGCTGCGAATATGGGTGGCTACACGCTTGCCGCGAACGAATATCTCGACCGTGCCGGCGGTGATTCGGGCCTCGACCTCCTGACGGAGCAAGGTGTGTGGCACGCTGTACAGGTGCTTCTCGATTTCGACGTGGTAGTCGATGCCGACCCGGCAGCGCTTCCATTCAGCGTAGACATATGGCTCTGTCGGCAACGCGCGCAGGGCCGGACGGTCCACCTGCTCGAACAGCTGACGCCGGCTGAGCCCGAGATGGCGCATGACCCGGTCGTTGAGGTTCTCGAGCAAGGCCCGGATCGCCGCATTCAACTGCTCGAGCGAGAAGAACCGCTGATTGCGCAGACGGGCCAAAACCCATCTTTGCACGACTTGGACGGCGACCTCCGCTTTGGCCTTATCCCGCGGTTTATATGGCCGGGCCGGGACTCCCGCCGCCTGGTAGTGATCCAACATTTCGGCGTAGGTGCGCTGAATCTCCGGCTCGAAGAAGCAAGCCCTGGTGATGCCGCTTCGCAGGTTGTCGGGGACTACCAGCCGCACCGAACCGCCAAAATACCCAAACGCCCGAACATGGACGCCGATCCAATCCGGCAGCGACTGCGACCAGACGGCTTCGGCGTAGGTGTAACTGGAGGCCCCCAGCACCGCCACGAACACCTGGGCGGTGCGGACCTCGCCGGTCAAGGAGGCGACGACATCGACCGTCCGCCCGGCGAAATCGACGAACATCTTGTCGCCGGCCACGTGGTGCTGCCGCATCGTCGGCTTTTGCCGCCCAACCCAGTCACGATAGTGATCGCAATAGCGGCTGTAGCCGTAGCCATCTGGTGCGCGGAGGCGGTATTCCTCCCACAGCAGCCCAAGAGTCATGTCGCGGCGGCGCAGCTCCTTGGAAACGTAGGCCCAGTCTGGCATCGGCCGCCGATCGGGCGCCGCCGCCTCCGCCGCCGGAAACAGCCGCCGCTCAAGGGCGTCGTCCGTCAACGCATCTGGCAACGGCCAGGTCAATTCGCAGGACCGTGCCCGCCGGATGGCGTCACCCACCGCCGACTTGCTGATTCCGAGGGCCCGGCCAATCTGGCGTTCCGACAGCCCCAACGCGTACTTGTGATGCAATATTTCTCGAATCTGTCGCATGAGCAATCTCTGGTTCGGCATCTGGCTACTCCGTCAAATGGAGTAGCGACGATAGCCAAAGGTTGAGGATTACCCAGCGCGATGCGGCCCTCCGGCCTGCCTTCAACTGCCCGCGATCAGTCGGAATCGCTGCCCGCGATCAATCGGTATGACTGCCCGCGATCGATCGGAAACGCTGCCCGCCATCAGTCGGATTACGCAATTTGTCCAGCCGTTCGCGACGGGGCAGAAGATCAAATTGCATGGTGCGAGCCAGC
>Ga0316219_1004090_pt1 | contig 11261 bp, 11 predicted proteins | sample TBH18003PmetaG_FD_203635 | JGI IMG/M metagenome (GOLD analysis project Ga0316219, IMG submission 203635) | Freshwater microbial communities from Trout Bog Lake, Wisconsin, USA - TBH18003P | ecosystem: Environmental > Aquatic > Freshwater > Lake > Hypolimnion/Profundal zone | place: USA... | reverse complement strand
TAAGACGGGCAATGTTAGGTAGGCTGACGCTCCCCTGTGATTTCTCAACCGCAGAGAGGGCCCTTGTCCTTGTTGCCGGACCCCCGAATGAGCTCGACAGGAAAGGGATCGAGAAGGCGAAGAGCTGGGTGGAAGAAAACATCGCCGGTGTCGAAGTCAGGGGTGGAGACTACCCGGTAAGCAGTGAATATGTTGCCGTTGTGGTAGTGCTGGCAAGCATTGGGAATGCACCACGAATCAGGGAACTCCTCGAAATAGCCAAAGAGACAAAAGATGATGTATACAAACCAGACAGGGGGCAAAAATCAACAATGTTTGAGCAGGAGTCAATTGAACCGCTGTTTGAGTGAGGGCCGCATTATATGAGTACATTAAAAACAAGCCTTATTATCCTGATTGTTCTTATTGCAGGAATTACTGCTGCATCTGGTTCGTTAAGTGTAAAAAACCTCGCGGTGACCCCGACGGGAGATCTTGTTTCAGGTCAGAACCCGGCGAATACTGTTACCGTATCTTTTGTTATTGAATTTACACCGGTTGGTGGCGAAACATTCCCGAGCGAAGAGACGCTTGCCATGTCAACCGATCTGGATAACGGGAAATGGTCATATATCACCTCCCTTGATGGCAACGCCAACCCGGCCGTTACAGCCAACGGTCGTAATTTAAATATCAACGGGTGGGTCCTGTCATATCCTTCAAAAAGGGAATTGTCTATGCAGGTTACCCTGAATGGGGATGTACCAACCGTAACCGCGTCAGGCAATAAGACTCTTATCCGGGTTGCTGAACTTGGGTCGTCGTCCGACGCGATATCAGGTAGCGGCGTGACCAGGGAAGCTTACGTTATAAATCCGGCGGATAAAAACAAGGCTGTATCTGATGTAAAAACAGCCCTTACTGCATTCAGGGCATTGATCGATCAAAAGGCCCAGGCGGGAGTTGAAACAACCGCAGCGATGGCAAAATACTCTGCTGCCAGTACTGCAATCCAGAATGCCGAAAAAGCTTCTTCATTTTCAGCATCCCAGACCTACCTGACTAATGCGCAGGCACTGTTGAAAGATGGCCAGACGGAACTTGACAGGGCCGATGCCCAGCAGGTTATTAATGCGGCACAAATACCGATTGACCAGACAGATGACCTCATTACGTATTTTAAAGTAAACCGGAGCATGGGAAGCGATCAACGACTTACTCCCATCATAGTAAAACGGGACCGGGCTGCAGAGCTTTTATCTGAAGCAAACGATCTCCTCCCGAAAAATGATTTCTCCGGGGCCAAGGATAAGGCATTACAGTCATCTGATGTGGCAACAGAGAGCTATAACGCGGCCGTCGCGCTACGTAAGGACATAGGTGAAGCAAACCCGCTGGATTCAGTAACGAAAGGGATCGGAGGAATATTTGGAGGTGCAGCCAGCGGTCTTGGTAGCATTCTCATCTACATAGTGATAATTGTGGTTATTGCAGTGGTTGTTGTCGTTGGAATTATCCTCTATCGCCGTAGGCAGTCCGATTGGGATGAGTTGGCATAATTACTTTTTTTCATAGGAATTAAATTACCGCTTAGTCTATTCTAAATAATCAACGGTCATTATTTTGAATCATTTTCGATTGTCGTTCTATGACCGGTACTACAAAAATGTATTTTTTTCGGAGAGCTAATAGCCTCCCACAGATAGTATCCACCGGGGGATCATTATTAAGTATATTGGGATTGGGAAAAATTGCATTATTGCTTATGTTGGGTCACCGGAGTTAATCAGGTAATGTTCCGGATCAACCCGTATAAGTCACCATATACTTCATAATTTGGTTACTACAAGGAAATACTACGCCAGAACCTGCAATAAAGGAGATATCCGTCTGGAACATAGAAATTAAACGCCTGTCCTCTTCAATATCCTGGTCAGATTGGAAAAGGGATTTGGATATACCAGGGGGACGGGTTCTCCTTTCAGAATCCCGGAACCCGTCGATAATGTAAAATTCCACGTTTCACCACCGCTTTCTGGTCCGTTCATCATTACTGTATCCGCGTTGGTCCCGATCCTTGTAAACACATCGAGGTTAATACTTCCCATGGTACCATCACGTTTGAAGTAATAATCCGGGATCCTGTTCTCGTTATCGATGACCGAGAACCAGTACGAGAGCTTGTATGTCCTCTTGTGATACCCGTTCAGTTCAGGATAACTCTCGAGGTCATGGGTGATGACCATGTCCGGTAACTGTTTGTAGATCTCATCGCTATTGAGGATATCACCATAAAACCTGATTTTATCCCAGCCATGCCCACGATCATACCATGGAAGTGGCCAGTAATCTTTCGATGCAATTACCACGATATCTGATGCATCAATAATTTTCATGATTGTACGGACATCTTCTGAATTCTGTACCTGCACGATTGGTTCGTTTACATCAGCTGGTACAAATGCCACATGCCATGTCATGACAATGAGGAAAAGACACATGATAAGGGCGATTACCATCTTTTTCTGTGTCATCATATAGACGGCAACAAAGATCATCGGTAACAGCTGGTGAATGATGAGCCAGGGGACTTTTTCCCCTATGACGGCATAGGCCGCAAGTGAAATGACCAGCCAGAACAGGCAGAATACAAAAAAATCATCCCGCTTGTCTTTAAGGATGGGAGTTACCTGCCGTTTTTCCAGCTGCCTGATGCTTACCCCCACCAATTCGTGAGTGGATGATCCAGGTTCCGGTTGTTTTTTAACCCGGTTAACATACCCAATGGCTTTGTAAAAGCCTCTTTTTAGCCGGCCACCCTTTCCGGCAAACTGGATGATACCAACGATCGCCAGGATAAAGATGGGGACCTCGTAGAGCAGGAACAGGAGGATATAGAAGAACCATGGTCCGCAAATGCGGCACTGGCTGGACATGGCAGTCCAGTGGTTGTAGGCAGCAATCGCTCCCGTTTCCAGGATCTCGAAATGCATTCCGAACGAGGAATACAGGACTGCAAGAATTGCGACGGAGAGAATGATCCCGGCAAGGGCATCGCGTTTCCAGGTCCTTGGTAACACGATTTTTTTACTGATAAGAAGGTAAAGACCGAAGACCAGGAAGATCAGGAGGAATATCGGCATATCCTCTTTGAGGGCCATACCCCCGGCAACCCCTATTCCTGCCAACAATGCGTATCGCAACCTGCCGGAATTCAGGTAATAGAGCAGGGCGACGAGGATCAGCAGGGTAAAAAAGAGCTGAAAAACATCATGCCGAAGGAACCGGGAGAAATAAACCAGGTCCGGGGAAATAGCCACGAATAATGCAGCGACCAGTGTCTGTCTTTTATCGAGGTAACCGAGGCGGTAAATAAAGTATATGAGTGGTATCAGAAGTGTGCCGAAAAGTGCCGGGAGGAGACGGGCGATAAGGTCCGACTGGCCCAGCAGCCAGAACATACCGGCAGTCAGGTAATATAGTAACGGGCCATGGTACATCGGGTCATAGACATACGCCCCTTTCGTCACAAGTTCAAAGGAAAACCATGCATGAATTGCCTCATCATGGTGGAACAGCTTCAGGTCAAGGAATGCAAACCGAAGGATGATCGCGGTGATTAGTATTAAAAGAAAACATCTATTAAATGTGAATTTTTTTGTAATTCCGGAAAAAAAAGTGGCGGCTGACACGCCGTCCCTCAGCTCTCGAGAACGATCTCTATGCCGATATCTTTCGGGACCTGGGTGCGCATCAACTGGCGGAGTGCACGTTCGTCCGCATCAATATCGATCAGTCTCTTGTGGACCCTCATCTGCCAGCGGTCCCATGTTGCAGTCCCTTCCCCATCCGGGCTTTTCCTGATAGGGACTACCAGTTTCTTCGTCGGGAGGGGAATTGGACCAGCCAGATTCACGCCGGTGCGTTCCGCAATCTCCTTGATACGGTTGCATACCATCTCTACTTTCTTGAAATCGGTGCCTGTAAGGCGTATTCTGGCTTTTTGCATATCGTTTCACCAAAAAATGTATTAAATTTATCTCATCTGTTTGGGCTGGACCGCAATACACATGCCTGCTGCGATCGTCTGTCCCATATCACGGATGGCAAATCTTCCGAGTTGCGGGAGGTCCTTCACGTTCTCAATGACCATTGGCTTGGTGGGCTTGATCTGGACAATTGCCGCATCTCCCGATTTCAGGAATGTCGGGTTCTCTTCCTTGGTCTGGCCTGTACGTGGATCAAGCTTCTTTTTAAGTTCCACAAATGTACACGCTGTCTGGGTTGTGTGACAGTGGAACACCGGTGTGTACCCGACTGTGATGGCGCTCGGGTGCTGGAGAATTACTATCTGTGCCGTGAATTCATCAGCAACTGTCGGTGGTAAATCGGCCGGGCCGCATACATCACCACGACGGATGTCACCCTTACCGATACCACGGACGTTGAACCCGACGTTGTCGCCTGGTAATGCCTGTGGGATTTCCTCGTGGTGCATCTCAATAGACTTAATTTCCCCGTCCTTGTTCGCGGGCTGGAAAGAAACCTTCATACCTTTCTTCATTATTCCCGTCTCAACACGGCCGACCGGTACGGTTCCGATACCTGAAATGCTGTAGACGTCCTGGATTGGGAGCCTGAACGGCTTGTCGGTGGGTTTTTCGGGTTCCTTTAAGGTGTCGAGTGCCGGGATGAGGGCCGGACCTGTATACCACGGTGTTTCAGGACTGTTGACCTTGATGTTTGCCCCGCCCAGTGCACTGATGGGGATGAAGAGAATGTCCGCTGGTTTATATCCGACCATCGAGAGGAGTGCCGACAGATCTTTCTTGACTTCTTCAAACCGTTTCTGGTCGTACTTGACGGCGTCCATCTTGTTGATGGCGATAATAAGCTGGGTGATACCGAGTGTCCTTGAAAGGAAAACATGCTCCTTGGTCTGGTCCATTACACCATCGGCAGCTGCGACAACAAGAATTGCTGCATCAGCCTGTGATGCACCGGTGATCATGTTCTTGACGAAGTCTCTGTGCCCTGGACAATCCACGACGGTAAAGTAGAACTTTGCAGTATCGAACCGCTTGTGTGCGATATCGATGGTGATACCACGTTCACGCTCTTCCTTCAGGTTATCCATAACCCAAGCGAACTCGAATGTTGCCTTTCCCTTTGATTCGGCTTCTTTACGGTACCCCTCGATAATATGCGCGGGTACAGCTCCAGTCTCAAACATCATGCGACCTACGGTAGTAGACTTCCCGTGGTCAATGTGTCCAATGACTGCCAGATTCATGTGAGGCTTCTCAGCTGCCATAACCATCCTCCGATAAATATGGGACTGTCTCTCTACAGCCTATTTATGCGAGTATTACTTATTGGAGACGCATCTATATTAATCATTTCGATAAGCCCGAATGGCGGCAATTCCCCTGATTTCCAAGTAAACCGGTAGAGTGATATCACGAAATGATGTATCTTCCGATAGCTATGAAGACATTACCGATGCACCGCGATGGAAAAAAAAGCGATGCGACTATTGAATGCAGCACAGGAGTATTATCAGTGTACCGCTACTGCGCATATTGCAAACACTGCCGGGGTGTCCGCATGGGGTCACGTGTATACCCTGCACCACAGGAACAGGTGTGGAATAATATCCGGCGTGGTAACGCAGACGATGAAGGTCTTATGAATGCCGCACTCCAGTTCAACCTGCTCGTACGGGATGGGGATGCAATCGAGTGTGATGATGATGCAGGTACCGGTTACCAGAGCCGGTACCGGTGAATTTTTAGAGATTATTCGATCAGGTCGTTTCTTTTGCTACAATGGCTTTGGACGTGATCTCGTTTTTAAACTGTTCAAACTGGATTTCGTCCATCTGCTCGTAGAGATGCCTGCCGCTCCATGCCTTCCGGTATATCCAGGTGACAACTTTTTCCACCACTTCTGCGACCTCTTCAGGATCAGAGAGAGAAATTAGTTCACGGCCAATATGTGGGTGCCGTCCTCTCCGTCCTCCGACGGTTATCAGGTACCGGACCCCCCTGGATTTCAGGAGTTCAAACGGGCAGGACCGTACGCATGTCCCGCAGCTGATGCAAAGGTCTTCATTGAGCACTGATATTCCGTTTTTAATGCTGATTGCATCTTCACGGCAATACATCACGCAGCTGCCACAACCAGTACAAAGTCCCGGTGTCCGTAACGGGTCAACTCTGCCGCTGATACCTATTTCATTCAGCATAGGGCTCGTGCACCCATTCGGGCACCCGGAGATCGAAATACGGATTTTCACCGGCATTTCCTTTCCGAACAGGCGCTGGTCGATCATTTTTGCCAGGTTACCCGAATCGATATTTGCAAAAACACAGCGTTCAAGACCCGGGCAGGATACAATATTGACCACTTCGTCCCGTTCAGATCCAATCGGTGTACCGTTCTTTTCAAGGTCAGCTGCAAGTTTGGGGAGGACTTTCGGGTCTATGTGAGGGATCTCGATTGTCTGCCGGGTGGTAAGGTGGATCATATTCTTACCATATCGTTTCATAATCCTGGCCATACCCCGGACCTGATCCAATGTAACGATACCTGCTGGAATTCTTGTCCGGACAGTGCATAATTCCGCATTCCGCTCGGTAATTACACCGCCCTTCATATGTACTTCGGTATCACGTTTCATCCGGATCACTCTTACCCAGTTTCGTTCTTAAACTGTATGATAGTTCAGGTTACTTTTCTGAAGGGTCAGATGAGCACGATTGCAATAATGACCAAAGCCCTGGTGATCTCATTTGAAGCACCGGCTACATCACCGTTCACTCCCCCAAAAGCCCTCGTGGAGATGGCAAGAAGGACAAGTGGTACAATTACCATCAGGATTGCGGCGGCCACCAGTTTAAGGGGTGAAACCGGTAAAAATACAAGTGGGAGACAGAGAATGGCTGCGTAAAAAATAAATTGCAGGTGACTCTGCTCATGGAGGGATGCGTGGATCCCCTGGTGAAAAGGCTTACCCAGTACCGTAAGCAGGACCATCGAAAATTTGGCACACACCTCTGAAAGGATCAGGACCCATATAATCGGATACGCGGTCTGGAGGCCGGCCCAGGTGATCAGGATAATAGTAATTGCCAGGGCAAGTGCACCCGTCCCGATTTGCCGATCGGTGAGGGCGCCGATACGTCGTTCCCTGCCCCCGTGGGCCATCAGGCCGTCACCAAGGTCGAGGAGCCCGTCAAAATGGTTGCAGCCTGTGATCAGGAGCAGACCTGCAATCGCAACCGCCGCTGAAATTGCAGGGACTGGTATCCAGAATGATACGAGGGCTGCAAACCCCCCTGTCACGTATCCCGCAACAGGGTATAACCATGTCCGTTTTGCAAAGAGCTCAAATTCCTGCGGTTTTCCTAGGGGTAAAACCGTGCAGAACTGTAACAGGGCGATAATCGATTTCAGGAACATTCAAAACATTCTGTATAGAGGCGGGAAGTGCATCCGGCAATCAGTCCGGCCACGGCATCGTCAAGGAAAGGCCCGAGCGTCCCTAGGATACCTGGCTTTTTCTGGTCATAACGGGTGAATTCGAATCTGGCATAGGTACCACCGATACATTCGGCTATCGCCATACCGATAATCTCATCAGCGAGGAGAAAAACTGGGTCGTCTTTTATCTCCGAATCTTTACGTTTCCAATAGAGTTCATCCTCGAGAAGAATTGCACCGAGCAACAGGGAAGAGACATTCGGGTCATTGAAGCTCTTCATAATCTTGTTGCGAAGCACGCCACGGGCCTCTGCAGCCTCCATGCCGTGCCCTACATACAATTCCATCGCACTGTCAACGATTGCCCCAGGTGTCACTCCTTTGTCCAGCAGGCGTTGCTCAATTTCAAACATTATCTTAGTAGTTCTCCCGCCGCTAATTATAGAGTGCGATTACCAGATATGTACATACCACTTTTTTCGGATCCATCCTTTTATTACGGGATAATTTGATGATTAAAAACCCGTGATATGTATGGTATACAAGTCAGGACCCGATTGTCCCGGCTGGTGAGATAAAAATGGCATTTGTTACACCACATGGTCTGAAAAAGGCAGATAACCCGATGTTTATTGGTATCCTTGCAAACACCATGCTGTCAACAGTCCCGGGTGTTTCCGGGGCCGGGCCAACCGCCGGGAAAACCCTGCTCACCCCGGTACTTGATGCCGAGCTGATTACGAACGGTGCTATCACCAGCATGCCGGTACGACCTAATACGCCAACCGGTTGTCCGACACCCGCGACAATTACAAGGGCGATAATGGAACTCCTTGATATCTCCCCGCTTTTTGTTAATGCCGGTCTCGTCCATATCCCCACGGTGCCCTGCCTCGACCTGTATGGATCCCCGGGTGAGGACCCCAGGTTCTCGGATGCCGTGCCCGACGCGGAGGGTATATTTTTGAAAGCTGAGTCTTTTGGCCGGTTCTTATCCAGGCATTCTGATCTCCTTGTCCTCGGGGAGTGTGTACCTGGTGGAACGACAACCGCACTTTGCGTGTTACGGGCACTTGGTTACCCGGCCCGGGTCAGCAGTAGCTATGTCACGAACCCGGTTGGTATCAAGGAAGAGATCTGGAAGGCTGTGCAGGCACGGGCAGGGAATTTTAATCCGCAGTATCCCCTTGAAATTGTCAGGACCACCGGAGACCCGATGATGGCAGCCGCGGCGGGAATTGTCAGCGGCTTCAAAGGTAATATACTCCTTGCAGGGGGGACCCAGATGCTGGCAGTTGCCGCGTTATTAAAGGCAATGGGAAAAAAAATGCCGGCTATTGCAATGACCTGCTATGTCAGGAATGACCCTGATGCCGATATTGAAGGAACTGGAGAGGCAATAGAGGTGAAGATTTTCTCTGTTGACCCAGGCTTTGGTGAAATTGGCCACCCTGGCCTTGCACGGTACTGTATTGGCGAAGTAAAGGAAGGGATGGGCGCCGGAGGAGCGATGTTCCTTGCCAGCCTCCAGGGATACACCCCCGAACGTATCAGGCACCAGATCTTTTCGACTGTCAGCAGGTACCATTGAACAGGACTTATCATCATTGGCATCCAAACTTATCCCGCGAATGCTTCCCATCTACGTAGTCAATAATTTTGGGCAGTTTAACCACCTGATCCAGCGGATGCTTCGTGATCTCGATATCGACTCAGTGATGATCAGCAACACTACATCCCCGGATGAGGTGGGCAGTTCCTGCAGGGGCATTATCCTTGGCGGGGGGCCTTCGATTGAGAGGGCAGGTAACTGCAGCGAATACCTGAAACTGGGCCTGCCTGTCCTGGGTATCTGCCTCGGCCTCCACATAATCGCCACGTCATTTGGCGGAAACGTTGAGCCAGGAAAGTCCGGTGGTTATGGAGCGATAGATGTCGAGATCATCGATAATGATGCGATCCTTTCAGGATACCCTGAAAAAATCCGGGTGTGGGCATCCCATGCCGACGAAGTTCTCACGGTACCGCCAGGCTTCACCAGGCTCGCGAAATCGGCAGTCTGTGGGAACGAGGCAGTCGCGCTCCCGGATAAGCATATTTACGGTCTCCAGTGGCATCCGGAAGTCAGTCATAGCGAGAATGGGAAGAAAGTCTACGAAAATTTTAACCTGATAACGCTCGGTCAGTAAGGTAAGGGTCCAGCTGGTTAATCGGACCCTGGAAATGAATCCGGTATGATAACTCCTTTTCACATGCCTGGTTGAGAAGGCTTGGCATAGTTACAAAAATCCTGATCAAGTTGCAGAATACCGGGATAACTAGGGAACATATGATTATGGTAGTACGTAAGGGCTAATCGCTATTATCCGGTTGGCCTGCCGTTACCAAATAATGAGGAAACAAGGGGTCATCCATGAGTGAAGTCAGAATTGTCGGGACTGCACACGTCTCGCAGAAAAGCATCGAAGAAGTTATGGAGGCAATCCAGGAGTTTAACCCTGATGTAATTGCCGTGGAGCTTGATCCCCCCCGTTACGCAGCCTTGAAAAAACAGGCGGCGGCACCGAATGTTTCGGAAGTAATTGAGTCCGGCAATTTTAACCAGCTCCTCGTGCAGTGGATACTGTCCTACCTCCAGCGCAAGGTAGGGCTGGATGTCGGCGTTGAACCCGGTGCTGAAATGAAGGCAGCGATTAATGAGGCCGAGTCGAGGGGCATCGGTATCGGGCTTATCGACCGGGACCTACGTATCACGCTCCGCCGTTTCTGGCATGCCCTTTCACTCCTTGAGAAAATCAGGATGGTCTACATCCTTGCTGTTTCGGTAATGAGTACCGGTGGGGAGAAAATCGACGTCGAGGAGCTAAAGAAACAGGACGTCATGGAGATGGCGATGAAGGAGTTCCGGAAATTCTCCCCGAATGGTGCCAGGGCCCTGATCGATGAGCGTGATGCATATCTTGCGGACCAGGTTAACAGGCTCAGGATGAGCCATGAACGCGTCCTCGTTGTTATCGGTGCGGGTCACGTTGATGGTGTGAAGAAGTACCTTGATGCACCTGAAACGCTTCCACCTATCGGGGACCTTGTCAGGGATATTAAGCCGGTCCCGTGGGGAAAAATTTTCGGTGTCGCGGTAACCCTGGTCTTCGCGCTGTTTATCCTGGCGATCGCATACTCCGGGGTTGGGACTGATATTCTTATCATGGCCCTTATCTACTGGGTTGTCATTCATGGGTCGCTTACTGCAATTTTCACCCTCGCAGCGAGAGGGCACCCACTTTCTGCCCTGACAGGGTTCCTGGTGTCCTGGTTTACTGCGTTAAATCCTCTTCTCGCAGCGGGCTGGTTTGCCGCAATCGTTGAAGCAAAGATCCGGAAACCTGCCCCTTCAGATTTTAAACTGATTTTTGAGGCGGAAAGTTTTACCGAAATGTGGCACATCCCGTTATTCCGGGTTGTCATCGTTGCAGCTATGGCAAACGTGGGGAGCACGATTGGTACCTTTGCGTACATATTTTTCATTATCCCGATTCTCCATGTTGACCCGGGTGTCATTATTACCCAGGGTTTTGGCAACATGTGGGTTGCGTTTACCTCCCTTTTTGGGTAATATCAACCCATTATTTCCCCAGCTCAATTATCCCCAGCTCTTTTTACGGGAAACCCGTAATTTCTAAAAAACTCCGGTTCTCCGATATTTTTGAATGAATATTGTATGGACCCCAAGGTTCATGGGGGGTCTTCTTCCAGGGCCCGTCCTCCCACCACGAGGTAGAAGAATGTTTATCTCAATG
>Ga0316219_1004089_pt1 | contig 11261 bp, 10 predicted proteins | sample TBH18003PmetaG_FD_203635 | JGI IMG/M metagenome (GOLD analysis project Ga0316219, IMG submission 203635) | Freshwater microbial communities from Trout Bog Lake, Wisconsin, USA - TBH18003P | ecosystem: Environmental > Aquatic > Freshwater > Lake > Hypolimnion/Profundal zone | place: USA... | reverse complement strand
GTGGTGGCGGGATTCCCGCGGTTTTTCACTTGGCACGTAATATGCCTTTGCAGGTCTTACGCCGTGGATGACACGGCAAAGCGTTCGGAACAAAAAACAACAAAACCAAACCCCATTGAGATATGCAAATCATTAAGAATCGAGCGTCGGTGATCCGTCCTTACACGCATCGGGCCTTTACCCTGGTGGAGATGCTGCTGGTAATCGTCATCCTGGCCACCCTGGCGGCTTTGGTCTATCCCAACCTCGCCAAACGGGGGCTCCAGGCCCGCATCGTGGCGGCACGGGCGCAGATCACCATCTTCCGCACCGCCCTGGCGTCGTTCGAGATGGACAACGACCGTTACCCGCAGACCCGTCCCGGGCTCCTGGAACTCGTGCAGCGACCCCGCGACGCCAAGACCTGGCGCGGGCCGTATCTCGAAACCGGGATTCCCAAAGACCCCTGGAAGAACGAATACCTTTACGAGTGCCCCGGCCGGCACCATCCCGAGTCCTACGATATCATCTGTGCGGGACCGGATGGCATCGCCGGGACGGATGATGACATCACGAGCTGGGAGCCGGACAAGGGCCAATAGAGGACTTCAGGTCTCCAGCCTCTCGGCAGTGAAACTCACACGGTGGCGCTCCGGGCTATCGAGGTGCTCAGCGCCCCGGCAGTGGCATAACCTGCTTTCACTAACTTAAACAGCGTTGCTTCTAGGTGTTTCCGTCTGCCTGTCAGATACTACTTGACTGGGGCCCCGGTTTCGGGTATAGAATGCTTTAGGCCTGATTCGAGTTAATCGCTCGGCGGGTTTGTCCGACAGCCCCGCCGTGGCAACTGAGCTTAGGAATTCGAAGTGAATGTTATGAAAAAGTTCTGCGGCAACAAACCTCGCACCCTAACCCTCGCATCCCTGTTCGCCGGTGTCCTTCTGGTGGCGACGGCGGCCGGTTCGGCCGCCGTGCTCTATACCTGTCCGGGAGGCGGCCCAACCTACGGCGATTGGAACACGCACGGGTTTTATGTCACCAACTACGCGGGTATTACCCTGGATACCGCCACCCTGCAAGTTTCGGCCCCGTCGGCCTACCCAGGCACTTACTCGCTAACGCTCACGGCAAGGAACGGGGCGTTCAATGGTCTCAGCCTGGGATCCGCAACGACGACTTTGGCGCTCAGCGGCGGGCCGAACAACATGATCTCGGTAGTTTTCACGTATCCCTCGGTTCCTATCACCAAAGGCGGAACGGTCGCGTTCATTCTAACCGTCGCCTCGGGACCGTACAGCCAGGTCTATTACAATGTCGGGGGTGGATGCGGAGGAGTGATGGAAACCGCCGACACGACGCCACCGCTGAGCTCGAATTACCGTTTGGGGGTGGCGTTGACTTTGACCGGTACGCAGGGCACGGTCACGCCTGGTTGGTCCATTCAGGCAGCCATTAACGCCGCGTCGCCAGGCGAGACCGTTTTTGTCGGCCCCGGCACCTACCATGAGGACCTCAGCCTGCGGAGCGGGATCAATGTCATCGGGTCCGGTTACGGCTCCACTTTCCTGGTCGGGAGCGGCACGACCAATGCCGTCACCTGCTTGAGTATCACCAATTGCCGCCTGGCGGGATTCAGTATCAGTGGGGGTGGCGGCGCCATTTACAACGCTGGTGTGCTGATGTGGGGGGGCAGCCCGATGGTGGACAACAACCTCATCGTGGGCAACACGAATGGGGTGTGGATCGTGGCGGGATGCTGTGGCATCGTGCGCAACAACCTCATTGAGTACAACTGCCTGGGTATCGGAAGCGCCGATGGCGGTTCGGTCATCGATACCTGCGGCATTTCTTGCGATTTGGCCTGTCCTCTGATTGCCAACAATCTGCTGGTGGGCAACACCAATGTGGGCGTGCGCCTCGGCCGGCCGATGCCGACGCCGGTACAGATGATCAACAACACCGTGGTGGGGAGCCAACTCGGCTTGGTCGTTTTTAACGCCGGCAACCCCATCATCAAAAACAACATCGTGGCGGGCAACAACAGTGGCATCTCAGCCAGTTCGAGTGAAGCGCCGGCGCTCTCCTTCAACGACGCGTTCAATAACCTGCTGGGTAACTACCGCGGCGTGGCGGCAGGGCTCGGGGGCATCTCGGCGGATCCGGTCTTCGATCCCACGCAGCCCGGTGCCTACTACCTGGCCACTACCTCACCTTGCATCCATGCGGGTGATCCGGACCCGGCCTACAACAACCCGGATGGCACGCGCAATACGATGGGCGCCTACGGCGGGCCGGCCAGCCTGCAACAGAACTTCGCCAGTGGCCTCTTGTCCGGGTTCCTCTTCAACACCGTGGGTATCATTCCCACGTCGGAAATCACCCAATCGGGAGCGTCTGCTGGTTTAGTGAACGTCTCCTCGAACGTCGCCAGTGCCCTGCATATTGAACCGTTCGAAGACGCCCCACTCGGTGGTTGGGTGTACCTCTATGGCCTGTTCGGCATGAACGATTCCGCCGTGCGCTACTACCAGATCCTGGCTGCCCCGTGGAGCGGCGGCGCGCCCCCGGCGCTGTCCAACTTCAACCCCGTGCTGGATCCCTTGACCAAGACCGAGTTCATCATCGCCACCAATGGGAGCGTCACCCCCGTCCAGGTGAGTCTCGGGCCCGACCTCAACGGGCTCTATCTGCGCACCGATCTCCCGAGTTCGGGTTATTGGTCCCTGCCGGACCTCAAGCTCATTCTGAACACCCTTCGCCTGCAAAACGGCCGGTGGGATTTTCTCTACCGGGCGTTTGCGACGAACAGTCTCGCTTCCGGGTTGACTCTGCCCTCCAATTCGCTGAGCCGGATCACGCTCTGGATCGATAATAATCCCGTCACGACCTCGATCAGCGCGGTGCGGGACGCCGCGGGCAACCCGGTCGCCGACTGTGGGATGATTTATGCCACTATTCCCCAGGAAAACCTCGGTTTCGACATCACGGCCTATCACCCCGCCGGGTTCTTGTACAACTACTGGCTGAGTTCGTCCTACGGTCGTAACCACTCGGGTGGGTATGTGACCTTCGAGCGATACGCTGGGATGCATGACTCGACCCGGCCGCTCTGGTATGGGGCCCCTGCGGTTACCACGACCAACGTCGCATCCGCCTTCGGCTTGGGGGTGTTGGCCAATTGGCAAACCTGCGCTTACCAGTTCCACCTTGAAGCCTGGGCTCGCACGATCAATGGATTTGGCCGCATTTATGGCTCCAGCTTCGATGATCATTACTATATTAACGTGGCCGGCAGCGGGGGACCCTGCCTTGCCGATCTGAACAACGACGGCCGCGTGGACGGCTTGGACTTGGCCATCTTCGCCGCGCGTTTTGGCACCAACTGCACCGCTACTCCCAAGGTGGTCCAACCGGATGGTAAGCCATGACCATCCCGCATCCGCACCTCCATTCCCAAAAAGGAGCGCTTCCGATGAAAAGATTGATTCCCTGGCTGTGCGCCTTGGCCATCCTGGCAGGCGTGCTCGCGCCCCGTGCTGCCCTCGGCACCGTCGTGGTCTATGGCGAGGCCTCCTCCTCGGGGCCGGTCATCACCGTGAATGTCTATGCCGATATCCCCGATGCCGCACTGTTGAGCTTCGGTATCCAGTTGACCTACGACTCCTCCCTGCTTTACGTCAAGTCGGCTGTCAAGAATACGGCCCTGTGGTACTTCTTTGACGGTACCAACCCGATCCCTTACATCGCCCCGGACACCTCGATACCCGGATTCGTAGTGGTACTGGGCGCGAAACTGGATGCGAGCGCACCGTTGCAAGGAGTGATGGGCAATCGTGTGTTGCTGGGCACCGTTACCTTCGGTCGTACTCCCGCGGTGCCGCCGACCTCGGGCTACTGGTTTGGGCTGTATTTGGGCCGAGCGGCCTCGTTCGCCAACTTCGTTGCCACCGACGGCACGGTGTTGGATGCCTCGACGAGCGCCTTGTCCATAAAGGGAGTGACCATCGACCCTAATGATCAGAACCTCAACGGCCTGCCGGATGCCTGGGAGTTGGCCCACTTCGGCGCGCTTGGCGTGACTTCGTGGGACGCCGACCCGGATGGGGACGGCTTCAACAACCTGCAGGAATACCTCGCGGATACGGATCCCAACGATGGGCATTCCTATCCGCGCCTGACCGGCGTCACCCCTCATGCCGGCGGCGTCACTCTCCAATGGCAGGCGGGGGTCAACTCGACTCAATACCTGCAGCGCCGCCTGAGCCTCGGTTCCGGCGACGCGTGGAAGGACATCTTTGTCAGTGCGCCCCCGACTCCGACCAATGGCAGCTATTATGATGCGTTCGCGACGAACCGGGCCACATACTATCGTCTCCGGTTCACGAGGTAGGGCTGGAGATCATCCCTAGCCGCCCCCTTTAACCAGCGGGCGCCCCGCTCTCCGCCGCCGGGGGGGTCACCGAATGGTCATCATGATGGCACCACCTTGGCGAGTTGCGCGGCGTGGATCTCCAGGCTGCCTTCGGTCCAGATCACATGGTCGGCCCGGGAGATCTTCTGCTCGATGGCCAACTGGGCGCGGAGCCGTTGCTCGATGTGGTCGACGGGCCAGCCGCGTTCCAGGAGACGTTGGAGTTGCGTGGCGGCAGAGCAAGCCACACAGATGGTGGCATCCAGATCGGTTTCGGCTCCCGTCTCGAAGAGCAGCGGAATGACAATCACGGCGGCGGGTCGGGACTGCTGGCGCCAGGCAAGGACCTGAGCCTTCCAGAGGTCGCGGATGGCGGGATGCAAAATCGCCTCCAAGTCCTTACGGGCGGCGGGGTCCGAGAAAACCAGCCGCGCCAATTCCTGCCGGCGCAAGCCGCCATTGGGTTGAATAATCCCCCGGCCGAACCGCTGGACCACTTGGGTCAGGGCCGGTTGACCGGGTTCGACCACTTGCCGGGCCAGGTCATCGGTGTCCACCACCGCCACGCCGCGGTCCCGGAGGATCTGGGCGGCGGCGGATTTGCCCATCCCCATCCCGCCGGTTAAGCCGAAGACTTTCATGTGAACTGCAGTTTGGTGGTCGGTCCATCGTGATCCCAGCCGCGCGGCGGCTTGCTCCCCACCGTCGAAACATCTTTGATCGACACTTGCCGTCCGATGGTTTTCGGGGTCTTGACTTCAATCTCGCCGGGGATGCAGGTCTGTTGGTTGATCTTCTGGTAGGGCGCGGGCTTGTACTTGATGAAGAGCTCGGCGGGCGTGCCCGGCTCGAAGAACAAGACCCGGGACTTGGGCGGGATGCAGTGATAGACCTTGTTGAGGATCATGCCGCCAAAGGTGAACCGTTTGAGGTAGGTCGCCTCGCGATTGGTGTAGGCGAGGGTGAAGACACGGTCGCGCTCGGGCAGCCCGCAGTAGATCAGGTCCTGTCCCACAAACTGTTTCTCGGGCAACTCGATGACCTGGTAGTGACCGTCGCGGAACACCAGCAAGAGCTTGTCGAATTTGGTGCAGTCCAGCCGAAACTCCTCCCCCGATACCTTGTAGCCCACATAGCCGGACTCGGGGTCGTAGGCCACCTTGAAGGCCTTGAAGGCGACTTCCTTCGCATCCACGTCATCATAGCGGCTGGACTTGGTCAGCCGCGGATACAAGGGGCCGTATTTGGCCAGGAGTTCTTCGATATGAGTGATGACGTATTTGGTCAGATTCTTGAGGTTCTTCCGGGTCTGGGTCAGGTCGCCTTTCAACGCCTCCATCTCTTCGCGGTGCTTGTTGATGTCAAAGAGCGAAATCCGGCGGATGCGCACGGTGAGCAGCCGCTCGACGTCGGCGTCGATGAGGTCGCGAAGCAGGTCTTTGCGGAACGGCTGGAAACCCTCGTAAACGGCGGCGAACACCGCCTCGTTGGTCTTGCATTGCTCGATGCGTTTGTAGATTCGTTCCTCGATGAAGATGCGTTCGAGGGTGCGGTAATGGAGTTCCTCCAGCAACTTGGCCTCTTTGAGCTCGAGTTCGCGTTTGAGGAGCTCCACCAGTTGGGCGGTGTTCTGGCGCAACACCTCGGACACCGTCAATTCCACCGGCCGGTTGTCCTTGATGATGATGAGGCGGCTGGCGATGCTGACTTCGCAGTCCGTGAAGGCGAAGAGCGCGTCGGCCAATTGGTCGGCGCTCACACCGTTGGGCGCCTTGATTTCGATTTCGACATCCTCCGCCGTGAAATCGTTAATGCTCTTGACCTTGATCTTGCCCTTGCGCGAGGCGTCCTCGATGGAAGCGATCAGCGATTCCGTGGTGGTCGAAGGCGGGATTTCCTTGATGACGATGGTGGACTCATCCTTGACTTTGAGCTTGGCGCGGACGGTGATCTGGCCCGCGCCATCCCGGTATTCGCGAGCGTCCATCAAGCCGCCCGTTTGGAAGTCGGGGAGGCATTTGAACGGCTGGTTCTTGAGGATGGCGATCTGCGCCTGGAGGAGTTCGGGAAAGTTATGGGGCAGGATGCGCGCGGACATGCCGACCGCGATGCCCTCGGTGCCGAGCATCAACAACAGTGGCAGTTTGCTGGGCAGGGCGACCGGTTCCTTCTTGCGGCCATCGTAACTGGGCACGAACTCGGTCAACTCGTCGTTGAAGATCTCGGTGCGCGCCAGTTCGGTCAGGCGGCATTCGATGTACCGCGGAGCGGCGGCGGGATCCCCGGTGTAGATGTTCCCGTAGTTCCCCTGTCGTTCGATGAGGTATCGCTTGTTGGCCAGGACGACCAGCGCGTCGCCGATGGAGGCGTCCCCATGCGGGTGATACTTGGTGGTGTCGCCAATGACGTTGGCCACTTTGGTGAACCGCCCGTCATCGGAGACATGCATCGCCCACAGGATGCGCCGCTGGACAGGCTTGAGCCCGTCATGGAGCTTGGGGATGGCACGGTCGCGAATGACGTAGGAGGCGTAATCCAGGAAGCTGCGGTCCACTCGTCGGTGGAGCGCCAGGTCCTGTCGGCCCGGGGCGAACGGGCGGGCGGGGGCCACGATTACTTCCTCGGCCTGAATGTGGCTCTTGCCGTTGCCATTGGCCGGCGGTTTGGCGGTCGGGGTGGACGGGGTGTCGGTGGAAGCGGCCGGTTGGCCGGTTTCGGGAAGGCCCGCCGGCGGATTCGGGATCGACGAATCAGGCGGGCCGGGATTGGGGTTTGGTTTTTCGGGCATGGGACGATGCTGGGTCATTCCTCTACCGGGACGACAAGATTCTCCATGATGTAGTCTTTTCGTTCGGGGGTGTTTTTGCCCATGTAAAACGTGAGAATTCCGGCGGCCTCAGGCTTGCCCGCAAACTCGACCTGGCTGAGGCGCATTTCTTTGCCGATGAACTGTTTGAACTCGGCTGGCGAGATTTCACCCAGTCCTTTGAACCGGGTGATCTCGCAGTTCTTGCCGAGCTTGCGGGCGGCGGTATCGCGTTCGGCCTCGGAATAGCAATAGATCGTCTCGTCCTTGTTGCGCGTCCGGAAGAGGGGGGTTTCCAGCACCCACAGGTGACCGTCGCGGACGAGTTGATCGAAGAAACGGAAGAAATAGGTGATGAGGAGGTTGCGAATGTGCAACCCGTCCACGTCGGCGTCCGTGGCCAGGATCACCTTGTCATAGCGCAGGCTCTCGAGGTTGTCCTCGATGTCGAGGCTGCGCATCAGGTTGTAGAGTTCGTCGTTGCGATAGACGATGTCCCGCTTCAGATCCCAGACGTTGAGCGGTTTGCCTTTGAGCACGAAGATGGCCTGGGTGTTGACATCGCGGCAGCTCACGATGGAACCGGCGGCCGACTGGCCCTCGGTGAGGAAGATCATCGAGCCTTTCCCCTTGCCTTTGGCGGTATCCAAATGGAGCTTGCAATCCTTGAGTTGGGGGATGCGGATGGTGGTGGCCTTGGCGCGCTCGCGTGCCAGCTTCTTGACCTCCTGCAGCTCTTTGCGGAGTTGCCGGGTGTCTTGCACCTTGCCCACGATCTTCTCGGCGATCTCCTTGTTGCGGTGAAAGAACTGCAATAATTCCTCGCGCACGCGGTTGACCAGGTCGGTGCGGATTTCCGTGTTGCCCAGCTTGTTCTTGGTCTGGGATTCGAAGAGGGGGTCTTTGAGGCGGATGGCGACGGCGCCGACCATGCTCTCGCGGACGTCGTCACCCTCGAACTTTTCATGCGCGTGCTCGTTCACGGCCTTAAGCAAGCCCTCGCGGAAGGCGCTGAGGTGGGTGCCGCCGTCGCTCGTGTATTGGCCATTGACAAAGGAATAGAACGTTTCCCCATACCGGCTGTTGCTGTGGGTGAAACAGAACTCCAGGGTCTTTTCCGCGTAATGCAGCGGTGGGTAGATCGGCTCGCTCCCGTCCCCTTGCAAGTCCTCCATCACCAGGTCGAGCAGGCCGTTGCGGGATTGGAAAACCTTCCCGTTGAACACCAGCTTGAGCCCGCTGTTCAAGTATGAATAATGGCGGAGCCGCCGTTCCACATGCTCGGCGAGAAATTGGTAGCTCTTGAAGATCTCCGGATCCGGCTCAAAACGGATGAGCGTCCCGTCCGGCTCGCGGGTCTCGCCCTTTTTCTCGCCCTTGAGCCGGCCTTGCTTGAAGCAGGCCTCGACGAACTCGCCCCCGCGATGGCTGCGCACGACAAACTCGCGCGACAGGGCATTGACGGCCTTGGTGCCGACGCCGTTGAGGCCGACACTAAACTGGAAGACGTCGTCGTTATACTTGGCGCCGGTGTTGATCTGCGAAACGCACTCGACGACTTTGCCCAGGGGGATGCCCCGGCCAAAATCACGCACGATCACTTCCTTCTCCTGTACGGCAATCTGGATCTCCTTGCCGGCGCCCATGATGAACTCATCGATGCCGTTGTCGATCACCTCCTTGAGCAGGATGTAGCAGCCGTCATCGTAATGGGACCCGTCCCCAATCCGCCCGATATACATGCCCGTCCTCAGCCGGATGTGCTCCAGCGAGGAAAGGGTCTTGATCTTGCTCTCGTCGTAAACGTGTTTGTTGGTGTCCGCCATAACCGTCGTCTGCCATCGCTATCGTATCAGAAGTCCGAAACCTTCGCGGGGTGGATAGTCCTGTCCGCCCCATGATCGAGATCGCGGTCGGCCAGGGGACGGATAAGGAGTTCCGCCCGCTCCCGAACCCTGACCCGGGGAGAATCTATGGTGCGCCAGCTCATTTCAGGCGGGTCCGGACCTTGTCGAGCAACTCCTGGTAGCGGCCTCGCCGCGAGAGCTTGTGCTCGGACTCAAAATGGCCATCCCCGTGATCGAGCACCCGGAAACCATCACAGCTTACCATGACCGAATCGGTGCCCATCGTGACCAGGCGCACTTTGGCCCGGTACCAGACCTTCTCCCCGGAAAAGTCCCCATAAAGTACGGTGTCGGTCCCGTTGCCGCGGATGTCGAAGACCAGCCTGAATTCATTGTTCCGGTGCTGAGGGACCGGTTGGTAGCCAGCCGCTTGGAACACCTCGGAGACCGCGTGGGCGGTTTCGAGAACGGTCCGGCCGGGCACGACCACCGAGGCCATGCTCTCGGGGTCGGGGCCTTGGGTGGAGCGACAGCCCGCGCCCAGCCCGCCGCAAATCGCTAGCAGGGCGGCCCAGTGCCAACCACTCCACCATTTCTTCATCAAAACCATATCCCTAGCATCATTGCAGTCCCGGCCCCGGCGCGCAAATCGAATCCGAACCGTGAGTCGGTCCCTTTCAATCCTCGTTTTCCGCGTTTCCCTCGGTTTGCCAATGGCCGGTGCGCAAGTAGGGTTTGAGCTTGAGCCGGAGGGTCTCGCGGCCACGGTGGATGAGGGATTTGGTGGCCGAGAGGGAACAACCGAGCACCTTGGCGATTTCCTCGTAACTCAGTTCATCCTGGCGGCAGAGGAGGATAGCGATTCGCTGGTTTTCCGGCAGTTCGGCCACCGCCTGCTCGATTTTCTCCTCCAACTCGCCCTGGAGCAGGCTGTCGGGTGGGGAGGCGGTCCGCTTGTCCTCGAACTGGTGGAGGGGTTGGTCCTCCTGTTCCGGGTGGGGTGTGTGAATCGACTCGGCGGGATGGCGGGAACGACGGCGGAGTTCGTTCAGGCAGAGATTGCGGGCGATGGTAAAGAGCCAGGTTGAGAACTTGGCGGTGACCTCATAGCGGTGGGCCGAGCGGTAAACCTGGACGAAGACGCTCTGCGCCACATCCTCAGCCTCGGTGGCGTCCCGGAGCATCCGGTAGACCAGGTTCATGACCGGTTGCTGGTACTTGTCCACTAGTTCGGAAAAAGCCCCGCTGTCGCCCTGTTTGACTCGCATCATCAGGGCCGCATCGGGTTCCATTTCAGCGGACATCATCGCCCAGTGTAACAAACACCGCGAAGTCGACAAGGTTTGCGGGAAATCGGAGGCTTGCGTATAGTTCCGGCTTGAGTAACCGCAATCCGGAGCCGCCGAGAGTCGCTTGGGGTTTGATCCGCCAACGCCAGTTAATAGTTCCCACCTGGCGCGGGTGGTTGCTGGTTGTTTGCGTTGTTCTGCTCCTGGTCGGAGGCGGGATGCGGTTGGTTTATCCCTTCCTGGCCGTCAGCGATTCGCGTCCGGGCGGGGTAATGGTCATCGAGGGCTGGGTTCCGGACTATTGCCTGGGGGACGTGGTCGCGGAATTCCATCGTCACCGCTACGAAAAGTTGTTCGTGACCGGTGGACCGGTGGACAAGGGTGGTCCGCTGGCGGAGTATAAGACGATGGCGGAACTCACCGGCGCCTTGCTCTTCAAACTCGGGTTGAGCAGCAATGAGGTGGTGATAGCCCCTTCCCCATCCGTTCGGAGGGACCGCACCTACACCTCGGCGAAGGCGGTGGAAACCTGGTGGCGCGACCACCGGTCGCCCGCCAGTCGGATCAATCTCGTTACGGTGGGTCCCCATGCCCGCCGTTCGCGGCTCATGTTCCAGAAGGCCCTGGGCGCCCAGGTGGAGGTCGGAGTTATTGCGCTGGCGCCGGCGGATTTCGACCCGAGCCGCTGGTGGCGATCGAGTCCGGGGTTCCGGACGGTTACCGGCGAGGCGATCGCCTACCTTTACGCGCGGGTGCTCTTTCGCCGTCCAGAAAATGAGGCCATGCCGTGACACTCGAGCCGAGGGACCCGGAGCCAGGAGCGAGCGAGACCATCGCCCGATTTGGTGCCGTGCTCTTGGCCGCCGGTCGTTCGCGCCGGTTTGGCCGGCCGAAACTGCTCATGCCTTGGCGCGGCACATCGATCCTCG
>Ga0316219_1004071_pt1 | contig 11300 bp, 3 predicted proteins | sample TBH18003PmetaG_FD_203635 | JGI IMG/M metagenome (GOLD analysis project Ga0316219, IMG submission 203635) | Freshwater microbial communities from Trout Bog Lake, Wisconsin, USA - TBH18003P | ecosystem: Environmental > Aquatic > Freshwater > Lake > Hypolimnion/Profundal zone | place: USA: Wisconsin... | reverse complement strand
TGCGGTGGACGTCGCGCTCTTTGATGATGAGTTCGATGATGTTGGTGGAGGTGACGGGATCAAGGCCGCCGGTTGGCGAGTCATAGAGGAGTAATTCAGGCTGGCGGATGAAGGCGCGGGCGATGGCGACGCGGCGCTTCATGCCTCCGGAGAGGCTGGGAGGGAAGAGGGCGAAGGTCTGCTCGAGATCGACGAAGCGGAGGGCCTGGAGGACGCGAGCATCAATCTCGCTGTCGGGCACGCGCTCCTGGATGAGCTGGTAGGCGACGTTGTCTCGAACCGAGAGGGAATCGAAGAGGGCACTCTCTTGAAAGACCATGCCGGTGCGGGCGCGGAGGGGGAAGAGCTTCTCCTCGGGCATGCGGGAGATTTCTTCGTCGAAGAGAAGGATGCTGCCCTGGTCGGGGCGGAGGAGGCCGTTGACGAGCTTGAGGAGAACGCTTTTGCCGACGCCAGCTGGGCCGAGCAGGATGCGAGTCTCACCGGGGGCGACGGCGAAGCTAATGTCGTCCAGGACCGGGGGGCCGTCGAAGGCGATGGAGACATTACGAAAGGAAACAACGGGGCCGGGTTGGAGAGAAGCGGGGGCGAGGCTCATAGCGGGGGGAAGAGGGCGAGGAGCACCCTGGTGAGGAGGAAGTCCACGAGGATGATGAGGACCGAGGAGTTGACGACGGCCTGAATGGTGGAGCGGCCTACGCCCTGGGTACCGCCGGTGGTCCTGAGGCCGTAGAAGCAGCCGACAGAGGCGATGATGTAGCCGGAGAAGAGGGGCTTGACGAGACCCTGGATAACGTCGGGATAGCGGAGGTACTCCCAGGCCTTGGAGAAGTACTGGGTGCCGTCCTGGTGATTGAGGAAGACGGTGACGGCAGCGCCGCCGAGTATGCCGAAGGCGTCTGCGACGACGGTGAGGAAGAAGAGCATGGAGATGCAAGCGAAGATGCGGGGGGTGACGAGCTTGCGCATGGGATCGACGCCGAGGGCGCGCATGGCGTCAATTTGCTCAGTGACGACCATGGAGCCGAGTTCGCTGGCCATGGAAGAGGCGTTGCGGCCAGCGACCATGATTCCGGTGAGCACGGGGCCGAGTTCGCGGATCATGGTGATGCTGACAAACTGGCCGGTGACGGCGGTGGCTCCGAACTGGGATAAGGTGGCCGCTGACTGAAGGGCGAGCACGCCGCCGGTGAAGAAGCCGGAGAGCAGGACGATGGCGGTGGAACCGACGCCGATGATGTCGGACTGAATGAGGTAATCGGGCCAGTAGCGGGGCTTGGTGAAGAGATTCATCAAGGCACGCCAGGCAAACAGGGAATAGTCCTGCACGGTGAGCACGATGTTCTTGGCAGAGCTTTCGATCGTGGGTATCGCCATGGGCCTACCGGTCCGCGCGGGAAGAGGATTTGCGCCGCTGTCTTGGACAGGATAGCGCATGAAGCAGGCGCAGGCCATGGGGTTGTTGCAAGCAGGTTGCGCGCGGGAAAGCAGGGCCGCTAGGATGCAGTCTGCTGCCCGCAGGGGACGAAGTCTGCAGCGGGCGATGGGACTGGAGAAGGAATGGACATGGAAGACGGGACTGGAGCGAGCAGGCGGAGTTTTCTCAAGATGGGCGGAGCGGCAGCACTGGCCGCTCAACTAGCGCCGGTGGCGCAGGCGGGAAAGACCGAGACGACTGGAACTGGCTCGCGGAAAGCGGCAGGGAGCGGGCGGCTGGTGGACCTGGTGAATCCGTTGCAGGGGACCGACTCCACCTCACTGCTTTCGCGCGGGAATACGCTGCCGATCGTGGCGGCTCCGTTTGCCATGGCGCACTGGGCGCTGCAGTCGAGTGAAGTGAATTCGTGGTTTTTTCAGCCGCATGACGAACGCTTGCAAGGCATCCGCTGCACGCACCAACTGAGCCCATGGCTGGGCGATTACGGCTACGCGACATTTCTGCCATTTAACGGAGAGCCGCGGCCGGAGGCGACGGCGCGAGCCTCGAGCTATCGTGCGAAGGAGATGCAGATTGCGCCTCACGCACTGAAGGTGCGGTTGATGCGGTACCGCTGCGTACTGGAGCTGACGCCGACGGAGCGGTGCTCGGTGATGCGATTCACGTTTGAGGAAACGGGCGCGGCGGGAGTGTTTATCGACCTGCCGGGCGTGGATGCGGAGGCATACCGGAACGATAGCGATGGGAGCATTCATGCGTTGACGAGGGCAAACAAGGGCGGGGTTCAACCTGGGTTTGCAGCCTATTACGTGGTGCGGTGCGATGTTCCGGTGAAGCGGCTGGAGGTGAAGGAAACACACGGGCGGCAGGTGGCGGTGGCGCACTTTGCGGCAGAGGCCGGGAAGCCGGTTACGCTGCGGGTTGGAACTTCATTTATCAGCTTTGAACAGGCGGCACGGAACCTGAAGGGCGAGGTGGGAGAGAAGAGCTTTGACCAGGTAAAGACGGAGGCCGCGTCAGTGTGGGAAGCGGCGCTGGGCAGAGTGCGGGTGGAGGGCGGCAGCGAGACGCAGCAGAAGATTTTTTACTCGAGCTTATACCGGGGACTGCTTTTTCCACGGATATGGCATGAGAAGGACGCGGAGGGAAAGACCGTACACATGAGCGCCTTCAGCGGCAAGGTTGAGCCGGGCGTGATGTATGCGGATCACGGCTACTGGGATCTATACCGCGCGTGGTATCCGATGATGGCGCTGATTTATCCGGAGCGGCTGGGAGAGATTCTGGAGGCGTGGGTAAACGCGTACAAAGAGGGCGGGTGGTTTCCGCAGTTTCCGTGTCCTGGGTATCGCAACTGCATGACGGGAAGCCCGCTGGATTTTGTATTTGGCGACGCAGTGGCGAAGGGCGTGAAAGGCTTCGACGTGCAGGCGGCGTTTGCGGGTTTGAAGAAGCATGCGACGGAGCCGGTGAGACCTGGGACAGGGTATGGCCGGCCAGCGGTGGCCGAGTACACAAAGCTGGGGTACATTCCCTGCGACGTGGTGGGGGGCGGACTGGCGGAGTCGCTGGACTCGGCGTATGGGGACTATTGCATTGCGCAGGTGGCGCGGGCGGCGGGGAAGGATGAAGATGCCGCGATGTTTGAAAAGCGGTCACAGAACTGGCGGAAGTGCTTTGACGAGAAGACCGGATTTTTGCGGGGAAGGAATTCAAACGGGGCGTGGGTGGAACCGTTCGATCCGCATACCTGGGGTGGGCCTTATGTGGAGGGCGGCCCGTGGCAATATCGTTTTTTTGTTCTTCATGATCCGCAGGGGCTGATGGAGGCCATGGGCGGGCGGGCGGCCTTTGTGGCCAATCTTGAAGAGCTGGTGAACCAGCCGCCGGTGTTTCATGTGGGGACATACGGGCAGGAGATCCACGAGATGTCAGAGATGGCGGCTGTAGATTTTGGGCAGTACGCACATTCGAACCAGCCGAGCCATCACGCGCTCTACATGTTTACGATGGCGGGACGGAGGGACCGGACGCAGCACTGGGTACACCGGGTGCTGAATGAACTATATAGCGTGGACAACTTCTGTGGCGACGAGGACACGGGCTCGATGGGGGCGTGGTATGTGCTGAGTTCGCTGGGGATCTACTCCATGTGCCCAGGGAAGCCGGAGTGGATCCTGGGGGCTCCGCTTTTCGAGCGGGCGGAGATTCACAGGCCAGAGGGGAAGACGATCAAGATTGAAGCGCGGGGGAAGGCCGGGGCGTACTTCAATCGGGTGACGCTGAATGGGGTGGAGGTCCAGGGGCCATCCGTGGGGCACGCGGAACTTGTGGAGGGTGGGAGGCTGGTGTTTGCAGCAACCTAGTTGGTTGGCAGGACGATCGAAGCTCAATATGAGCAAAGGGTAGCCGGACTCATCCCACCTGAACCGCATGCAGGCGCAGGGAAGGTGGGACGTACGGGATTCAAGCGGATTGGGGTTGTCAAAGAATTTGCGGGAATAGACTTACGGAAGTTATTGAATCCAAAGGCGAAGAACGAGGCACCTTGGTTGCAGGTTATTTAGTTGGGATTCGGTAAGCTTAGAACATTCATACAGAACTGTAACGAACAGGGGAAAGCTGATGAGGCTTTCCCTATCTTCTTTTGGCCATCTCCGCGGTTTCGCGGGCGTAGGGAAGAGGAAGAGCAGGAAGCAACATGTTTCAGCGGGAATGTGATGGTTCACATTCCAAAGGTGCGTTCCCGGTGGCGACTGCAGGATGGGGTTGCCGCCTGGCTTTTTCCAACCGCTTAGCGAAGGCGCGGGAGGGTGGCCGGGAATGGCGGACAGATGGCCGGAAAGAAAGAAACAAGGCAGGAACGGAAGGGCAAGCAGGCGCTGGTTCAGGCTGATGTCGTGACGGAGGTCAAGGCAACAGCGGGGACTGGTGAGCGCGGCCTGGCGAGCCTGCATGAGGCAGCAGACCAACTGCTGGCGGAGAAGTGCCGACAGATTGTTCAGTCGCTGGTGGACGGAACGTGCATTGGGAACATGCAGTGCGCCAAGATGCTGTTTATGCTTGCCGAACCCCAGGATGGTCAAGGGGCGCAGGAGAAGGACCGCCGGTTCCGGAGCCTGGCAATGATGTGGGCAGCGGAGCCGGAGTGGACAGAGGAACAGGCTGGAGCGGAGCCGGAGGATTGATGCCGGCTGGGGTGGAGGCGCCAAAAGCGGCACCTCCACCCCACAGACAACGACCTGTCTGTGAGGCGCCGGATCTGGGCACCGCTGGGGCATTCGCGCCGCTTGTCCGAGCGGACGATTTGAGAGATCCAAAGAAGAAGAGGATGAGGCAGAAATGAAGCTCACGAAGAACGCGTGGTTGTTGTGTGCCTGCAGATGGATGGGGCAGAGTTCGGTGGCGAAGGGCCTTGCGGTTGCGGGTCCGATGGTGCTGGTGCTGCTGGCGGTGGGAGTGCTGGGGATGGTGGCCGGCGCACAGGCAGTGCAGACGACGACGGTTCAGGGGACTGTGTACCAGGCGAACGGACAGGCGGGCGCGGGGACACTGGACGTGAGCTGGCCCGCGTTTACGACGGCGGCGGGGCAGGCAGTGGCGGCGGGACGGACCGAGGTGACGATTGCGCGGGACGGGTTTGTGAGCGTGAACCTGACGGCGAATCTGGGCGCGATGCCAGCGGGGTTGTATTACACGGCGATTTACCACATGAGCGACGGGACGACGAGCACCGAGTATTGGGTGGTTCCGGCAGCGGCGCAGGCGGCGCTGGGACAGGTGCGGGCGCAGGTGATGCCGGCGGCGCAGGCGGTTCAGGCGGTGAGCAAGGCGTATGTTGACCAGGCGATTGCGGAGCTGACGCAGAGCTTGCTGACGGCCTCAGGCGGGACACTGAGCGGACCGCTTTATCTGAATGGGGACCCGACGCAGCCGCTGCAGGCGGCGGACAAGCACTACGTGGATACGAGCTTCAGCAAAGCGGTTCCCCTTGCGGGCGGGAATATGACGGGGGCCTTGCAGACACCAACGGTGAACGGGGTGCAGGCCCCGGCGGCGGGGAGCGCACAAACAACGCTGCAGGGGGCAATGACGGCGGCGGGGACGAGCGGAGCGATGGAGATTCCGCCATCGTATGCGGGGACGGATGGATTCACGAATCCGAACGGTGTACGGGTGACAGACTTGCGGACGAGCGGGGCGCAGCAGGCGGAGCGCAGCGTGAAGGAGTTCGGCGCGGTTTGCGATGGGGCCACGGACGACACGAATGCACTGCAGACGGCGCTGAACTATGCAAACGTACACAGGGTTGCGTTGACGATTCCGCAGGGAATCTGCAAGACGCAGACATTGAACTGGCATGGGGAGTCGATTGGCGGGCTGGGGAAGCAGGTGTCCGCGCTGATGGGATTTCCGGGGCAGGATGTGCTGGCGACGGCGGCGGACAGCGCGAGTTTGCTGAGCAATACGCGGCTGCACGATTTGACGATTTATCTTGACCAGAGCGTGGATGTTTCCTGCTCAGGGGCTGTAGGACGGGCGGCGGCGGGAAGCTGCGGAGTGAACAGGCCTCTGGAGAGCAATTCAATCTTTTCGCAGGGCGGAAATGGACAGACGGGGAGCGTTGGGACGGGCGCAGGCTGGGCGGTAGGCAACTGCGCGATTGCCATGCCGGCGGTGACGGGGGCGGGCGGCAACGGGCTCAAGGTGGCGCAGATTGAGAACCTGGCGATTGTGGCGACGGGGACCGATCCGATGGCGACGCAGTATGCAGGGGCGCACTCGACGCATACATGCGGCATGTACCTGGCGCAGTGGCCGCAGTGGAGCGAGTTCAGAAATATCGACATACGCGGGTTGAATACGGGCATTGCAATACCGGCACTGGCGGGGACAGCTCCGGCGGGTCTGAATGCGGACTCGAACCGCTGGCAGAACATAACGCTGCAGGCGACGCATGGATTTACGGCGGCGGCGGGATCAAACAATGTGCTGGATAACGTGGTGGCAGTGGTGGGGAACTCGGCTGCCACGGGCGAGCCTCCGACGGGGCTGGTGCTTGATTTTGCGGGGACGCAGCAGGGTTGGACGGTGAGGAATGCAGTGGTGCTACCGGCATGGAATGCGGTGCAGCCGCTGTTGACGGTGTCGGCCGCGGGCGGCGCGGTGACGGCAGTGACGGCAGGCTTGGAGCATGGACTGGGGTTCGACCCGTATGGGACGCAGGTTCCATTGAAGTTCAGCGGGAGCTGCACGGCGGCGGCGACGGCAACTGTAAATGTGGATGGGTCAATTGGCGCGGTGAGCGTGACTCAGGGCGGAGTGGGCTGCTCGGGGACGACGACGGCGAGCGTGAACGTGGCGGGGACGTGGGATACGGCGGCGGTGGTGAACCTGATCAGCGGGCAGAATATGTCGTTTTTTGCCGGAAACCTGCTGAAGGGAAATGGCGGTTACACGGTGTGGAACGCGGTGGGCTCGGCCAGCTACGGGACGCAACTGGATGGCGGCGGTGGGGTGCTGCCAGGGGGCGGGAGTTACGCGGCGCTGGTTGCGAATAGCAAGGTGGGAAGCGCGTATGCGGTGGACCAGTTTCCGGGAGTGGATTTTGGAGCGAAGCTGCAGGCTTGCTTGAATGCGGTGAGCGCGGTGTACGGCGGGACGTGCGATGCGCGTAACTTTGCAGGGACGCTGGCGATGGCGCAAAACCTGACTATTGCTACGGGAAATACAACGGTAGAGCTGCCGTGCGCGACGATAGCGACGGCAAACCAGATAGTAGTGACGGCGGGTACGCGGAATGTGGCGCTGAAGGGCTGCGCGCTGCGGGGCGGGACGGCGACGAGCGGGAGCCAGGGCGGGACGGTGCTCCAGTATTCCGGAACAGGTGCGATGGTGCAGGTGGGAGATCCGACGTATGCGGTGGATACGCAGGGCTTCCATCTGGACAACGCGGTGATTTCAACGACGGCGGCGACGAGCGCGACGGCGCAGGGGCTGGCGGCATACCGCACGCAAGAGATGGATCTGGAGAGTCTGTACTTTCTGGGCAATCCAAACCAGACGGGCATGACGCTGGACGGCACGGGGAACTACACGGGCGGCACGTATTTTGATAACGCATTCAACGGATTTCAGACGGCGGTGCATGCGATTGGGCACCAGGTGGCGAATGCGGCGACGACGGACTGGCTGAATGCGAGCGCGTTTGTGCGGCTGCATATCGATTGCCCGACGAGCGGCGGAAGCCCGATCAGCGGGACGTACGGAATCAATCTTGTTGCAGGGGATGGAAATACATTCACGGGCGGCGACGTGGAGGGATGCGCTACGGCGCTGCACCTGGGCGCGAACGCACAGAACAACACGATTATTGGATTGCGGAATGAGAACTCGACGAGCCAGGTGGTAGCGGATGCCGGGAGCCAGTTCAATAACTGGATAACGGGCGGGACGATGTTCACCGGGAAGCTTACGGACAACGGAACGCGGAACAGTTTTCTGGATACGTTCCACCGCAGTTTCAACGGGATGAACGGGGACTGGTACGGGAGCCAGCAGGACGCGACGGTGACGAATCACAACCGGCTTGGGATTGGGTCAGGGAATGAGCGGGGACTGCTGGAGCGCTACCAGACCGATTACGGCTACCGGTGGACGACGGGGTTGAGCGACGCGGCGGCGGGCGAGCAGTATTACCAGGTTCTGGATGAGTTGAATAACGTATACCGGCTGTCGATTGGGCAGTACAACAACGGGCAGGCGAGCACGAACAACCAGACGGTGATCAACGCGGCAGGAACGGGCGCGGTGGTGCTAAACGGCTCAAATAATGCGGGGACCGGCGGAGTGGTGTTCGGCTCAGGCGGGGCGAGCGAGACGACCGTAGCGACGATCAGCAACGCGGGGAACGCGCAGTTCAACGGAACGCTGCAGGTGGCGGGAGTTTCGACACTGGCTGGCACGCCTACGGTGAAGAACCAGGCGAACGCAGAGATTGACGCGATTCTGTGGGCGGGTTTAACGGCGAGCCAGAAGGAAGCCCTGATCTACAAGGACTGGAACGGGAACAGCCAGTGGTACATGGTGAAGGACGCGAGCAATAACTGGGCGCTGAATTCAGCGACAGGCGGGCTGGACAGCTTCAAGGCTTACCAGAGCTCGAATAGCGGCGATACCTACATCAATGCTTCAAATGGCACGGGCGTGGTGCGCGTGAATTACGAGACGGGCGCGGGACCGGCGTTCAAGGTGTATGGCGGGAGCAGCAGCACACTGTATGCGAGCTTTACGGGAACAACGTCGATTCAGTTTCCAGGACTGGCAGCGAGTAGCGGGCATAACTGCCTGCAGATTGATAACTCGGGATATATCAGCAATACAGGAGCGGGGTGCGCGGTGGGAGGCGGGAGCGGCACGGTGAACTCCGCGACGACAGGCCAGATTGCTTACTACACGGGAACAGGGACAACAGTTGGCGGCATGAGCACGGTTCCGGTAACGGCGGGCGGGACGGGATCTGCGACGGCGGCGGGCGGGTTGGCGAACCTGGGCGGAGTTTCATCGACAAGCACCTCGGCACAAAGTTTGGCCGGAGCGCTGAACGTGTCAGGAAGCGTGTCGGCAAGCAACATGATTACGTCGGCTTCTCCTTATGCGGACATCAGGGCGTATGGGGCAAAGTGCGACGGAACGACGGATGACACGGCAGCATTTCAGAGCGCATTGACAGCTCTCGCATCCACAGGGGGCACCATCCTTGTACCTGGATTGACGAGTGCAGGCGGGTGCTACCTTGCGAATCCAACTGCGTTTTCGTGGGCAGGGGCAATCGCAATCAAGGTGCAGGGCAATCTCAAACTGGGAAGCACAATGATCATGCCCAACTATGTTGGCATTTTGGGAGATGGCGGGTCGGGGCCGATGGCGTTTGCCGGCTTTGGACCAGTAGCAAATGTGCAAGGGCCGTCTACCAGCGGAACACTGGGCGCGGCGGTCACGGCAGGCACAGCACAGACATTCACGCCATCTACAATGGCCGGGCTTCACCCAAACACGGCCATCACGGTGATTGGTCAGTCGGCTTGTGCAATATCAAGCATCAGTCGAGATTCTGGCGCTACGTTTGGGAAGCCTTTGGTTACGGCTGTCTTGACGGGGGCTTGCCATATTGCGCCGGGATATACAGCAACCATTGCAGGAGTAACAGACACCAGCTTCAACGGTTCATTTGTTGTTGGACAGAGCGACTACGTGCTAAACACGGTGGGTTGGCTACAGAACGGCGCGGTGGCTGCTTCAAGTTCTGGCACGGTTACAGGCCCGAATGAGGATTCACTTGAGACAGCGATTATTACAGCGACAACCACTACAACAGCCACCGCTACATTTGTAAACGCACACGCATCTACAGACGCATGGGGAATTGTTGCGCTTGAGATGACGGGGTTCAATAACCACTACTTACGAAACATCGCTGTCTCTTCATCGGGCACAGCGATCTGGGGATACGCGGGCGCAATCGCCAGCTTTGATGGTGTCTCATCCTTCTCGATGAGTCCAACGAGCATTCCTGTGGAACTGAATGAATTTGCCAGAGTATTCATGCGGCAGGTCACGTTTGGAGTGGCGGCTGGATACGGATCTTACTCGCTAAGACTCACTAATACCGATGAGACTGTTGGCTACGGTACTGGCGACATTCGCATTCAGGATTCAAACACAACGAGCGATATAAAAATTGATCGTCAGGCGGGCCAGCAGGGCAACGTGTACCTGTCCAACATGATTGTGGATACACCGAATCGCGGAGTAATAGTAGTTGATACCTCCAGCGCCTCAACAATTGAGTATTTGAAGTTTGACACCGTGCTTATGGAGGATAACTTCTTTGGCGCGCTGCCCTGCATGGTGACCTATTTGTATCCGAACCGTTCGGGGATCGCGGACATTCGGAGTGACTCGGCCGCAGGCTCGTCTTGCATGGCAAGTCCAAACTATAACGGCATCCTGCAAGTGAATGGTATCTACAAGGAGGGCGGGCTAACTACGGGCGGGAGCTACGAAAATGGATTCAGCATCACCAAGGGAGGGGTTACCGAGACGGAATTGAGAGGTGAGGGTGCGAGTCTTTCACCATCGATTGTGCCTTATGGAACGCTCCCTGTTCCGGCTCCCAGCACATGGAGCAGCACTGGAACGTGCGGCGTAACAACAGGTGTAACTGGGCCGGACGGCGCGTCAACAGCGGTGACGCTGACCGGCATCGGTGGCGGTACAACCTACATAAAACCTTTTTCGACCACCATCATCCCCGCCGTGGGCGATTATGTGCTGTGGGGCGGGTGGGTACGCGGTCCAGCGAATGGCTTAGCTTATGGCTCAGGCGGGATTGGAGTTGCTGTATCGTCTCAGAGTTTTGGCACGACGAGCTATCTATTTGATCAAGGGAATCAAGTCAGCCTAAGTCCTTCCATTTCAATTTATGGGGATTGGTGGCAACCTTTGGCGGGGGCCGCACGGATTTCATCTGTGACGAGCAGCGGCGGTGGCGCTTATCTGCAACTCGCAGTTGGATGTCAATCTGACGGATGGAGCATTTATCAGCCATGGATGATTTACGTACCTGCAAGTGCCGGCGTGCCTCTTTCTGAGATCAAGAGGTGGAGGCAGCAACTGTTGCACGGGGACGTGTCTCCGTCTGCCGTTGCAGGGACAGTTGCAATGCTGGCGAGCCGGAAGCTTTATTGGGGCGGGGACACAAACATCTATCGCGGTGCGTCGGGCGTGCTGAAGACAGACGGCACCATCAACGCCGTCAATGGGTATCAAGTGAACGGCAATGCGCTCGGCACTAGCAATT
>Ga0316219_1004060_pt1 | contig 11312 bp, 10 predicted proteins | sample TBH18003PmetaG_FD_203635 | JGI IMG/M metagenome (GOLD analysis project Ga0316219, IMG submission 203635) | Freshwater microbial communities from Trout Bog Lake, Wisconsin, USA - TBH18003P | ecosystem: Environmental > Aquatic > Freshwater > Lake > Hypolimnion/Profundal zone | place: USA... | reverse complement strand
CTCTGCGACTGGACCGAGGCCTACCTCGCCACCTATGCCGAAATGCTGTCATGAGCGCGCAACCCCAAGGCGGGGCGCGCATTCTCTACCTCACCGGGCCGGGGCGCTGTGGCTCTACGGTGGTGGAACGGGTGCTGCATGGTTTGCCGGGTTTTCACGCGCTGGGGGAATTTCACTGCCTGTGGCGCCTGCCCGACAGCGCGCTGTGCTCTTGCGGGGCGATACGCGCCCAAGATCCGTTCTGGCGCGGGGTGCTGGCCAAGGCGGGCATCAGCGCCGCCGATCTGCGCGAACTGGCGCGGCTGGAACATGTGGTGGCGCGCACGCGTTTTGTGACGCGGCATCGTTTCAATCTGGCATCGCTGGCGGCGGACCTGCGGGTAGTGCGTTACCTTGACCTGCAATTTCGTGTGCTGGATGCCATCGCCGAGGTGACAGGCAGCACCGTACTGGTCGATAGTTCCAAGGCGGCGCCGCGCGCGTGGATCATGGCCTGTCATCCGCGCGTGCATTTCATCCATCTGTACCGCGACGCGACGGCGGTCATTGCCTCGTGGAAGGGGCGCAAGTTTGACCCTAGCCTTGGCGGCTATATGCGGCAGATGCCGCTGCACCGCGCCGCCGCGCAATGGCTGAAGGCAGAGCTGTTTGCGCGTGCATTGGGGCGGGGGCGCCCGATCGGCAAACTGGTGCATCAGCGGTTTTGCGACGACCCACAGGCGCAGCTGCGCGCCGCTTTGGCGCAGGCGGGCATAGCGGATACCCCACTGCCTGATGAGCCCCAACCCGCATCCGAATTCCTCCCGGGCGGCGAATATCATTCGCTGAACGGCAACCCCGATCGTTTTGACAAAGGGCCCATTCGCATCACTGACCGACACCTTGATCTCGCCCAGTTTGCCGCCGTCAACCGGCTGATGATCCCCTTGGTTGGCGCTATGCTGACCGCATGTCTGCCGCCGGAGCGATAGGGCCATGCAAACCAAGGGCTTGCTCATCAATGGCCGCTTTCTGGCCCGCGAACAGACCGGGGTTCACCGGGTGGCTTATGAACATATCCGCCAGATCGCCCGTCACCGTCAGGAATTGACGCAGCTGTTTGGTGCCCCTCCGCTCATTCTCGCTCCGCGCAATGTCGCGCCTCAGGCGCTCGGCGGGATTCCGTTGGTGTTGGATAATCGCTCGGCGCTGACGGGCGCGCTGTGGGAACAGGTGGAGCTGCCAGTGCGGGCAGGGGGGGCGTTATTGCTCAACCTGTGCAATCTGGGGCCGATGATGGCGCGGCATTCGGCGGTGATGATCCACGATGCGCAGACGGTGTCCACTCCGGCGTCTTATGGGCTGATGTTCCGCGCTTATTACCGGATGATGCAGGGGGTGATCGGCGTGAAGGCCACGCGCATCCTGACCGTGTCCGAATTTTCGCGCGGAGAGATCGACCGCTATGGCATCGCGCCCGCCGCCAAGATCGATGTGATACACAATGGATCGGACCACGGGCGGGCGATCACGCCGGATACAGGGATGATGGCCAAGCTGGGCTTGCAGCCGGGGCGTTATGTGCTGGGGCTGGCATCGGCGCAGGCGCATAAGAACATTCGCCGGCTGCTGGCGGCCTTTGCCGATAACGCAATGGAGCCGCTGAAGCTGGTGCTGTTCGGCAGCGGGGGGGCGGCAAAAATGCGTGCCCAAGGGCTGAATGTGCCGGATCACGTGGTTTGTCCCGGCCGGCTGAGCGACGCGCAATTGGCGGGTCTTATGGGGCAGGCCTTGTGCCTCGCCATGCCATCGCTGACCGAGGGGTTCGGCCTTCCACCGCTGGAGGCCATGTATTGGGGATGCCCGACGGTGGTGGCCCCCTGCGGCGCTCTGCCAGAGGTTTGCGGGGACGCCGCGCTCTATGCCGCGCCAGACGATACCGGCCAGTGGCGCGATGCCTTTCGCCGGCTGGCGAACGAGCCGCAATTGCGCGAGACGCTGATCACCGCCGGCCACAGCCGCGCCGCACAGCTATCGTGGGACAGCGGCGGCGAGCAACTCATGGCGGTACTGCGCGATCTGGCGCGGCGGGGCGTGTGAACGAGGCACCACCCAAACCGCATGGCGCGGCGAAAACCGCATCGGGGGCGGCTTGGCTGATCGCCTCTCGCGTGGCGACGCGGGGGATTGATGTCCTGACGCTGGTGGTGCTGACGCATCTGCTCAGCCCCGGTGATTTCGGCCTTGTCGCCATCGCCATGACGCTGGTGCAAATCGCCGAGGCTGTGTTCGAGCTGCCCTTGGCGCAGGTGCTGATCCGCGCGCCGGTGATCACCCCGGCGCTGCTGCAAACCGCGATGACGCTGGGTACGTTACGTGGGTTGGCGCTGGCACTGGTGATGGCGGCGCTGGCATGGCCTGCGGCATGGGTGTATGGCGATGCGCGGCTGGTGCCCTTGCTGCTGTTTCTGGGGTTGGCGCCGGCGCTGCGGGGGATGATCAGCCCCGCCATGGCCCATTACGCCCGCGCGATGGAGTTTCGCCCCGATGTGGTGATGGAACTGCTGGGCAAGCTGGCGGCCTTGGCGCTGGCCAGTACCTTCGCGTGGCGCACCCACAGCTTTTGGGCGATCGCGGTGGGGACGGTGGCGGCGCCGGCGTTTATGATGCTGGGCTCTTACGGCCTTGCACCGATGCGGCTGCGGTTGCGGCTGACCGAGTGGCGGCAGTTTTCCAGCTTTCTGTATTGGACGAGCGCGGCGCAGGTGGTGGCGGCGCTCAATTGGCAGGCGGACCGGTTGCTGTTGGCGCGAATGGTGCCGCGCGCCACCTCGGGCCTGTTCAGCATGGCCAGCGACCTTGCCACCCTGCCCGAGGAGGCGATCTGCAAGCCGATTTACCGCCCGCTGCTCTCCGCCTTCGCGCGTGCCGGAACCGAGCCTGCTGCGCGCGCCCGTGCCTATTTGCTGGCGGCGACGGCGGTGCTGAGCGCTGGCATGCCGGTGATGGTGGGGCTGGGTTTGCTGGCGCAGCCTGCGGTGCGTTTGGTGATGGGCGCGCATTGGCTGGGCGCGGCGCCCTATTTGGGCTGGCTGGCGGTGCTGATGGTGCTGCCGTTGGCCAATGTGGCGATCGGCCCCTTGGCGCTGGCCGAGGCGCGCACCGACATTCTGCTGCGGCTGAACACACGAGAGGCGATGCTGCGTTTGCCGCTGACATTGCTGGGGCTGTGGCTGTGGGGGCCTTGGGGCATTGTGGCGGCGCGCGGGCTGACTTGGGCGGGGATGCGGCTGTTTGGCATGATCTTTGTGCGTCAAGTCATCGGCTTGGGGGTGATGCGGCAGCTGATGCATCCGTGGCGCACCGTAGCGGCGGGGGCTGTGCTGGCGGCGGTGCTACTGGTGCTGCGCCCGATGCTCGGCGGGCTGGGCGGGCTGGATCTGGTGCTGGGGCTCTGTCTGTGCGCTGTGCTGGGGTTGGGAGCCTATGTCAGCGCGATGGGCCTGCTGTGGTGGGTCAGCGGGCAACCAGAGGGCGTGGAACGCATGGCTCTGGGCTGGCTAGCTGCGCGTCTGCACCGATGGAATCGCGGCGGAAAGGCACAGAGCGGGGCGCGGGCCTAGGCCGAACGCTTTTGCTCAGTTGCGCCGTTTGGCGGCCCCAACCGCGCCAATTCGTCGCGCAAAGTCTTGGCCAAAGCGGCGCGATAATGGCTGCGGGCATGGTCAGGCTTGGCAACAGGTGGGGGCGTTGGGGTGGGCGGGGCCTTTGCGGCAGGTGCTGCTTTTGGCGCAGGCGTTTCCTTCGGGCCAAACCGCAACAATTGGTCGCGCAGCGTTTGCGCCATCAGCGCGCGCCGATAGGCATCGGGCCGCCGAGTCAGCGACCTCTGCAACCACAAGACCGATATGGTTGCTATGATCAGATCAACGATCTTAATCGCCCATATCGGCATTAATAGAATATTGGGGCGGCCGGCAAAAAAATAAAACACCGTAAAGCAGAGAAAGCCAGTAATCGTCAGCATTCTATGGCGCAATTGCACCTTGGACAGCGGGCTGCCAAAACGCACGCACCACGCCGCATACAGCCGCTCCGCCAAGGACAGGCCCCAATAGGACAACATAATGCATGACAAAAAGTAAATCGGCGCGGCGATGATCTTTGGCACCCCCACGGCATGCCCTCTGAACCACAGGCCGGGCTTCATAAGGGCCGACATCTGACCGCTCTCATGCGTCCAGGCGCCGCTCATGTAATAGTCCCAATTGCCCGAATAGACATAATAATAGCTGTAAAAGGCAATGATTAAACCGAACAAGCCATAATACATAAAGCGCTTTTTGTCGGAATCGACGGTTTTCCAATAGGATTTTTCCAGATCAGTATCGGCGCAATTGGCGCTGCACCCGACGCAGGCCGAAAGGTCGCCGGTCGGGCTGGGGGTGCGGCAAATCGACTGTTTGACCGCGCCCGATGCCAAATGCGCCTTGGAATCTAGCAAGCCTCCGGGGCCGGTATAGGTCGCCTGAATGACCGAAATCGGGCAGAAATATTGGCACCATGACTTGCCGCCGAACAAGATGCCCGTGGCAAAGGCCGATCCAATGATCGCCATAAATGCCATCGCCAGACATTGCCGGTCCGAATTGCAAAACAGAGTGCGGCCCAGAATTCCAGCGGCCAGATACCAGAATTGGATGTAGTAATGATTCTTGCGCATCCATGATTTGGTGGGCACCAATCGTGGGGGATATTTTTTCGTGCCCGCCGGCAAGCGCATATTTTTGTTGCGCCGTTGCAATCCGATCATACCGGGTATTTGACTGACCAGCGAAATTGGGCAAATCCGCCGCCACGTTTCATGCCCGAACAGCATCAGGAAGATCGGGATCAGCGGAACAATCATCGTCCAGAAAATGCGTGCCGTCATGCAATAGGGGGCGATCGCCAGCGGGGTCCCTTGGACGATAGGGCCGTCGCCATGAATGTGAAACGGGCTGGCGGTATTGGCGGGCGAAGTTAGCGCAACCGTAATCGGATCATAAAACAGTGATGCAATAATCAACAGCCAGCCGAATAGTAAGGCGAACCTCACCTTTAACATCGTTTGTTCTGGCGCCTTTGACAGCATTACCGGTCAGTTCCCTGCGATGAACGCTTTAAAACGCGTCTTTCACCGAAGCGGTTACGCTCTCGGTGGTTGTTTTTGGGATGGTGATGGCCGCGCCCAAATTTGTGCTGGCACCCAGAAAATTCATGCGATTCATGCCGCCAATGACCTAGATTTTAATCTCAAGGACACAGCCTTAGTCACTAAGAATTAATTATAGTTTATCAGGGCGCATTTAGGTTAATCCGGCGGCCCAGTCGCAAAAATGCCGCACCCGGTTTCGGGCACGGCATTTTGCATTGAGCCATGTGGATTGGGGGCGGCTCAGCGCACCGCGAATTGGTTGGTGGCGGCGCGGGCGGCCAGTTCGTTTTTCGCGCGGGCGATCGATGCGTCGCGGCAGTGGGCGTATTCGACGCGGCTGGTTTCGGTTGTGCACACTTCGGAGGCGGCGCCGGAAATGCGCTGGGCGAGTTTGGCGCGCCCTTTGGCGGTGGCCAGATCCAGGTCGCCGAAGTGGACTTCGACGCGCGGTGTGTCACTATTGTCGATGGTGGCGGCGTGGGCTCCAGCCGCCCAAAAGGGCAAGGTCGCGCTGGCGACGATCGCGATAAAGCCGGCGATGACGGTGCGTGGGGCGGGGGTTTTCAGGTTGGCGAGCATGGGTAGGGTTCCTTTTCCGTTGGGTGGCTAGTTCGGAGTGGCCCCGCGATTTGGTACATTTCGCGGACGGAAAACCTTTTGCACATGGCGTGCCAATTTATATAACATCATGATAAAAAGTAAATATCTATTTTTTACAGCCTGCACAACGGGTGTAAATAACTGCAAGTTGGCGATTAATCCCATTTATTGGCATTTTAATGATCAGCCAGCGCGATGCGGCGCCAGCCTATCCCCATCCACCCGGCGGAATGTGTCGGCGCTGGCCGCATCCCACCAGCGGGCCAGTGTGGCGTCCTCGGTTCCCGCCGCCAGTTCGCCCGGCGCGACAAAGTGATGCAGCTCGTCCATTTGGCGCATTTCGGCGACATTCAGCCTCTGGCGCAGGTGCGAGGGGCGAAAATCCGATGGCGAATCCAGCCCGGCGGACACTACGATCTCATGCAGCGCCTTCAGCGTCGCGGCGTGGAAATGCGCCACCCGCTCGGCCTTTTCGGGCACAACAAGGCCGCGCTGGCGGGCCAGCGACTGGGTGGCGACGCCGGTGGGGCACAGGTCGGTGTGGCATTTCAGCGACTGAATGCAACCCAACGAGAACATGAAAGCGCGCGCGGCGTTGCTCCAATCCGCGCCGAGGGCCGCGTTGATGGCGAGCCCCGCGCCCGATGTCACCTTGCCGCTGGCCGCCAGACGCACCTCGTGCTTGACCCCGGCGCCGACCAGAGCATTGCGGGCGATGATCAGCCCTTCACGCAAAGGCATGCCGACGCGGTCAGAGAGTTCCTGCGGCGCGGCGCCGGTGCCGCCTTCCGCGCCGTCGATGACCACGAAGTCCAGCAGGATGCCGGTGTCCAGCATCGCCTTGGATATGGCGAACATTTCATGCGGCAGGCCGATGCACAGCTTGATGCCGACGGGTTTTCCGCCCGACAATTCGCGCAGGCGCGCGGCAAATCCCACCAGTTCGCGCGGGGTGGAGAACGCCGAATGGCACGGCGGCGAAACACAATCCTGCCCCAGCGGCACGCCCCGCGTGGTGGCGATTTCGGGGGTGACCTTGGCTGCGGGCAGCACACCGCCGTGGCCGGGCTTGGCGCCTTGCGACAGCTTGATCTCGATCATCTTTACCGCCGGCAAGGCGGCGTGATCGGCAAACATCGCGGGGTCAAAATGGCCGCCGCCATCCCGGCAACCGAAATATCCCGAGGCGACCTCCCACACGATGTCGCCGCCGTGCTTCATGTGGTAAGGCGAAATCGCGCCCTCGCCGGTGTCATGATAGCATCCGGCCAGCTTGGCGCCCAAATTCAGCGCCTCGATGGCATTGGCCCCCAATGCGCCGAAACTCATGGCTGAAATGTTCAGCCGCGACGCCGAATAGGGCTGCGCACATTGCGATGACCCCACCGACAGCCGCATATCGGCGGGCGCTGCGGGGTTGGGCAGGATCGAATGCGCCAGCCACTCATACTCGCTGGAATAGACGTCGAGTTCGGTGCCAAAGGGATGCGCGTCCGCCGTGCCATGCGCGCGGGCGTAAACCAGCGCGCGGTCCTCGTGGCTGAACGGGCGGCCATCGAGTTCGCCCTCGACGATATAGGCATGCAGGAAGGGCCGCAGCCATTCAAAAAACCACCGCATCCGCGCGGTGGCGGGGAAATTGCGGCGCAAGGCATGGGTGGGCTGCACCAGATCCGCCACGGCCAGCCCCAGCACCGGCAGGCTGATCACCCACACCAGCAGCGCCCAAGGCGCCCAGAGCCCCGCAACGCCAGCACCGATCAGGCCGGCCCCCAGCGTCAGCGCCGCCGACAGCCACAGCGCCCAATTGCGCGCCAACGACCTGTCGCTGCCGAGGGCCGCACCCAAAGAGACCTTGCGCATTCAAATTCTCCTGCCGCCGAATCCCGCCGTTCGGGGTTACGCTAGTGTGCTGCGCCGCCTAGGGCAAATGCCGATGCCGTGTAACCAAGGCTGCGCGCGGCGCGAATAGCGGGTACACATCGTTCTCCGGGAGACTCCAAGATGCGCATCAACCGACGCGACATGATTTTCGCCAGCTTTACGACCGGCGTTTTGGCCTTCGCGGGGCGGGGTATGGCGGCGGCAGGGCAGGCGGCAACGCTGACCCTGTCCGACGCCGAATGGCGACGGCGGCTCAGCCCCTCGGCCTACAACGTATTGCGCCGCGCCGGCACAGAGGCCCCCTTCACCAGCCCGCTGCTGAACGAGCACCGTCACGGCACCTTGTCAATGCGCCGGCTGCGCGCTGCCCTTGTTTTCCTCTGCCACCAAATATGATAGCGGCACCGGCTGGCCCAGCTTTTGGCGGCCTTTGCCCGGCGCGGTCTCCACCCGGATCGACGGCGGTCTGCTCGAACTGCGCACAGAGGTGCATTGCCACCGCTGCGCCGGTCATCTGGGCCATGTGTTCGACGACGGCCCGGCCCCCACCGGCCAGCGCTATTGCATGAACGGCGTTGCATTACAGTTCGTGGCGGAGAAGGCACGATGAGGCGCGTTTTGATGACCAGCCTGGCGGTTCTGGCGCTGGCGGGCGGGGCGGCGATGGCCGGCGCGTCCTTCCCCGATCCCCCCGCCGAAGCCTCCGCCGGACACGCGCGCGCGGTGGCGGTGCTGGCGGGCGGCTGCTTTTGGGGCGTGGAGGGGGTGTTTGAACATGTGCGCGGCGTGTCCCAAGTGACCGCGGGCTATGCCGGGGGAACCGCCGCCACCGCGAATTACGACACCGTTTCCTCCGAATCCACCCAGCATGCCGAGGCGGTGCGGATCGTCTATGACCCGGCGGTGGTGAGCTTCGGCACACTTCTGAAGGTGTATTTCAGCGTGGCCCATGATCCGACCGAGGTCGAGGGGCAGGCGCCCGACTATGGCCATTCCTATCGGTCGGCCATTTTCCCGCAAGATGCGGCCCAGCGCGCCGAGGCAGCGGCCTATATCAACGCGCTGAACGCCGCGCATGTTTTCCGCCGCCCCATCGCCACCCATCTGGAAACAGGGAATTTCTACCCGGCCGAAACCTATCATCAGCATTTTTTGCGCGATAATCCCCGCAACCCTTACATCGCCGAATTTGATATGCCCAAACTAGAGGCGCTGCGCCGGCGGTGGCCGCAATTGTACCGCTGATCATCAAAATGACATAAACGGGTGGCGCAAGGGCCAGCTTTGCGCTAAGGGGCGCGCCTTGCAGCGTTTGCACCGCCTTATTGGGAAGGTATCGCGACGCCCTTCCCCCAGCCGGCAGCCGTCGCGATTGAACGCGAGGCGCGCCTGTGCAGACCCCGTAAGGCTACCCCTATGTCCGATATGATTCCCCATGAAACCACCCACGATTTGCCGGTGGACGCCAGCCCCGTTGATAGCAGCGCTGAAACATCCAGCTGGTCGCCGTTAGGGTCGACCGACGAGGCGCCTGAAGAGGCTAAAGCGCCTGTTGAGGCGGCCCCGGTTGAGGCCGCCCAGGTTGAAACTGAGGCGCCCGCCGCCAAACCCGCCGCCTCGCCCTTTGCCGTGCTGCCTGCGCCGGTTGCCGATGCGCTGGCGGCGCAGGGCTATGCCTCGCCCACCGAGGTGCAGGCATCGATGTTGTCCCCCGAAGTGCGGGGCCGCGATCTGCTGGTCTCCGCGCAGACGGGATCGGGTAAGACGGTGGCCTTCGGCATCAACATCGCCCATGATTTGATGGACGAAAACGGCGTTCTCCCCCGCGCTGGTTCGCCCTTGGCGCTGGTTATCGCGCCGACGCGCGAACTGGCCTTGCAGGTCAGCCAAGAACTCGGCTGGCTATTCGCCAAAGCCGGCGCGCGCATCGCCACCTGCGTCGGCGGTATGGACCCGTCGCGCGAACGCCGCGCCATGGGGCAGGGCGCGCATATCATCGTCGGCACGCCGGGGCGTCTGCGCGACCATCTGGAACGCGGCGCGTTGCAGCTCGACAGCCTGAAATGCGCGGTCCTGGATGAGGCCGACGAGATGCTCGACATGGGCTTCCGCGAAGACCTTGAGGAGATCCTCGACGCGACGCCAGAGGGCCGCCGCACGCTGATGTTCTCCGCCACGATGCCCAAGCAGATCGCGGCATTGGCCAAGCGTTATCAGCGCGATTCCTTACGCATTTCCACTGTGGACACCCGCAGCGGTCACGGCGACATTGCCTATCAGGCGGTGGCCGTCGCACCGTCGGCCATCGAACACGCGGTGGTCAACCTGCTGCGTTTCCACGAGGCCGAGACGGCGATGCTGTTCTGCGCCACCCGCGATAACGTCCGCCACCTGCACGCCACGCTGACCGAGCGCGGCTTTGCCGTGGTGGCACTGTCGGGCGAGCATAGCCAGAACGAGCGCAACCACGCGCTTCAGGCTTTGCGCGACGGCCGGGCGCGGGTTTGCGTAGCCACCGACGTTGCCGCGCGCGGTATCGATGTCGCCAGCCTCAGTCTGGTGGTCCACGTCGAGCTGCCCCGCGATGCCGAGATTTTGCAGCACCGTTCGGGCCGTACGGGCCGCGCCGGGCGCAAGGGCACAGCCGTTCTGGTGGTGCCTTTCCCGCGCCGCCGCCGTATGGAGGGCCTGCTGCGCGATGCGAAAATTCAGGTCGAATGGGTGCCGGTGCCCAGCGCCGAGGCGATCCGCACCGCCGACCGCGACCGTCTGCTGACCAGCCTGCTGGCCCCCATCGAGGCCAGCGACGAGGAGCGCCTGCTCGCCGACATGATGCTGGCCAAGCTGAGCCCGCAGGACATTGCCGCTGCCTTGGTGCGTGTCCACGCCGCGCGGCTGCCCACCCCCGAAGACCAGTTCGACGGTGGCCGCCCCGAGCAGTCTGACGCCGACCGCCCCGTTCACCGCGAAGGTTTCGACGACTGCGTGTGGTTCCACATGGACATCGGCCGCCGCCAGAACGCTGATCCGCGCTGGATTCTGCCTCTGCTCTGCCGCCGTGGCCACATCACCCGCAGCGAAATCGGCGCGATCCGCATCGCCGCCAACGAGACCTTCTTTCAAGTGCCGCGCGCCGTGGTCGCCAAATTCTCCGAGGCCTTGAAGCGCACCGCGCGTGAGGGCGCTGAGGACGAAAGCGGCGTGCGTATCGAGCCCGCCCCCGATGCCCCCCGCGATGTTGCGCGCAGCAATGCCGGCAAACCGGCGCGCGCAAGGGTGGAACGCTCGGATGCGCCCCGCCACGAGGCCCCCCGCCACGATGCCCCGCGTCATGACGCCCCCCGCCATGAGGCGCCCCGCGCTGCCCCCGCACCTGCTGAACGCCCCCGCCTGGGCGCCGCCCCGCGTTCGGACGGTGATCGTCCCGCTGGCCCTCCGAAGAAGCGCTTTGGCGGCAAACCGGTTCATGGTGGCGGCCGCGGCGGCCCGTCGCGTTCCGGCCCTTCTGGCCGCCCAGATCGCGGCAGCCGTCGCCCTTAAGCCAGCATTCCCAGCCGGTGGTTAGTTGACCACCGGCAGCAGGATGGCGCTGGCATGCGCGCCGCCGTAATGGATGCTCTGCGTTGCGATCCGGTAATCGGCGGGCTTCGCG
>Ga0316219_1004057_pt1 | contig 11316 bp, 9 predicted proteins | sample TBH18003PmetaG_FD_203635 | JGI IMG/M metagenome (GOLD analysis project Ga0316219, IMG submission 203635) | Freshwater microbial communities from Trout Bog Lake, Wisconsin, USA - TBH18003P | ecosystem: Environmental > Aquatic > Freshwater > Lake > Hypolimnion/Profundal zone | place: USA: Wisconsin... | reverse complement strand
CGGATTGTGGAGGCGACAGGCGGGTTCTGCACCGAGGCGCGGCGGGACGAGGTCACGAACTTTTTTGCGGCGCATCCAGTGGCGTCTACGCGGCGGGCACTGGCTACGTCGATTGAAAGCATCAATGACTGCATCCATCTGCGAGCGGCACAGGAGCCTGAGTTGCGGAAGTGGCTGGATGCGCACTCGGGGGGAAATCCCACCCTTACACGATGAGACTGTGAAAGGAAGGGGCACCCGGTTACGTTTATTTTCGAGTGCTGAGAAGGGTTTGCCAGTCTAGTTCGGTTTGGGTGGCATAGGCGGCGGCGAATTTGGCGATGGCCAGGTCGAAACGATCCGATGTGCCGAGGTAACCTGCGATGAGTGCGGGGTCACCGGAGCGGGCGTGGCCGCGTGCCAGGGTTTCGCCGCAGACGCTGGCGTACTGCAGTAGAGCGGCGGATTTGAGTTTGACCAGATCGATCTCGGCTTTATGGTCGTTGAGCTGGCGGACGAGGAAGTCGCGGCCGTCGATGGTGGTGTAGCCGAGGAATGGGTCGGAGAGGAACTGCACAGCGCGTTGTCCTTCGACGACACGGAGTCCCTGGTGCGACGGCGTGCGGAATTTTTTGAGATAGGGCGCGTACGCGGAACGCGTCTCCTGCTTGACCTGTAGGAAGAGCGGATCTTTGGGGCCGTTACCTTGCAGGTAGATGCAATAATCGCGCAGCCCAACAGAGCCGGTGCCGACGACCTTGAAGGCGACATCGAGCGGGGTGAACTGTGCCAGGATGTGTCGGCGCTCTGGCCGGAGGGTTTCGGCATAGGGGATGAGCGATCGGAGGACCGCGCGTGCCTGGTCGCCATGAACGCGGGTTAGGATTGGCTCGTTGGTTTTGAAGATGCGTGGGAATGATTTCTTATGCGCTGGCTTAGTGAGGGTTTGGAGGTTGTGCAGTGGGGTGGCGCGTTCGGCGAGGCGCAGAATCTGCGAGATGGGTTCGACGGTACGCAGGCGGTGGACCTGATAGTGCGCAAGCTGCAGCACGGGCATATTCGCGAAGAGGTGCATGGAGGTGCGATAGCTTTTGAGGAAGGCAAGCGTGGCGACGTTGCAGAAAGCGTCTTTGGCGCCTGCCTGTCTGCCGGCGAGGAGGAGGCTGGTTGCCATACGCTTGACGTCCCACTCGAATGGACCAGGAATGGTTTCGTCGAAGTCGTTGATGTCGAAGACTAGGCGTCCGTCGATGGCGGCGAAGGCACCGAGGTTGAGGACGTGCGCGTCTCCGCAGAGTTGGGTAAGGATGCCGGTGTTGTGACCGAGCGAGAGATCGTACGCCATGATGGGCACTGCGCCGCGAAAGAATCCGAAGGGCGATGCGGCCATGCGGTCGTATTTGATGGGAATAATTGCGGGAACGCGATCGCGCATGGAGTCGGCGAGCAGAGCGAGAGGGTCGGCGCGACGTAGCTTGGGCTGCCAGAGGGCGAGTGTGGTGCGATGCATATGCTTACGCTGAGCCTTGCCGAGTGCGGTGCGTTCGCGGAGTGTGAGGGGAGCGGGCATTTGTTGTTAAGGTACTAGGTACTAGATGCCAGGCACCAGAGGCAGGGACAAGAACAAGGGGCAAGGCAGATGCTGGAGGTTTGTGGTTCGTCTACACTTTGATGTTGAGATGAGGGGTCGAGGATGCGGCGATCGAGGGTTTGTGGTTGTGCGCTGGCGGTTGCGGCAGTTGCGCTGGGGAATGCAGCTGGGTATGGGCAAGATACGCGGAATGTAGTCGAGCCTAAGATCCCGCTGAGTTGCACGGTGCTGACGGCGCGGCAAGCGTCTCACGGATCGGCGCTGCCGGAGCTGGATGAGGGCAAGCCGGATACGACGCGCATTCAGCAGGCGATGGACCATTGCAAAGCAGGACGGGCGGTGGAACTTAAGTCGAATGGAGAGCAGGATGCATTTCTCTCCGGGCCGCTGGAGCTGCGGAACGGCGTGACGTTGCTGGTGGACAAAGGGGTGACACTTTTTGGCTCGCGCAATCCGCGGGACTACGATGTGGAGCCGGGACTATGCGGAACGATTACGGAGAAGAGGTACCCGTATACCCAGGGGATTTCGGGACATGGATGCAAGCCGCTGATCGGGGGGCACGATGTTGCGGGCGCGGCGTTGATGGGCGATGGCATACTCGACGGGCGACGGGGAGCAAAACTGCTGGGGCAGGAGATTACGTGGGAGGATCTGGCGGAGCAATCCATTATGGGATGGCCGGCGGAGTACACGCGGTGGGCGCGCGCTGTGGGTAAGGTTCCAGTTGCGCAGACGGCACCGCCTAAGGTGGTGGGATTGCAGAACAATCCCCGGATGCTGACTCTGATGCACTGTGACAACTTCACGCTGTATCGCATTCAGTTACGTAACTCGCCGAATTTTGCGGTGTCGTATGCAGGCGGCAACGGGTTTACGGTTTGGGGCGTGATCATCAACCAGGCAAAAGACGCGCTAAACGGCGACGGCATCAACCTGGGACAGCCGTGGCCAGAGGTTTCGACGCCGACGACCAACGTGACCATTACGCACTCCTACATCTATGCGGGCGACGATAATCTGGCGATCAAATCGCGGACGGGATCGCATACCGACCACGTCAGCGTGCTGCATAACCACTTCTATGCGGGACATGGAGTAGGAACGGGGAGTTCGACCTCGGGCGGCATCAGCAACGTGCGCATCTCCGAACTGACGCTGGACGGAACAAGCACGGGCATCAACATGAAGTCGAACGACAAGCTGGGCGGATTGGTACAGGATGTGGAATTCAACGATATGTGCATTCGCGGCAGCGGAAGCGCAATCTCGATTGGGACGCATTCGGGATCGGAGGGGCACCACGAGGTGGATGCGACGGAACACAATAAACCGCCGCAGTATACGGATATTCGATTGAGCAATATTTTGATTGAAGGCGGCGGAGGGATCGGGATCGGCGGCGCAATTGGAATAGACGGGTTGGATGCGGCGCACCGGCTCGGCATTGCGTTCCACAATGTAGTGGCACAGACTGCTGCCCCGCGGACATCGGCGCACCATGCGGACATTTCGCTGGACGGAACGAATTTCACGTTCACGGGAGAAGATTTGACGGTAACGGGGAAGCCGTCTCAGGGAACAGGGATGAGCTGCGATGGCAGATTTGTGGCGTTTCCCGTGCCGGTGAGCGATGAGTGAGAGCGTGGTGCGGATGGCGCGAATGGGTTCGTGCATGAGGCTCTAGAAGCGGGGGTGTGGCAATACGGGCGTCCTCAAAGCTCTTCAGGCCACTGTTGGGCGCCGTGCAGTATGCGAAGGATCTTCACGGTGTCGTCGGCGATTTGGTAGGCGGCAATATACGGGGTGCGAACGATGACTAGCTCTCGCGCCGTCGATCCTGCCTGGACGACCAAGTTGGGGAAAGCGGCTCAGGCATCCGACCTGTACGCGGATTCGATTATCTACACCGATAGCAGCGGACGGGTTGTCTGCTTCGATGTAATTGAAGATAGCATCGCGGTCTTCTGACGCATGCGCGGACCACGCGAGTCGCATCGGTCAGGCTCTTACTTTTCGCGCAGCGGCGGCGCGGCGTTCTGCAAAGTGAGCTTCGACTTGTTCATGAGGGATGGCGGGACGCGGGTCATCGAGTGCTTCCTGCACCTTGGCGCGGAACCATTTATCGTGGGCCTCGGTGGATTGGAGCAATTCAAACGGAAGAGCGCCCTCGTTCGCAGTGCGTGTGAGAAGAATGCGCACGGCATCGGAGACCGTGATTCCCAACTGTCCTAATACTTCGGACGCGCGCTCCTTGATTTCAGGATCGACTCGAGTTTGAACGAGGGCGCTAGCGGACATGGATCACCTCCACTGCATCGTAATTCATTTGAATTACAATAAGTCAGTGCGTCATTAAGTCCTTATGGGTTGGAGGCGGCGGGAAGGGCGGCGATCTGGCCGTCGCGGGAGAGCAGGAAGGTCGTGAGGCCGAACTGATCTGTGCGGAAGACGCGGGCGTGGGCGTCTGCGAGGCGCTGGATGATCTCGGGGCGCGGGTGGCCAAAGGTGTTGTTGCGGCCAACCGAGATGACGGCATCCTGTGGAGTTGTAAGGGCCAAAAACTCTGGAGTCGTGGAAGTTCGGCTGCCGTGATGGCCGACTTTGAGCAGGGTGTCGGGACCGAGCGCGGCGGCGGGATTGACTTGCGCGGCGGCGATCATGCGCTGTTCGCTGGGTGCTTCGGCATCGCCTTCTAACAAGGTAGAAGAGTGGCCGAAGATCATGCGCAGGACGAGGGAGTCGTTGTTGCTGGGTGGGCCGAGGTTGGCATAGGCGGGAACGGGGGCCAGGACAGCGATGGCAACCGAGTCGAAATCCAGCGTGTCACCTGCTCGAAGGTGGCGGACTGTAATTCCAAGTGCAACGGCGTCGGCAAGCAATGCGCGATAGGCGTCGGAGTTGGGATCGAGGGAGACCCAGAGCTCACGCGGGCGGAAGTTGCGCAGGATGGCGGGCATGCCGCCCATGTGATCGGAGTGGGCGTGGGTGAGGGCTACGACATCGAGTCGGCGAAATTGACGGGACCATAGGTAGGGCGATACGACCTGTTCGCCGATGTCGAATGCGGAGGTGGTAAGCGCGGCGTTTTCGGCGTTGGCGGCAGCTCCGGTTGGGCCTCCCGCGTCGATCAGCATGGCCAGGCCCGTGGGGCCGACGACGAGCAGGGAGTCTCCCTGGCCTACATCGATTGCGGTGACTTCCAGTTGGCCGAGATGGACAGCGGGAGTTACAGGCCAGAGGACGATTACGGCGGCAAGAGGAAGAACGGCGACAACTGTCCAGGCAACGGCGCGCGAATGGCGCACTGCCCAACAGCAATAGGCAATGCAGACGACGGCCAACAGAGCGTGCGGCAGCGTGGGGCCGGGAACGCGGAGGTCGGCGGCCTGCGCATGGCTGATGTAATTGATGGTGCCCGTGATTCCATGCAGAAGAAGCGCCAGCACGGAAGCGGGAAGAGTCGCGAGCCAGATGCTGAGCAGCGACGCGAGAAAGGTTGCAAGGCCGAGCGCGGCGAGTACGGCAATCAGGGGTACGCAGATCATGTTGGCAGGTAACGCGAAGACGGTGGCGCGATGGAAGTACAGGGCCATGGGCAGCACCATGACGGCTTCGGCGATGAGACCAATCAGTGCAAGTTGCGCAGTCCAGAGGATCAGGCGGATGAAGGTTGCAGGAAGTGAATAAGCAGACCTACCCAGGATGCGGGCGAGTGCTTCGCCCCACAAGCGGAGCGTGACGCGTACTTGTGCGAAGCGCGGAGGCATGGCAGTGTCGAGCCAGAGATCGCGAAGATTGCGAGCGACACGAGCGTAGGCAAGAAAGCTACGTTCGCCGAGAGGCATGGCAATTCCCGCGATGGCGACGATGGCGAGGAAGGTCATCTGAAAGCTGGCATCGAAGAGTGCGTTGGGCGACCAGAGGAGGACGGCGAGGGCGGCTGCACCGAGAGCGTTGAGGGAGCTGCGTTGGCGGGAGAGCAGGCGCGCGAACAGAAAAATGGCGGTCATCAGCAGAGCTCGCTGCACGGGAACGCCAAAGCCTGTGAGCAAGGCGTACGCGTAAGTCATGGCGACGGTGAGCAGGGTTGCGAGCCACGGGCGCAAACGCAGGCGGCGAGCGATCCAGAAGACGAGGCCAGCGAGCAGAGCTACGTGCATTCCTGAGACGACGAATAGATGAAACGACCCGGTGCGCTGGAAGCCGACGCGAAGTTGCTGGGTTAGCCGCGATCGGTCACCGAATAGCATGGCATTGACCATTCCGGCATCGTCTGGGGTTAGTCGTATACGCGGCGGAAGGCGGTGGTTGGCGGAGGAGTGTGTGAACGCGATGAGGCGGGAGGCGGCCCAGGTTTGCGCGGCGAATATGTGGCAGTTTGCTGTGGCGGCGAGGTTGGCGCGGGTTGATGCCTGGGTTACATTGTGGAGTTTGGCGGCGGAGACGTTGGCTGTGGCGGCGATTCCCTGGTCGAGGAGATAGTCGGCAAACTGCCATGTGCCGGGGTCGCGATAACGCTCGGGTGCGCGAAGGCGAAGGGGAACTTCGACCAGGTCTCCGCAATGAAGCTTGGCTTGTGATTGCGGTGTACCGGCTGCGAGAAGCATGGTGCGGACGCCGCCTGTGATGGGAACCATGCGCGAAGTTTCCGGTGTGACGTCTTCGATGGCGGAGAGGGCGAGGTCGAGGGAGATGGTGGGCGTGGCGTACTGACCATCATCGTCCCACTGGTCGGGGTCGGAGTCGCTGTCGGAATTGGCGGAGTGCGCGGGCAGGGTTCGGATACGTGCGATGCGGCCCTGGACGGTGCGGCTGAGGCCATCAGCGTAGGTGAGCAATGCAGTCTGTGGAGATGGGCTGGGTTGGATCTGCGCAGACCAGAGACCGGCGGCGATCCACAGAGTGAGGACTGCAGGGGCGGCGAGGCGAAGGCTGCGTCGCAGAGCGAGCAGGGTAAGAGCGGTGAGTGCAACGACAGCAAGGAGGAGAAGGATGGTTGGGCGCGTGGATACGGGCGGGAGTTTGCTGAGGGATTCGCCGAGAGCTAAGGCTAGCGCTGCGGCGAGGAGAGGCGCGCGGCGAAAGCGAAGAGGCTCGACACGCGGGAAGCGCGGCCAGAGGCGTCGCTCGCGTTGGGATTCGGATTCGGGTCTGGAAACACCAGAGGTTTGCCGCAACAGGCCGCCCGTCCTTCCTCACCACTGTGTCACAGTGAGAAGCGCAACGGGAATTTTTCTTAGCGTGTGAGGATGGCGACGGTTTCGATGTGGTTGGTTTGCGGGAAGAGGTCGAAGAGGTGAAGCTCGGTGAGAGTGTAGCCAGAGGCGGCGAGGATCTGTAGATCGGCGGGAAGGGCTTCCGGTGAGCAGGAGACGTAGATGAGGGTTGGTGCGGCGATGCGCGCGAGCAGAGCGCAGACCTCGGGGCCTGCACCGGAGCGGGGCGGGTCGAGCACGATAAGGTCGGGACGGTCGCGCTGGACTACGGCGGCCTGCAGGAAGTCCAGGGTAGTGGCTTTGACAGCGTGACGATTGGGGAGCTTGGCGGAGGTGAGCGCTGTGAAGGCTGGCTCGGCGATCTCGACGGCGGTGATGCGTTTGAAGTTGGCGGCAAGGGAGAGGGTGAAGAGGCCGACGCCGGCGTAGAGGTCGAAGGCTAGTTGCCCGCAGCGGTTCGCGGTGACGAGCGCGAGGAGTTCCGGCAGAAGGAAGCGGTTTGCCTGGAAGAATGCAGTGCGCGGAACCCAGTAGGAAGTTGCAGCTTGCAGTGTGTCGGATCCTGGTTGGGGGACGGGATAGATGAGACCTGGTGCTCCCCAGGCTGGGCCGGGACGCGGCTGTTCTACGCGGCGGCTGCGTGCGGAGCGCGGCGGGATGAGATAGATGCCTACTCCTACGAGTTGGGGGATTTGGGTTTTGAGTGATTCGCAGAGCGAGGCCAGATCGTTGCTGAATCTGGCAGGCAGAGATTTTGCGGAGGTGCGGACAAACAGGCTGATCTGGAGCTGCGATTCTTCAGCAGTGGTGAAGATTTCAAGCTGATCGAAGGAGAAGGGCGCACGTTCCATCCATGGGATGGGGCGCTGGCCAAGTTCAGCGAGCAGGGCTTCTGTAGCACGCCATAGAATGGGCGCTGCAATGGGACACTGCGTGATGGGGAGAAAAGCAAGTTGCTGATTGGTGGTTACAGGTTGCCGGTTGTCGGCGTTGGATGAAGAGACGTAGCCTGCTTGGAGTTTGCCGTTTATCTCTGCGAGCGTGAGTCGGATGCGGTTGCGGTAGGCATAGGGTGGAGAGGGGTGGCAGTGTAGTTCAGGCAGAGCGAGTCCGGTGGTTTCGAGGAGTTCGCGGAGGCGGACGGCTTTATCGCGCAACTGGTCGGAGTAAGGGATGTGTTGTAGTTGGCATCCGCCGCAGGAACCGAAGTGTGGGCAGGCAGGGATGGTGATTTCTGGCTCGGTCATCTCAGGCCTCGTCCTTGTGGGGCATATAGAAGAGGCTGAGGCGTGGAAGGGAGTGGGCTTCAAGCAGGCGCTTCTGCAGGAATTGCTGCTGCACCTGCTTGATCTGGACAGCCTGCATCTTGCCGCGATAGGGAGCGAGCTCGCGATCTGACTGTGTGCGGAGGGATGTGAGTTCTTGCTCGGGGGTTGCGGCGAGCAGTGCGGCAAAGAGTTTCTCTTCGAGGACGGTGAGGGTACGGTCGAGGTCTTCGAGGTTACCAGTTACAGGTTGCAGGGTGTCAGTTGGAGACAATAAGGAGGTGGCGAGTTCGCGGAGGCGAGCGGCGGATTCGTGGGCGGCGTGGATGGCGGGGCAGGTGAGGTTGGCTGCCGCGGCTTCGAGCGTGGTGGCATTGTGTAGTAGGTAGTGAGCGACGCGGGCGGCTTCGAAGCCGGATTCGCGCGGCTCGGATGATATGGGGGCGGCACCGATGGCGGCTTCGCGGGATTGCTCGACGGCTTCCAGGATAGATTGCGCGCACCATGCGAGGCCGTTGATCTTACGCTGGCGGCGGGTGCTGCGCAGAGCTTGAGCCTGGTGCTTGTCGAAGGCGGCGTCAATACCGCGCAGGACGGCTTCGAGCGGGATGCCAGCCTCGCGCCATGTCTCGATGAGCGCCCAGTCGAGCGTAGAGAGCATAAGGATGGAGCCGCGGCGCTGCTGGAAGCGAGTCTCGATCTCCGTGAAGTAATTGAAGTAATTCATGAGGACAGGTGTAGGTTTTATGTTGCCGGTTGTGAGTGAAGGCGGAGAGTGGGTGCGTTGCCTATGATTGCCATCCTCCCTCATGCGTGACATTGGTCACTGTTCAGTTTGGCAAATCGCACTAGCTTCCCTTCATAGGAGTACAACCATGACTTTACCTGAGAGAGCTCCGCAATGGCTTCTTTGGGCACCACTGGCAGCGGCTGTGATCCATATTTGCGAAGAGTTCGTATGGCCGGGAGGATTTATGAACTGGTACCGGCGATATCGGGGAGCCTCTGTCACAAGTATCACGCCGCGTTTCCTGATCATCGTGAATGGGATTCTTCTGGCTGTGAGCGTGAATGCTGCTGTTGCTACGGACACGCCGTTTGGTGTTGCGTACTGGATTGGAGTGTCGGCGATTTTGGCGTCCAATGGCGGTTGGCATTTGTGGGCGGCAATCAAAGGCCGTGAATACTCGCCGGGCATGGTTACGGGACTGGTGTTGTATATTCCACTGGCGATCTACGGTTGCACTCACTTTCTTCGAAGCGGGTCAATACCGGTTGCCGGGGCCGTGGTGGCGTTACTGATTGGCGGGTCGTATCCGTTTTGGTCAGCGATCTTACACGGTCGGAGCCGAGGAGTCGCCTGATACGCGGGGTTTGGAATGGCGGGGTCGGTTATGGCGGTCCTGATTACGCTCGTAGATGAGGCGCAGGCCAGTGAGGGTGAGCAGGTCGTCGACCTGGCTGATGAACTTTGATCCGCCGGCGATGAGGCGGGCGAGGCCACCGGTGGCGATGGTACGTGTCTCCGGACCAAGCTGGTCGATCATGCGTTCGAGGATGCCATCGACCAGGCCGATGTAGCCGTAGTAGAGGCCGATTTGCAGGTTGTCGACGGTTCCAGTACCGATGACTTTGGCTGGCTTGCGGATGTCGATGCGGGGCAAACGCGCGGCTCGGGTGAAGAGTGCGTCGGCGGAGATGGCGAGGCCGGGAGCGATGGCTCCGCCGAGAAACTCACCCTTGGCGGAGATGCAATCGAATGTGGTAGCGGTTCCGAAGTCGACGACGATGATGGGCGGATGCTGGCCAGCGGCATCTTTGAATAGCTCGTAGGCGGCTACGCAGTTGACGATGCGGTCGGCACCAACCTCGGCGGGATTGTCGGTGAGGATGGGCAGGCCGGTGCGGGTACCGGGCTCAACGAAGAGCGGTTTGACGCCACAGTAGATCTCCGCGGCGCGGCGCATGGTGGAATCGAGCGGCGGCACGACTGAGGAGATGACGATGCCGGTGATCTGTGCGATGTCCAGCGAGCGCAGAGCAAAGAGGTCGCGGAAGAGGATGCCGAGCTCGTCGATGGTGGGATTGCGGTGGGTGGTGATGCGCCAGTCGGCCAGCAGAACGGCGGGTTTATCCGGCGTAGCGAGGCTGTAGAGGCCGAGAACCGTGTTGGTGTTGCCGACGTCGATGGCTAAGAGCATGGTCTAAGGAGAGGTGCTGGGTGCCAGGTATTGGGTACTAGGTACTGGGTACTAGGTACTAGGTACTAGGTGCCAGGTGCTAGGTGCCAGGTACTAGGTACTAGGTGCTAGGTGCTAGGTGCTAGGTGCCAGGTGCCAGGGTCAGGGATCGCGGAGGCCGCCGGAGAGGACGGTGTGCAGTTGGCCGTCGTCGCCGAGGACGCGCAGGAAGCCGTTGGTATCGAGCCCCGCAGTAATGCCAGTATATCCAACAGGATCGTCCTCGCAAGCTTCGACGCGGACACGCTTGCCGCTGATCCAGGAGGAGAACCGGGTGAGGTCCGAGGTTTGAGGCTCGGGGTTCGAGGTGAGGATGCGGAGTTCGGCGTCGAGGGCGAGGAGGATGGCGGCGATGAGGGGCTCGCGGCGGAAGCACTCGTGAACCCAGGTCTCAGACGCGAGACCTTGGGCACCCGGGTTGGACAGCTCGTGGCGGATGGAGGTGGCGATGGGATCGAGTTCGGGCGGGAAGGCGGTGTGGTTGAGGTTGATTCCGATGCCGAGGACAGCGTAGCGGAGGGTTGCGGGTTGCGAGGCGGTGGCGGGGATGGATGCGGTTTCGATGAGGATCCCGCCGACCTTTTTGGCTGGACTTCCTTCCCGGGCGAGAAGGAGGTCGTTGGGCCAGCGGATGTCGATTTCGTCGCGGATACGGAAGCCGAAGACGGAGCAGATGGCGGACTGGATGGCGATGGCAGTGGTAAACGAGAGGCTGAGAGCGCTCATCATGGGGATAGGAGGCGCAATGAGCACGGAGAGGTAGAGGCCGTCGCCTGAGCTGGAGTGCCAAGTGTGGTTGCCTCGCCCACGGCCGGCAGTCTGTTCGTCAGCGATCCAGACGCCGATGCGCGCGCCGGAGTTAGCGGCGGCCAGTGCCAGGTCGTTGGTGGAGGTGGTGGTGGCGACGTGATGCAGGTGGCTGGCGAAGTTGGTCGCGGCGATGGCGGATTCGACCTCGGCGAGGTTGAAGCTATCTGACTGGTTCGACATGGTCCCCCCCCCCCCCCAGTTAGGCTAAAATC
>Ga0316219_1004052_pt1 | contig 11321 bp, 13 predicted proteins | sample TBH18003PmetaG_FD_203635 | JGI IMG/M metagenome (GOLD analysis project Ga0316219, IMG submission 203635) | Freshwater microbial communities from Trout Bog Lake, Wisconsin, USA - TBH18003P | ecosystem: Environmental > Aquatic > Freshwater > Lake > Hypolimnion/Profundal zone | place: USA... | reverse complement strand
TATTTCTGGTCGCAGTCCTCTTTTAATAACCTGACGATATAGATCTTTATCTATGCAGGGGCCTTTTGTATTGAAAATCGGGGGGAGCCTGATCAACCAGGTCCCCGGTATCACCAGTACCCTTCTTGCATCACCCTGGCCGGTCCTGGTAATTCCCGGGGGTGGGCCGTTCGCAAATCTTGTCAGATCAATGAATGCCCCTGATAATGAAAGCCATTGGATGGCAATTCTTGGAATGGAACAATATGGCTGGTATATTGCATCCCACGGGATTGGTACCACCCAGGATCTGCAGGTACCGTGTCGCCCGACGGTATTTCTCCCATACGCCCTTATGCAAAAAGAAGACCCGTTACCTCACCACTGGGACATCACGTCAGATACCATCGCAGCATGGGGTGCATACCGTCTCGGGCTCGACCTCGTGATTCTGAAATCGGTTGACGGCATTATGAAGGGTGAAACCCTCCAGAAACACATCACTGCACCGGTGACATGCGAAGAGGTGGACCCTGGTTTCATAAGGTTTGTCCTTGATCACGGGGTCAGCACATTAGTCATGAATGGGACATCGATCGAAAAGTTCGAATCACTACTAAGGGGTGAACATGTAGAAGGTACGAGGATCGGTACAACCTTTTAATTGTTTAAAAAGAGAAGTTATAAGGAATCTCAGGAGTTACCATGTCAGACAAGAAATGCACATCATGCTGTGCTCCACTCGCAGAAGACGGTGCCACAGAATTTGGATGCCCTTCGTGTGGTTACGGCATCAAGAGATGCTACCGGTGTAGAGAACAGAGTATCCCCTATACATGTCCAAAATGCGGTTTTGGGGGACCATAAGCGATGGGAGACGTCGCACTGATTCTCAGGGTAATGCCAGAATCACCGGAAGTTAACCTTGAAGCACTCAAAGAAGCGATCAAAAAGATCCTCCCCGGTGTAAAACAGGTTGTAGAAGAACCGATTGGCTTTGGTTTAAAAGCCTTGAAACTTGTCGTAGTGGTCAGCGATCAGGGCGGCGAGACAGATGCCGTTGAAGCGAAACTCAGCGGCCTTGCAGGTGTCGAGCGGGCAGAAATCGTTGAGCTTACCCTGATGTAATGATTAAGAATTCGAAAACAGGATTCTTATCTTTTTTAAAGCCGTTTTAATAAGCAGTGATCAAACCTGTTTTCAGGTTTTCTGACCCGCTTTTTCCTTATCAAGTGCCTGCAGTACCTGTTGTGTTATTGTCCTGATCTTTTCGACAGATTCACGGAACTGGATCACTTCGGATTCATCAATTTTAATAGTGACCGGGAAAACACCGCTCCGGTTCACCCGCGCCGGAACACTTATGCAGACATCCCCGATATCGTGGACTTCTCTCCTTATATACGCGGATACTGTCAGGATCCGGTTCTCGTCACCAAGGATAGTCTTTACAAGGGTTGCAATTGCTTCACCCGGCCCATATACCGTCGACCCTTTGCCCCTGATAATCAGCTCCCCGCTGTTTTTAACCGATTCCACCATCTCTTTTATGGGAATGCGCGAAAACGCAGGCAGGTTACTGATCTGGATGCCCCCGATTGTCGTTGCCGACCAGAGCGGGACCATGCTATCCCCGTGTTCTCCGATAATACGCGTGTGCACTTCGCTCGGGTGTACCCTGAAATATGCAGCTATCAACGATTTAAGTCGCATGGAGTCAAGATGCGTACCCAGGCCGAATACCTGCTGGGGCTGCAACCCTGAATATTTCAGCCCGACCGATGTCATCACGTCAACAGGATTGGTTACCATAAAGATCTTTGTGTCGGGTGCGGCCATACCGATTGATTCAGCGAGGCCGGACACTATCCGGGCATTCTGGAGCGCCAGATCCAACCGGCTCTGGTCTGGATTCCGGGCGTTTCCTGCTGTACATACCACGATCTCGGATCCCCTGATTTCCTCAATATCTGTTGTCCAGTCAATTTTGGTATAATTACCACAGGCAGCAAAAGAGTCCATCAGGTCATGGGCAATGCCATCGAGGAGTGCTTCCCTCCCCGGCCTACCGTGGAGCAGGATCTCGCTGACGTAGGGTATTTCAGATATTGCATGGGCAGCGAACATTCCGACATTACCGGTTGCACCGACGACCGTGACTTTCGACATAGTTAAAGCACAAATAGGGACACGTTCTTGGTCGACAATACGCTGCTGCTTTCACTGGAGAACCCTTTCTCCACCCCGCAACCCTGTGGGCGCCGAATGTCCACAGTAAGTCTGCTCCCTTCCGGGCCTGGACCGGTCTCTGCAGCTGCAGGTCGCCACTCCCTCCGGAGTATTGATACCTGTCCACCGACCTCACAGGACGAGGCTTCTTCGTCAGGATTCAAGAAGTTCCAGCAGCCCGCTGTTGCCTTCCTCAAACTTCGCCCCCCGCATACCGACGGTTTCGGGTTACAAGTGACGCCGGGCCACCCGGGCTAGTCCCCATATTTAATGCACACTTCAGGGGATAAATACCTCACCGGTGACATGCTCCCTGAAAAGCGAGGTGATACGCTGTGTAAGCCCGGTATCCTCTTTATTAAAGAGATCAAGGGCGGAGAGAACAGGGACACCCGGGAGCACATGGTAGAGGTCTGCAAGGTCACCATGGTAAACCTCAATGCTCTGCCTTCCCCGGGTTTCCGCGATCTTTTCAGGTATGCCACCAACAGGTCTGCTTTCCATCTCCTCATATGTCTTGTGCATGATCACCTCATCAATTGCAAGAAATTCACTGTTTATGGAAATATTGAATGCTGACCAGAACGCTGCAGAAAACCAGGCATCGTTCATAACGATGTGCGGTACGCCAAGCCGTGCTGCAGTCAGGCCAAGCGTGCCGACACCACATGCAGCATCAACAAACCACTGTGTATTCAGGGTAATTTTTCGTTCAACTGAGTCAATTTTCGGGTTGTACTGGCGGGGAAATTCAATATGGATCCGGGACTGCTGCTGGTACAGGACCAGGGATCCGGATGAAGTCGGAAAAATACTCGCACGCACATCACACCCGGCAAGAAGATCATAGGACCGGGGGACTTCCCCAAGTTCAGGGTCCGCTATCCCGGGGACAAAGTCCCCACACCTGACCACTCCCCTGATTTCGGGGATTTCATCAAAAAGACGTACGGCTGCTTTGGGGGTCACAATTCCTGAAACCAGTACTAATGACCGGGCAGGGAGATACGGGGGCTCCCGCATAAAAAAGCCAGGATGGATGAGGGGCATACCGACCTTTGCTAGGGGTTCAGTACCCGTGAGAAGACCTTCCTCGATCATGACAACGTAGGTATGTGCAAAAACTTCATCGATGAACCGCTTCCCGCATCCACAGGGAGGTTCGTAAAAACGGTTTTTTAAGGGGGCCCTTTTATCCAGAACCCGGCCTTGACAGTCAGGGCAGGGGGAGAATATCTGCCCGAGGGAGAGAAGGATCTCGTGGGCATTGTCGACACAGTCACCGCCACATACGGGACATTTCATACGGTTCTGTTGACCGGTATCCATAGATAGTTTTTCAAAAACAGATCATCCAGAATGGGCCCGATGCGATTCGAACGCATGACCGCCCGGTTATGAGCCGGGCGCTCTAACCGGACTGAGCTACGGGCCCGGATAGAGATTGAGCGCCCCCCACAGGGCTCGAACCTGTGACATTCGGATTAACAGTCCGACACTCTACCAACTGAGTTAGGGAGGCACATTGGTTGTGTCCTAATAGATTCTTTGTGAGCCTTTTTAAAAGTAACTGTTTGAATGACGGATCAGAAAAAACAAAACATCAGGATTTTCGTCATGTATTCTTTTGATTGCCAGGTTCGAGTTTCATGGATTCAAGAAGACGGATTAGTTCATCAAGGTTCTGATCCAAATGACGCAGGAGGTCCTCAGTCTGGGGGGTTGCCATTGCACCGGCAGGCGTCGCCCTGATATACCCGAGCTGCTCGAGCACGCGGAGCGAATAGCGGATCCGGTGAAACGGCAGGTCAAGTAACTCCGACAGCTTCATGATGCCGATCGGCTGGTACTCCATCACGGCCCTGATTACAAGAACGTGTCTTGAAAGAAGCTCTATTTCATCTTTCATCTTCTGGAGCATTACTAGGATACCTCACGCATGATACTTTTCAGGTTTCCGGGTTCGGGACAGGCCCCTGGTGGTCATTCAGCCACTGCTTCGTTTCCCGGTATTTTTTCACGAAGACATAAATCATCACGAGGTCGATGACCAGAAGTACGGGGGGAATATAGTATTTGAACGGTACCGGGGCAAGGAATAGAGCAATCACAATACATGCAGCGACGAGGATAATGACATTCAAAAGGATTGTGAGCCCATAAAATTTTAATTTAAACTGTTCTTTTGCCTTCTCTTCCATTACAGATAGGTCATCTTCATCATAAAAGTACTTGTGGTTTTACCGCGTATATTCCTCCTATGGACTCGCTGGATGACGTGATCAGGCGTTATAGTGCTGATGCATATGTTGCATTCGGCTCGTCGCAGAATGCAGACATCAGGTACCTCACCCGGTTCCGGACCGAAGATCCTTTCGTCTATATCAAAAAGCCGGGTGAGAAAGGATTCATGGTAATCGGCCAGATGGAATACGAACGTGCCATGAGAGAGTCGGTTGCCGGGGTCATGACCAGGGGTGAATCTGGCCTCCTGGATATTATCAAGGAAGAGCCGGTAAAAAACCGTGCCTATGCAAAAATGATTGCAAATCATGCAGGGCCATGTATCCTTGTTCCCGCTTCGTTTCCCTACGGGATTGGGCATGAACTTGAGTCACTCTGCGAGGTAAAACTTGACCCTGGCTCGGTCGAGACCGCCCGGGCAATAAAATCAGAGGAAGAAATCAACATGATCCGGAGTGTCCAGGCCGCAACTGACATCGCAATGGAGCGGGCTATTTCACTGATTAAGGCAAGCAGGCCAGTTAACGGAGTCCTCTATCACGATGACCAGCCGGTCACTTCGGAACAGGTCAGGTCGCTGATCCACAAAACCCTGATGGATTATGGGTGTCATGCCATTGATACAATCGTTACCTGCGGGAAAGATACTGCACTGCCACATGCACTGGGGAGCGGCCCCCTTTTTGAATCGGAACCGATTGTAATTGACACGTTCCCTGCAGATGATATGAGCGGGTATTTCACAGATATGACAAGGACCGTCGTCCGGGGGGAGCCTAGCAGCGCGTTACACGAGATGTATGCTGCAGTCAGGGAAGCCCAGGACCTTGGGGTATCTCTTGTCAGGACAGGGGCCTCGGGGGCGGCCGTCCACCAGGCTGTTGTCGACCTTTTCGCCGAAAAGGGGTACGGAACCAACAATTCAGGATTTACTCATAACCTCGGGCATGGAGTGGGCCTTGAAGTACACGAACAGCCGACACTTGGCCCAGCCGGGGGTGTTCTCGCAGCGGGCAACGTGGTGACCATTGAACCGGGTCTATACTATAGGGATATTGGTGGAGTGCGTCTTGAGAATACAGGGGCAGTTACGTCAACAGGGTTTGACTCGTTTACCCGTTACCCCCGGGAATTTATACTTGGGTGAAAAGAATGGAAGACGACGTATTTGATAAATACTGCCAGGCCGGAGCTTTTGCTGCATCGGTATTAAGAAAAGGGGCTTTGGAGATCAGACCGGGAGCACCCTATCTCGGCGTGATCGAATTTATCGAAGACCTCGCTTCAACAGGCGAATCAGGTCTCGCATTCCCACTTAACGTTTCCCTGAACGAAGATGCGGCCCATGATACTGCATCAACAGGAGACGAACGGGTATTTTCATCCGGGGACCTGGTTAAACTTGACCTTGGGGTCCATTTCGATGGCTATATCGCAGATACTGCAATCACCATAGATTTAGGAAACAACGGGCTCCTCGTCGACGCCTCAAGGGAAGCACTTTCCCGGGCGATTGAAAAGGTGCGACCAGGCACGACCGTGGGAGAACTCGGGTTTGCCATCCAGGCAGAGATCGAAAGCAGGGGGTACCGGCCAATCGCAAACCTCACCGGTCACGGGCTTGACCGGTTTGTCGTACACAAGTCCCCGAACATCCCAAATATCGCAATACAGGGCGGGGCAGTACTTGAAGAAGGGATGGTATTTGCTATCGAACCTTTTGCGACGACAGGTTCCGGCCACGTGAGCGAGAAGCGGCGGGTGGAGATATTCCAGCAGATCTCCCACAAGCCAATACGACTGGCCACGGCAAGGAAAGTCCTGGAAGCGGTCAGGGAACGGGAGGGCATGCCCTTCGCAAAACGGTGGCTCCCGGATAACAAGCCGGAGATCGCCCTTACGACGCTCATCCGCTCCGGTGTGGTCCATGCATACCCGGTATTATCGGACATCCCCGGTTCTCTCGTCTCACAACATGAACACACCGTCATCGTAACCGAAGATCATTGTGTTGTGACAACGGCATGAGATACTCTTATCCGATGCCAGATTGAATATTAAAGGTTACAGCCATGTCTGGAGACGACGATACCCTGAAAATTCTGGATGTGCTTCTCTGCGCAGAAATATTCAACCAGAACACGAATCTGGATGTGAATGACCTTACGCCGGAGCACAGGATCATGTTCGGACTCGGTTCTGCGTCAGGGATTAAAAGGCCTGTTATGGTTAATGAAAGTTCAATCAGGCGGGTTCTCCAGATCCAGGATCCGCGCAGAAAAGTCGCAGATAACCCGGTGGTAATTTACGAAGAGTTTGGACAGAGGTTCAGGATACCGGCACTCGAGGCGGCCGCGAAATGGTTCCTGGCCCACGGAGGAATGCCATATATAAAAAAGAACCCTGCACTGGCATTTTATTTTGAAAATCTTGACTCATCAGGGGTCTCTTACCGTGAAATAAGATCCTCGAATCCACCGTTTGAGGACAGCAGGTCGTATCTCGATGGAAAAATATCAGAGATAATCGCCGCCGATGAACGCCTGAGAACTGCGATGGACCTGATCATCATAAATGCACCCGATGAAATCGAACAGCAGATCGATGACCTCGTCTGCACATCAGAGCAGAAAGATATTATTGCAAAAATGAAGGTCGCAATACTCCACCGGGAGTTCCTGCTGAAGCACCGGATCCACGAGGTAGGAAAACTGTTATTTGTCGGTCCGCCGGGGACGGGAAAGACCTCGCTTGCACTTGCCATGTCTCATGCAATGCATATGCCGATCCTTGAGGTCAGGCTCTCGATGATCACATCACAGTACCTAGGTGAGACATCAAAAAATATCGACAGGATATTTGAGTTTGCAAAAAAACTTTCGCCATGTATCCTTTTCATCGATGAATTTGATTACGTGGCCAAAAGCAGGGTAACCGATGACCATGGAGCCATGAAGAGGGCCGTGAACGCCCTCCTTAAAAATATTGATAAAATGAACCTCGTCAAAAACGGGGTACTTCTCATCGGTGCGACCAATCATCCCCAGCTCCTCGATGAGGCGGCATGGCGCCGGTTCGACGAAGTCGTGGAATTTTCACTACCAAGTGAAGAGATGAGGGAGCGTATACTAAAGAAGATCACCCATTCCGTCGGTTGCGACTGCGATTTCCGTTACCTTGCTGCCCAGACCGAGGGACTATCAGGTTCGGACCTCCGGATGCTTGTCAAGGAAGCCATACTCTCATCAATCATGGACGGGCGGAAGGTCCTTGCACAGAGTGATATTGAGAAAGGTATCCAGACCGTGAAAAGCCGGGGCGTAATTCGGAACCTTAACTGGTTGTAATATGAAAATAACGCTGCTGGGCACAGGGGATGCAACAGGTACACCAAAGATAGGATGCAAATGCCCGCAATGTACATTTGCTCACGAAACGGGATTGACGAGGCTCCGTACTTCCCTGCTTGTTGAACATGCCGGAAAGAATATCCTCATTGATTCCTCTCCTGACCTCCGCCAGCAGTTGCTCAGGTGCGAGTCCCCACATATCGATGCTGTGATCTGGACTCACGGGCATTATGATCATTTTATGGGGTATGGTGAATTCTACCGTGTCCAGGACCTGCCACCTGTATACGCGGCACCGCCGGTCCTTAAATACTGTGGCAACATTTTTTCGTTTCTGCCCTTTCCACATAAACCAGTAGAAGCCTACGAGCAGTTTACTATTTCCGGAGTCACCTTCACCCTGGTTGAAGTCAATCACCCCCCGGTATACAGTTGCGGGATCGTTATCACCTGTAACGGGAAGAAGATTGGATACACAGCTGATACTCGTTCTGATATTCCGGAACCCAGCAGAAAATTACTCTCGGGTGCAGATCTCCTGTTTATTGATGCGCTGGCCCCAAAGGGCTACCATATCTATAAACATATGAATTACGAAGAGGCGTGCGAGATGGCAATCGATCTCGAAGCACGGGATTTCCGTTGTGTGCATATGAGTCATTCGATCTCCTGGGACCACCCCCATATTGGAAAAGATGGGGAATGTTTCCAGCTCGAGTGAATTGATATGACGGATCGCTACTGGGTACGTGAGTTCCCGTTCTCAACATGGATCGGAGTCCATCCAAGTCCTTTTTCCAGGATTATTTCTTTCAATCAAATACGTGGAACTTGAAGTCGATACCACGGATACCAATGGCTGGTTCCAACCACTTTTCCAGTTATCCCGGGTAGGTTATCACCAATACCATTATGGGGGTCACATCCCCAATCATAGGTGAATGAATATTAAGTTACTCGAGCTGGAAAAAGACAAGGCCAGGCTGATTATTCAGGGGGAGGGACATACCTTCATGAATACCCTGACGGACGAGATCCTGAAGGACCCTGATGTCGATGTGGCCAGATATATTATAGAATTCCAGTTTTCAGACCCTGAACTCCTGGTAACCACGAATGGGAAAAAAGACCCGCTGGATGTGATCCGGGATGCATGCAGCAGGATATCAGGGAACTGCGATGAGCTCCTTTCACAAATGAAAAAACTGTAAATAATGAAAATTTTTTTTAACGCCATAAACCGGGTTGTTTTGTAATTATTTCCCGGTTCATGTGGCGATAATAATCTGGTCGATATGAAACTATACAGCCCGCTCAGTGAATACGATTGAGCCGGATATCCGGGCAATCTTCACTTTTACAGTCTGTCCTGGTTTCGAATTCGAAACGTACATGATGTATTTACCCATCTTTACCACACCATCGCCCCGTTTCGAAACAGACTGGATCTCGACCTCGAGGACTGCGCCTTCCTGAAGTTCGTTGGTTATTGGTTCTGTGCGTGCTTTCCTCTTTTTTACCGGGCGGTGACCCCCGCATGCATCACAACGCAGGAGGAGGAACCGGTCATCCTTCACGAGACGGGTATCTGGCCGGCCGCATTCTGAGCAGATCACGTAATCTTCCACGTAACTCTTGATCAATGAATTTATCAGGGAACTTTCAAATTTTCCATTAAATATCGCCCTGTTCCCATCGATCTTACCAGCAGTACCAAGCTCACCCAGGAGAAACTTCATCACGTGGTCCTTGTCCCGCCTTGCAACATCGGTTATTTCTGCAAAATTTTCAAGGACGGTGGTCTTCCCTTCAATATAGCTTTTTGCTTCAGGAACCGTGAACCGCTCGTGAGACTCACTGACCTCTGGCATATGTGAATATGCCTTGTTTAAAAGTGCCTCATATGATTCGACCATAGTTGTATAGTATAAGGGACGTTCGAGGTAATAATTGTGGGTAACCAGTACCATTCGGCCAGATCCAACCAGTAATGTTACGAGGCACCTATCCTGAATTCTCTCCTTTATAGTCTCATTTATGGAGTCAGATGATAATATGCCGGTTAAATATGGGTTAGATAAAGAGGAAGAGCCCCCTTTCAAAAGGAACACAGAAAAAAATCAGGGTTCTTGCTTGAACTGGGGCATCAGCGCTCGCACTTCAGCGCCGACTTTTTCAATCAGGTGATCTTCATCTCTCTTTGTCAGCGCGTTAAATACCGGGCGGTTGACCGTGTTCTCAAGCATCCACTCCCTTGCAAACTCACCGCTCTGTATCTCCTCCAGTATCTCACGCATTGCCACGTGGGACTCGCAACCGATAACACGAGGACCACGTGTTACGTCCCCGTACTGTGCAGTATTACTGATATATTTCCTCATACCTGTGAAACCGCCCTCGTAAATCAGGTCGACGATAAGCTTTGTTTCATGGAGTACCTCGAGGTACGCCATTTCCGGGGAGTACCCGGCTTCGACAAGGGTCTCAAACCCGGCCTTGATCAATGAGGTAATGCCACCGCACAGAACTGCCTGTTCCCCGAAAAGGTCAGTCTCGGTCTCTTCACGGAACGAGGTCTCGAGCACGACAGCACGTGTCGCGCCGATACCTTTTGCGTATGCAAGCGCGATCTTGTGTGCCGTGCCGGTGAAGTCCTGTTGGACAGCAATCAAAGCCGGGACACCCTTGCCTTCTTCGTATTGCCGTCTTACCATGAACCCTGGCCCTTTAGGGGCGACCATTATAACGTTGACATCCGATGGGGGTACAATCTGGCCAAAATGAATATTGAACCCGTGGGAGAACATCAGGGTTTTTCCTTTCGTAAGGTACGGCTTTATTTCGCTCCGGTACACCGCTGCCTGGTTCTCGTCAGGGAGTAGAATCTGCACCACGTCAGCCATTTTAACGGCTTCCATGACCGAGTACACCTTGAACCCATCCGATGACGCAGCGTCCCAGCTTTTTCCGGGACGGAGCCCGATGATAACGTCCATCGCACTGTCACGGAGGTTCAGGGCCTGGCCCCGGCCCTGGGAACCATACCCGATAACCGCGATACGCTTCCCGGACAGAACACTTAGATCCGCATCTGACTCATAGTATTTTTTCAGCATGGTCTCACCTCCTTATATCAGCAACCAAGCACATAAATATTTTATAAAAAAACTTAACTGAGTACCTTGGGTTATATCCCCTTTTGGAGAGCGATCAACCATTAAAGAGACTACGGAACCGAGATTTGGGGGAATTCTGCCTGATGTTCAATCGACATGCCCAGATATACGCATTAATCTAACCCGGGTAGGGGTCAAGAATGTGAAAAAACTCGTGGAAGTGTCACGTCCTGACAGGCGTCCGGTAATTTTCATTTCAAATTTTGATGTCTTCGTTGACCTTCCCGGAAGTCTCAAGGGAGCAAACCTTTCACGAAATTTTGAAGTTATTGATGAAGTGCTCCAGCAGGCGATCGATGGTGATGTGAAGGAGATCGAAGAGCTTTGTAGTGTTGTCGCACGG
>Ga0316219_1004049_pt1 | contig 11328 bp, 10 predicted proteins | sample TBH18003PmetaG_FD_203635 | JGI IMG/M metagenome (GOLD analysis project Ga0316219, IMG submission 203635) | Freshwater microbial communities from Trout Bog Lake, Wisconsin, USA - TBH18003P | ecosystem: Environmental > Aquatic > Freshwater > Lake > Hypolimnion/Profundal zone | place: USA... | reverse complement strand
TCAACTCCCTTCCAGGAACATCGAGGTAGCTATGACACAGACAAATGAGCAATCAGGGGGGAGGGTGACGGCAGGGCGGTCCCGCTGGCCGGCCTTGTTCGCATTGCTGGCGCTCGGCTGCCTCTATGCGGCATTACCTGCCTCGATGCTGATCGGCGGGTCGCGCTGGCTGCTTTTGGCTGTTATTTCCCTGCTGATCGTGCCGGTTGTCGTTACCTATTACCGGGGAGCCCACACCGCGAATCAGGTCCTGGGTTTTATCCTGAACGGCGTCGTGACGACGGCCATGGTCATTTCCCTGGCATTGTTGATCAGGGGGTTGCCCTTACATCTGGAACAACCGCAGGAGCTGTTGAAGTCCGCTGCCGCCCTCTGGCTCTCCAACATTCTGGTCTTCGCCTCGTGGTACTGGAGGCTCGATGCCGGCGGGCCGCATAAGCGGGCCCAACGAGCAGACCACTCGAAGGGCGCTTTTCTCTTTCCGCAGATGACCTTGCCACCGGAAAGAAGGCATGCCGCGGGACTCCAGGAGTGGTCGCCGAACTTCATTGATTACCTTTTCCTGGCTTTTAATACTTCCACGGCCTTTTCTCCGACGGACGTTCCCGTCTTGTCGCGTTGGGCAAAAGTTCTGATGATGCTGCAATCGATGATATCCCTGCTGGTTATAGCGCTCCTGGCAGCACGGGCGGTAAACATCCTGTGAAATGTCATCAATCCACCCCCGTGCAAGACCTTGTATTTGAAGGCCTGGCACCGGCGATCATCTAATTTTGTCCCGTACTTTCAATGATCCACGTCCAATCGCAGCCACTACCTGCGCCTCCCTCACAAAAAAACTTTCTCTCAGGCAACACTAGAAAACGCCAATTTTTCTGTTTGAGATGCCTCGCTTCCCCCTTCCTTTGTCAGTGAAAATATTCAATAACAGTTGATATTTTGAAAATGAGTATTATAATTAGCGTAAAAGAGATTGGAAGCCTATTCCTGGCATAAAAGAACCAACTAGATCCGCCCGCCTCGGTTCGGCATCTGTGTCGAACGGCGACGGGCGGGACCACTTAAGAAGATCCACAAGGGGAAATCCATGAGGCACATCACTGGGAAAAAAATCATCATGCTGCTCTTTGCTGCCGGCGTAGCTGGCACGTCCCTGCAGGGTTGCTACGGGAAGATGGCTCTCACAAGGAAGGTCTATAAGATTAACGGAGAAGTGGAAAACAAATACATCCGAAGTCTGGTCTCCTGGGTATTCATCATCGTGCCGGTCTACGGCGTCTCCGCCTTGGCGGATTTCATTCTTTTTAACACCATCGAGTTCTGGAGCGGGGACAACCCGGTTGCATCTGGAGCAAAGGAATTCAATTACGCCGAGAACGGACAGAACTTTCGGATCAAGGCGAGCAAAACTGGCGACAACGTTTCCTACCGAGTCGATCACTACCGCGGCACGCAGCACGTGGACACGCTCAGCATCGCTTGGGACGTGAAGAGCGGCAAGTCGCAGGCAGTTCTTGCGGAAGCTGACAAGGTAACCGCTTTCGTGGCAGCGCCGGAAAAAGGTGGGGTCAAGGTTACCAGTTCCGACCGGATGGGGCACGGCGGTTTGGAATCCGTGGCACTGTACCGCTGATTGTGCGCCCCATCATTTGAAGTCGCCTCGCTATCCAGAAGCTTTGTTGTAAAGCAATGGATCCAGCAATAGCCTTGCCGCGGCCCCTTGCCACAAGGAACTCAGCCGCTTGCCAAAACAACAGGCCCGCCCTCATGCAGGGGAGGGCCTGTTGTTGTAACGTAGTATTTTCTGTTTCGCCCTGGCCGGTGCCCCTGGCCGGTGCCAGGTCTTGAAATGACACCTTTTAGCCTACCTGGCCGGTGCCTGGTCTTGAAATGACACCTTTTAGCCTACCTGGCCGGTGCCTGGTCTTGAAATGACACCTTTTAGCCCATGGCTCACACCCAATGGCTGGTGCCTGGTCTTGAAATAAAATTGCTGGTGCCTGGTCTTGAAATAACACCTTTTAGCCCATGGCTCACACCCGTGTGAAACCTTGAAACCTTAGAATTCAAGACCTGGCACCGGCGAGGCACCGGCGACAAAATGTGACATGGCTCGACCGAAGTTTTTCACATTCGTTGCGGCGATGGGAGTATAGTGTTAACAGGTGGTTTTGGCGACAAAAGGAGCAAGTGTAGGAGGTGATTCCTATGTTAGTGTCTCCTGTTTCATCCAGTATTCCGGTTCGTGGCGTTCGTGCTGTCGGGGAAAACTACCCTCGCAAGTCAAATCTGGGGTCCAAAAGCCCTTCAGGCTCAAAGCCTAGAAGAGACAGTGTAAAACTTTCGGGGACTGCCATCGCGAAGTCTTTAAAATTGCAAGGTTTGTCTCCGAACCAGATCGCCGTAGAGATGGGCTTAGACATTAAGACTGTTGACGGCTACCTTGGGATTGCACCTGCTACCTCATACCGTGCCGTACACGGAATCCTGCAACTGCAAGTCTGATCTTGATTGCGAAGCTGCTTCCGGCTCAAAAGCTCCGAACACAACCCAATAGTGAAATGCGATGCCACACCTCATCCGGGGTGTGGCATCTTCGCTAAAAGCCACTTGAGGAACCTGCCTCGCGAATACCTCCCTCAACATCCGGGACTGAGCCTGACAGGGTCGAGGGCCTCCTGTGTCGTTCGAGGTGTCCTGCGAGCAACCTACCGTTCGCGTCCCTCCTCCCTGCGCTCACCTCTGTGCTCCTCGCGACTCTGTTCGCGCCTGTCCTGCCGCTCCCCGGAGCTGCCTTTCTTCAGGTCGCGACGGTCTGCCGGCCCGCTCCCGCCGGGCCGGAAGTATTTCCCCCGGTAGTGGTTGCGGTCCTGGGCGTAGACTCGATACTCCCGGTCGCGGAACTGGCGGATGTTCGCGATCTTGTACCTGCGCAGTTCGGGGGGAAGCTCCCGGTGCCGCAGCCTCGTCCAGCTCCCTCCGTAGCTGGAGCACCGGTACCAACCGCCACCCCTGTTCACATAGTAGATGCCGGAGAAGTAAAACATGTCGCAGGGTACGCCGACGGCGACGCCAAATCCCAGCTCTGGCGGATAGAGGAAGTCCGGCGGCTGCGCGATGACGATCGGCGGGCCTCCCACGTTGATGTTGAAGGAGATGTCGGCTGCCCGGGCCATTGAGGCCGCCTGGATGAGGACGACTGCAGCTGCCAACGCTATAAATTTTCGCATGTTTCCTCCCGATGTGGTTATCTGCCGCGCTAGATGCGCTGGCAGGTGCTTTGTGGGTCGCCTGTGGTATCTGTCAAGTCGCAAAAAGAGCTTCGTCGTTTGAGTGTGATATATTGTCAGAGACGATGCCTGCACCTAACCGTTTCACAAATAAGTTCCTGACTCTGGGCTGATATTCATTATATGAATATGTTATGACAATAGTTTGGCAATGAGGAAGAAATATGGATGGAATGTGAAACAATTGAGTGTTGCTGCTACAGAAGCCGCCCGCCACCGATGCGATACCGTGGCGGCGGCTCAGGGCAGCCATGAACTAGGAGAAAATCCACATTTGCTCCTCATTTTTTCCCTAATTGCGGGATAGGTTAGGTTCCCGCAGGACTGAACAATTCGGTGTATTGGAGGAGTGATGAAAACCGCAGAGTTGAAGAAAATAAGGACATATATTGATAACTTGGAAAGGCACGTTAACAAGTACTATCTGGACGGTTCAAGTGAGCATCTGGGCTTGAGCGAGGACTCGATATCCAAGGTCTTTCGCGATATCGACGCCATTCTGGGGAAAGTGATCAACAGCAATGACAAGGTAGCCTACCGTCACGACAACTACGGGCAGTTGTTGATCGAGGTGCCTAAGCACAGCCCGAACTCAGGAATGCAGGGCGTTGGCCTGTTGTAGACCTGGCACGGGCGATTTCTGGCGATCTGTGAAACCTTATATTTCAAGACCCGGCACAGGCGACCCCGGGCAGTTGTTGATCGAGGTGCCTAAGCACAGCCCGCACTCAGGAATGCAGGGCGTTGGCCTGTTGTAGACCTGGCACGGGCGATTTCTGGCGATCTGTGAAACCTTATATTTCAAGACCCGGCACAGGCGACCCCAGGCGATCCAGGCGACCCAGGCGACCCAGGCGACCCAGGCGACCCAGGCGACCGGCACAGGTGACCCCGGCAGCGCTCCCTCTTCCTGCAGTTCGTGCCGGCCCACCCGAATCCCCCTCCCCCTCCCTGACCCCTTGGACCATCCTAAGCCTCCCCGCGCGGTACAAAATTCCCTAAATGCTATTTTACTCTTGCTTTTTTCTTCTCATTAGGTAAATTCCCTAGCGGTCTCGGGATGTCTGCACGCTCAACCCGCCCGCCGCAAACAACGTCGTTTTCGAGGACCTGCCATGGCTAAGAACAACCTGCGTTTCGGCTCCAATTTCATCCGTCTTGCCCTGGCAGCAGGGGTCGCCTGCTCGCTGGCGGGCGTGTTCTGCGCCTTGCATCTCACCTCGGCCGGCGCCGGAACCCCTCCCGCGCAGGGGTACGCCAGCGTCACCCTGGGGATCCTGATCCTGAACGCCGTCATCTTCGGCACGGTGCTGGCGGTCTACGCGGCCCGAAACCTCGCCAAGCGGGTGAAGGTCCTGGCCGGCGCCCTGGACCGGGGAGCCGACGGGGACCTGAGCTCACGCCTGGAGGTCTCCGCAGACGACGAGTTCGGCAAGCTGCACAAGAATTTCAACGTCATGATGGAACAGCTGGCGGGGGTGGTGGGGAGGGTGCTGCAGTCCATCACCGAGCTGCAAAAGATCGCGGCGGACATCGACAAGGTCTCCAAAAAGGGGCTCAAATCCGCGGAGCTCCAGTCCGAAGGGATCTCCGGGGCATCCCGGGCCGTTTTCGAGATCGACCGGTCGGTGCACGAAATCGCCCAGTGGGTGGACGACCTCTCCGGCTCGGCCTCGGACAACGCCTCCGCCATACTGGAGATGTCCGCCAGCATCGAAGAGGTCAATCAGCATGTCGACACGCTCTCCAAGGCGGTTGACGAGGTGAGCTCCTCCATCATCGAAATGACGGCCGCCGAAAAACAGATCGGCGCCAGCGCCCAAAGCCTCATGGACGACGCGACCATCGCATCCTCCCTGGTCGCGGAGCTGGACGTCTCCATCCGGCAGGTGGGGGAGAACGCCCTGCAGGCGGCGACCATCTCCGAGACCGTCAGGCAGGACGCGGAAAACGGACGCCAGGCGGTGGAAGCGACCATTTCCGGCATAAGCGAGATCCGGCGCTCCTCCCGCTTCACGGTCGAGGCCATGGAAAACCTGTCGGTGCGCGCGGTCGACATCGGGAAGATCCTCTCGGTCATCGATGCCGTGGCGGAACAGACCAACCTCCTGGCGCTGAACGCCTCCATCCTGGCCGCCCAGGCGGGCGAGCAGGGCAAGGGGTTCGCCGTCGTCGCGGAGGAGATCAAGGAGCTGGCCAAGCGCACCAGCAGCTCCACCCGGGAGATCGCGGGCATCACCAAGGGGGTGCAGGAGGAGACCACGCGGGTGGTTGCCGCCCTCAGGACCTCAGAACAGCGCATCGCCGAAGGGGAACTGCTCTCCCAGCGCTCCGGCGAGGCGCTGGCCAAGATCGTCGACGGCGTGCAGCAATCGACCCCGCGGGTGAACGAGATAGCGCACACCACCGAGGAGCAGGCGAAGCTCAGCGAAAACATGCGCCGGGCCATGGAACGGGTGGCTGAAATGGTGCGCCAGATCGCGAGGGCGACCCGGGAGCAGGGGCGCGGCAGCGAGCAGATCGTCTCCGCGGTGGAGCGCATGAAGGATTTCACCGGCCAGGTGCGCAGCACCACGCGGGCGCAGAACGAGTCGAGCAACCACATCGTGCGCGCCACCGAGGACATCACCGTCATGATCGGCAACGTGCGCAAGGCGTGCGAGGAGGAGGCGGAGAGCAGCCGGATGATCGTGCATGCCATGGAGAACATCCAGCACTCGTCGCAGACGACCGTGGAGGCCACGCGGGTGATGGATGGCGCGGTTGCCGGCCTCTCGGACCAGGTGCAACTGCTGCAGCAGAAAATGGCGGGACTCACCGTGTAGCGTGCGCAGGGTGGGTACTTGTCCCCCCTGCCGCGCAGGGGGGAAGCTGAACCTAGTGAGGCAGGGGGGTCTTCCGGCGGAGGGAGGACCCCCCTGTCTCGCTGCGCGAGCCTTCCCCCCTACTGCGCAGGGGGGACGCTCCGGCGTACCCCCCTGCAGTGGCATTCTCCTCAGGTCTCGATCCTGTAGCGCGTGTGTGGGGGGGGTGCCTTCGGTGCCATTCTCCTCAGATCTCGATCCTGAACTCGGCGCCGTCGCCGATGTTGCGGACGGTCAGGGCCCCGTGCATGTTCCTTTCGATGATGGTCTTCGACATGTAGAGGCCGATGCCGGTCCCCTGCAGCCCCTTGGTGGAAAAGTAGGGGTCGAAGATGTTCTCCAGGATCTCCGCCGGTATGCCGCCGGCATTGTCGGTGACGGTCACTACGGCACGGCCGTTGTCGGTGCCGACCGCGATGCGGATGCGCGGCTCTTCCGCGGGGTTGGTATCGAAGGCATCCCGCGCGTTGATCAGGATGTTGAGCAGCACCTGGGAATATTCATTGGGATAGCCGTTGGCAACCGGCTCTTCCTGGCAGTCTATTTCCACTGAGATGCGCTTCTGGGTGAGGCTGTCGTGCACCAGGTCCACGGTCCTGGTCACCGCCTGGTGCACCCTGAATTCGGCCTTCTCCTTGTCGGGGCTGAAAAAATCACGGAAGTCGTCAATGGTGCGGGACATGTGCTTGATGAGCGTCATCGACTTGCGGACACCCGTGTCCAGCACCTCCTTGCTGAACTCCCCGATCTGGTACAGTAGCGGCAATTGCTGGATGGTGAGCCCGAGGGCGTTCAACGGCTGACGCCACTGGTGCGCTATGTTGCCGATCATCTCCCCCATGGCCGCCTGACGGCTTTGCTGCGCCAGCATCCTCTCCTTGGTCCGCAGTTCCTCGACCACCCTCAATCGCTCGTCGGTTTGCATCTTCAGGTCGGCCAGCGCCCGGGAAAGCGCCTCGGTCCGGTCGGCCACCCTCTGCTCCATCTCGGCGTAAGCCTGCTGCAGGGCCTGTTCCGCCTCCTTGCGGGTGCTGATGTCGCGTATCACGCTGATGATGGTCCGCTGGCCGCCGATGGTAGCCCCCTGGGAACTCACCTCGACCGGGAAGCAGCCGCCGTCCTTGCGGCGATGGCTGGTCTCGAAGAGGATCCCGCCGGCTTCGGCCTCGGCCATCTGATGCAGCACCACGGTTTTATCGGCCTCGGCACGCAGGTCCTGGACGCTCATGGTCAACATCTCGTCCGGGCCGTAGCCGTAGGCATGCAGGGCCGCGGCATTCGCCTCCAGGATTCTGCCGTCCGCCAGCCGCACGAACAGTATGATGTCCCTGCTGTTGCTCGCCAGCAGCTCGTAGCGCAGCAGCAACTCCCGGCTTCGGGCCAGGTCCGCCGCCTGGAGCCGCAGCAGCGCCTCGGACTGAACCAGGCGCCGCGTGGAACCGTTGATGAGCCAGTAGAGGAGCAGCGAGGTGATCAGCACGTAGCACCACCCCTTCAGCTCCGAGACCAAGATGACCGTCCCGGGGTCGTGGAATGCCACCGCGACCAGGTTGTCGGAAAAAAGGATCCAGGTGCAGCCGATGGCGGCGTACAATAGGGCGATGTTGCGTGGCGTACGTCTCTCTGCCATCATCCTTGGGACTCCCTCTCCTTTTAGACCGGTGCGTGGTACCAGGGGGCCGGGAAGGTGACACCCTTCGGGAAGTCAGCCGCGCCTGTCCTGTTCAAGTAGGCTGGATTTGCCGGGGAGAATGGGCGGCAATGTATACTAGAATTTTTTCATCTTTAAGTTCTGCGCTGTCGCACTGGGTAATCAGCCTTAAGTGTGATTAATGTGCGCTGGCGAGTGCACGTAGTATTTGAATAAATTCTCCATCTCAAAGACTTTATGTCAAGTCAAAAAAACATGTAGCTGCTACGGGATTGGCAGATTTAGTGGCCGGATTCCCTTGTCTGTAGATGGGCCGCCCGTAGACATGCTTGATGGCTCCATCCCGGCAGCGAATCCTTGCTTTGTAAGGAAAGCGGATGCCAACTGGCGTGAGCCGGCCTGCTCCTCAAGGCACGGCTCGGCGGCGCGGGCGGGCCTGAACAGTCGCCTGGAGGTTGTGTCCCAATGACCGGAGGCGCTATGGCTGCCGTAGTTTTGCTGTTGCCAATGGGTCAATCGGTATATCATGATGGTGGCGGAAACCATCTTTGCCGTTGTCGACATCGGGCGGCGACCAGAACCAGGAGCTGAGAGAGCAACCATGTGCGGACGGTTCACCTTGCAAATCCCCCCGGAACTGCTGGCCGAGATTTTCGGGCTCACCGAGTCGCCGGATCTGCCGGAGCGCTACAACATCGCCCCCACCCAGGAGGTGGCGGCCATCCGTCAGCACGCCGATGGGGGCAACCGGCTGGAATTGCTGAGATGGGGGCTGATCCCCTCCTGGGCCAAGGACCCGTCCATCGGCTCCAGGATGATCAACGCCAGGTCCGAAACCATCGAAGAGAAGCCGGCCTTCCGCTCCGCCTTCAAATTCCGGCGCTGCCTGGTGCTGGCCTCCGGGTTTTACGAATGGCAGGAGGCGGGGGGCAGGAAGGTGCCCCGCTATTTCCGGCTCAAGGGTGGCGGCCTGATGGCCTTCGCCGGCCTTTGGGAGAGCTGGAGATCGCCGGACGGGAAGCTCGTCGAGTCGTGCACGATCCTGACCACGGCCGCCAACTCGCTGATAGAGCCGCTGCATGTCCGCATGCCGGTGATCCTGAAATCCCCGGACTTTGCCCCGTGGCTCGACCGCTGCCTGACCGGCACGGCGGCGCTGAAGGTGCTCCTGCAGCCCTATCCCTCCCACGGCATGGAAGGGTGGATCGTGTCGACCCTTGCCAACAGCCCGAAAAATGACGCGCCCGAGCTCATAGAGCCGGTACGGTTGGCCTGCGGGTAACAGGAGGAGTGCCATGAAACCCGAGATCGTCTCGATTCGCTACCGGATTCCCCTCAGCGACGCGCAGGTCAAGAAACTCAGGCGCACCTGGCCCAATGGCGATCCCTTCTACCCCTACGAAAAGATGGAGCGCTACCTGGCTCCTCTGCTGGTGGAGGATCTCAACTGGCACCACTACTCCGGTCCCTATCTCTACTTTACCGTGTACGGCGCTGACATCGAGGCGACGCTGGCCGACGCCATGAGGGTGTTCGAGGCGAAACTCGGCTCCCTGTAGCCTGCAGTGGCGAAAATACACATTTTGCCGGGGATGGTTTATAATTCCAAGTATGGGGATGTTTGGTGTTGGCCTCGTTCTTCCCCCTCCTTGGAACGGGGCCTTTTTTTGCCCTCGGCGTGCCGGGTACCCGGAGTGACCTAGGTGAGGGAAGGTTCTGGAGATTGAACATGGCAGTGGCGCTAAAAACGGCTGTCGTCTATTTCCTGCTGCTGGTGACGGCGGCCCTCGCCGCTCCCGGCGGCCCTGCAGGGGAGTTCTTGGCGGAGACCAATCTGGCGCGCAGCGCGCCCCAGCGCTACGCCGGGTACCTCCGGGAGCTGCGCCGGCGGTTCGTGGGGTTGAGCTACCGCATGCCGGGGAGCGCCGAATACGTGCTGACCAGCGAAGGGGTGGCGGCGCTGGACGAGGCGATCGGTTTCCTGCAGCAACAGGCGCCGCTCGCCCCGCTCTCCTGGTCGCAGGGGCTTGCCGAGGCTGCGGCGGAGCTGGCGGGGGACGAGGGGCAAAGCGGCGAGACCGGCCACACGGGGAGCCAGAGCGGCGACATGCGGCAGAGGATCGAGCGGCACGGCACCTGGGTCTCCCGGATCGCGGAGAACATCGGCTACGGACCCGACACGGCGCGCCTCATGGTCATGCAGCTCATCATCGACGACGGGGTCCCGGAACGGGGGCACCGCAAGAACATCTTCAACCCCTCCTTCAGGGTCGCCGGCGCGGCCTGCGGCCCCCACCCGGTGTACCGGAACATGTGCGTCATGGAGTTCGCGGCGGGATTCCGCTGAAACCGGGGGCTTCCCCCGGGCTTTTGCCGCCAAGAATCGCTTGACTCTTTGGCGACGAGAAACTATAGCTAGTGACGTCTGCCGCACCTCAAACCCCTTTCCCGCCCCCGTGGGCCATTGGCGAGCTATGTACTGGGAATTTTTTGGTTTCAAAGAACCGCCGTTCGCACTGACCCCGAATCCCGCCTTTTTGTTCCTGAGCTCTCCGCATCAGGAGGCCTTCGCCCACCTGCTCTTCGCCATCGAAAACCGCGCCGGTTTCATCGAGCTCTCCGGCGAGGTCGGGACCGGCAAGACCACCATCATACGCACCCTTTTGAACCAGCTGGACCCGGAAACCCACCGGACCGCGCTGATCTTCAACCCGACCCTCTCTCCGCTGGGGCTCTTCCAGGAGATCAACGGCGAGTTCGGCCTCCCCGCCGGCGGGACGGACCTGCGGGAGCTCCATCAGGCGCTCAACGCCTATCTGCTGGAGGAGAACCGGGCCGGCAACACCGTCGTGCTGGTGATCGACGAGGCGCAGAACCTCACCGTGGAGGTGCTGGAGCAGATCCGGCTCATCTCCAACCTGGAGACCGAAACCTCCAAGCTGATCCAGATCGTCCTGGTGGGGCAGCCCGAACTGAGGGTCCTGCTGGCGCGGGATGAGCTGAGGCAGCTGGACCAGCGCATCACGGTGCGCTACCACCTGAAGCCGATGGATTTCACCGACAGCTGCGACTACATCCGGCACCGGATCAGGTTCGCCGCCGGCGGGGGCGAGCCGCTGAGCTTTTCGGCGGGCGCCGCCCGGAAGATCTTCAATTTTTCCGGCGGGCTGCCGCGCCTGATCAACAGCGCCTGCGACCGGGCGCTGCTGCTGGCGTACACCAGCGAGCGCCGCGAGGTCACGCCGGCCATGGCTGCGGCCTGCATCGCGGAGCTGCGCAAGGACGCCCCGCGCAGCCTCGGCAGCGCTCAGAAGGCGCTGGCCCTCCTGCTGGTCCTGGCGGCGCTCGGCGGGGCCGCCTGGCTGGCGCTCCCGGGCCGCGGCCCGGCTCAGGCGGACAAGACGGCGCAGGCCGCGCCACCCGCGCCGCCGGCACAGGCGGCTCCCCTGCTCTCCCGCGAGCTCGCCCTGCGGGAGCTCGCCGCGCAGTCCGAGGCGGAAAACCAGTGTGTCGCCCTGAACGC
>Ga0316219_1004040_pt1 | contig 11348 bp, 8 predicted proteins | sample TBH18003PmetaG_FD_203635 | JGI IMG/M metagenome (GOLD analysis project Ga0316219, IMG submission 203635) | Freshwater microbial communities from Trout Bog Lake, Wisconsin, USA - TBH18003P | ecosystem: Environmental > Aquatic > Freshwater > Lake > Hypolimnion/Profundal zone | place: USA: Wisconsin... | reverse complement strand
GGCAGGATGTGGTCCCAGCCGCTCCGCCGTGCGCCTTCGGGAGTGCCGGCGCTCACCTCGATGGCGTCGATCCCGAGCCGGTCGAGTTCGGCGGCGACCAGGGTGGCTTCGTCCGGCTGCACGCCGCCGGGCCAGCCGTCGTGGGCGCTCATCTTGATGAACACGGGATAGCCGGCGCCGACGGCGCCGCGCACGGCCTCGAAGACCTCGTACAGGAGGCGGGCCCGGTGCTGGAGCGAGCCGCCGTAGGCGTCCTCGCGCCGGTTCCGGGCCGGACTCAGGAACTGATCGATCAGGTACCCGTGCGCGGCGTGGATCTGCACGGCGTCGAAGCCGGCCCTTCGAGCTCTCGACGCCGCCCGCGCATAGAGGTCCACGATGCCGGCGATCTGCGCCAGCGTCAGCGCTCGCACGGGGGCGCCGCACACCGGGTCCTCCGTCTCGGCCGACGGCCCGTAGGGCCCCTCCTTCTCGGCCACCATCACCGGGCGCAGCGTCGACCCGCTGTGCAGGAGTTGCGCGGCGAGCAGTCCGCCGGCTGCGTGCACCGCGTCACACATGCGGCCCAGCGGCTCGATCAGGGCATCGTGATCGATCCCGGTGACGTTGGTGGCGCCCCGCCCCTCCCGGCAGATGAAGGCGCTGCCGGCGACGATGAGGCCGGCGCCGCCCCGGGCCAGATCAACCGTGAGGTCGACGAGACGTCGTGTCGGCGCGCCGTCGCCGGTCGAGAGCCCTTCCTCCGTAGCGCTGCGTACCAGGCGGTTTGGGACCTCCAGCGATCCCAGGCGCCACGGGCGGAAGATGCCGCCGGCGTCACTCGTCGTGCTGGTGTCCGCTGAGAGGGTCAAGGTTCGCCCTTGGCCCCGGTCCCCGGCCTCACGTAGTGCCGGTCGCCCGTTGCCGTGTCTTGGCGCGAAGCACGGCGTAGAGGCCGGCGCCGGCGATCCCCAGGGCGATGACGAGGTAGCAGCTCCCTCGCGGCCCGAGCGTGGCGAGCATCAGGCCGCCGAGCAAGGGGCCGAGCGCGCTGGCGCCGGCCATCCAGACCAGCGTCCACACGCCCATGTAGCGTCCTCGCAGCTCGGCGCTCGCCAGGTGCGAGACGATCGTGGTGGAAAGGGGGACGAAGAGCGCCTGCGCCAGCGCCAGCGCCGCGACGGTGACGAGCAAAGGCCAGCCCAGGGGCACGAAGGCGACGAAGCCGACGCCCAGCCCGAACAGAAGGCTCGCGAGCGCCACCTGGTAGAGCGGATCGAGGCGCCGCAGGAGGCGCACGCTGGGGTACTGCGTGAGCACGATGACGAGGCCGATGAACGAGACCAGCAGCCCCCAGGTCGCGGTCGGCAGGTGCCGGTAGCTCGTGAGCAGCACCGGGTACGTCGTGTAGATCTGGCCGAAGATGAAGAGCGGCAACAGCGAGACGGCGCAGAAGGCGAGGAAGCGCCGGTCGCGGAGCACGCGCCTCCAGCCGGGCCTCGTGCGCGTGCGGCGCCGCTCGCGGGCGCGCAGCCGCCCCGGCGCGGTGAACAGGCTGAGTGCGCTGAAGAGCGTGGGTCCCTCGCTGACCTCGCCGACAAGCCGCCCGTGGACCGCTCGCGGATGCGTCTCCTTGAGAGCCACGAGCACGAAGACCAGATAGGCGAGGCAGCCGGCACCGGCGACAAGGAAGAGCGTCGCCAGCGGTGCTCCGAGCGCCAGTACCGCTGCCGCCAGCAGCGGGCCGACGACGTAGCCCGCCCCGATCATGAGACGCACGAGGCTGTAGCCCTGCGGCCGCAGGCGCGCGCGCACGAGGTCGGCGACCATGGCGTTGCTGGCCGTGAGGAAGAGCGGCCAGCCGAGGCCGCGATCGATGAAGACGAGCAGCAGTAGCGGCCAGAAGCTGTGCGCGAGCGCGAGGCCGAGGTAGGCGACCGCCTCGCAGGCGGCGCAGCCGAGCATCACCGCGCGCCGTCCGTAGCGGTCGCTGAGGCTGCCGGCGAACGGTTGCAGCGGCAGACCGACGAGCGCCGCCCCACCCATGACCAGGCCGACCGCCGCCAGCGAGAGGTGCAGGCGGCGCTCGAGCAGGATCGGCGTGTAGGGGAAAGCGAGGCTGATCGCGACGAGGTACAGAAGTGTCCCGGCGACGAGCAGCCAGAAGCGGCGTGGGAAGAGGTGGAACTGGCGGGAGAAGCGGTGAAGCCGGGGATGCCGTGATGCGTGCGAGAAGGTCACTCTGCAAGCAACCCTATCGAACACGCCTATCTCGGGCATCCCGAGGCTGGACGGCGGCTGCGCTCGTCGGTAATAGTGCACCACACGGCAATCTTGCAGATGCCTGCACCTCATGCTAGAGTGCGGGCATGATCGAGACCACCGGACTCCGCGAACGCAAGAAGGCGCAGACCCGAACTGCCATCAGCGCGGCCGTGATGCTCCTCGCCCTCGACCGGGGCCTGGATGCGGTCACGGTCGACGACATCGCGGCCGCCGCCGACGTCTCGGTCCGGACCTTCCACAACTACTTCGGCAGCAAGGAAGAGGCTCTCATCGCCTCCTGGCGGTCGGAGTTCGAGGTCCACCTCGACGAGTTGCGCGCCAGGCCTGCCGACGAGCCGATCCTCGTGTCGCTCGAGCACGTGCTCGCCGGCATCGCGGCAGGGACCGTCGACCATCCCCTGGACTTGGCCACCCAGAGCGACGTGCTCTGGACGAGCACCGTCATGGCGCACCGCCGGTCCGTCCTGCTCGACGAGGTGACCCGCATGGTCACCGACGTCGTCGCCGCGAGAACGGGCACCGATGCCTCGACCGACATCTACCCTCGCCTCGTGACCGCCGCGGCGATCGCGGCGACGGTGACCGCCTTCGAGTTCGCCGCGACCTGCGAGCCCGGCGAGCAAGGCCCGGAGCGCTTCATCCACGAGAGCTTCGCGCTGCTTCGCGCCGGGCTTGAGCACACTGAGGTGGACCCCTGATCAGGCCGCCGGACGGAGCCTGAGCGCCTGCCGCTCGCCGTCCGGCGATTCCCACACATGACCCCGTTGCGTCGCCGCGCGTTCTTCGACGCGCCCACCAGCGGTCGCCCCCACGAAATAGGAGCCTTCCACCATGGCAGAGCTGCTCTACCGGATCGGCCGGTTCGCGACCCGGCGACGGGGCACCGTCGTCCTCGTATGGCTGGCGATCCTTGCCGTCGCCGCCGGCGCGTTCGTGTTCGCCGGTGGCACGCCCAACGGCCAGATCACGATCCCCGGCACCCCGACCGCGCAGGTGACGGATCGGCTGGAGGCCGCCTTCCCCAAGGCCGCCGGCGGCAGCGGCACGATCGTCTTCCACACCCAGGACGGCTCGCCGATCAGCGCGGCCCAGCAGGCGGCCATCGCCGACCGCATCGCGCAGGCCTCGAAGGTGAGCGGCGTGCAAAGCATCCTCGACCCCTTCACCGCGCAGGCCCAGCGCAAGTCCCAGGCCGCGCAGATCGCCGCCGGGCGGGTGAGGCTCGCCGCCGCACGCTCCCAGGTCACCCACGGCCAGGTCCAGATCGACCAGGCCAAGGCCAAGCTCAAGGCCGGCCAGGTGCAGCTCGACGCGGCAAAGAAGAAGCTCGTGGTCGGTCAGGTGCAGCTCGACGCCGCCAAAGCCAAGCTGCCGGCCGCGCAGGCCAAGATCGACGCCGGCCTTGCGCAGCTCGCCACGGGCCAGGCCCAGCTCGACGCGGCGAAGAAGAAGCTCGCCGCCGGCCAGGCCCAACTCGACGCGGCAAAGAAGAAGCTCGCCGCCGGCCAGGCGCAGCTCAACGCCGGCAAGGCCCAGCTGGCCGCCCAGCAGGCGCAGCTCGACGCCGCCATCGCGCAGGCGAAGCAGGACGGCACGTACGACCAGAACAAGGACCAGTTCGCTGCCGCGCAGGCGCAGATCGACGCGGGCATGGCCCAGATCGCGGCCAAGCAGGCCCAGCTCGACGCCGGCAGGGCCACGATCACCGCGAAGCAGCGCCAGCTCGACGCCGGCAAGGCGACGATCGCGAAGAACCAAGCCAAGCTCGACGCCGGCAAGGCGAAGCTCGTGAGCGGCCAGGCCCAGCTGAACGCCGGCAAGGCGATCATCGCGCAGAACCAAGCCAAGCTCGACGCCGGCCGGGCGACGATCAAGGCGAAGCAGGCCCAGATCACCGGTGGATGGGCGACCATCCGTGGCAAGCAGGCCCAGCTCAACGGCGCGCCCTCGAAGCTGGCGACCGAGACGAAGAAACTCGAGGCCGGCGCCACCCTGCTCGACCTCGCTTCCGGCATCCGGCTCGTCTCCAACGACGGCAGCGCCGCGATCGCCATGGTGACGTTCACGCACCCGCAGATGGCCGTGACGCAAGCCACCAAGGACGCGCTCGTCGCCGCCTTCAAGGACGCGCCTATCGACGGCGTGTCGGTCGACTTCTCGTCCTCCATCGCGTCCGCGATCCCGGCCCTCGTGGGGCCGGTCGAGATCGCCGGCCTTGTGATCGCCGCGATCGTCCTCTTCACCCTGCTCGGCACGCTGGTCGCGGCCGGGCTGCCGATCCTGACCGCGCTCATCGGCGTGGGGATCGCGACGCTCGGGGCGCTCTCGCTCTCGAGCGTGCTCAACATGCTGTCGGTCACCCCCATCCTCGGCATCATGCTCGGGCTGGCGGTCGGCATCGACTACGCCCTGTTCATCGTCAACCGGCACCGCCGGCAGCTCCGGGAGGGCTACTCGGTCGAGGAGTCGATCGCGCTCGCCAACGGCACCTCGGGCAACGCGGTCGTGTTCGCGGGGACGACGGTCATCATCGCCCTGGTCGCGCTCAACGTGACGGGCATCCCGTTCCTCGGCCTGATGGGCAGCATCGGGGCCGCGTCGGTCGCCATCGCCGTGCTCATCGCGGTCACCCTGACTCCCGCGCTCCTCTCGTTCCTCGGGATGCGCGTCCTGCGCCGCAAGGAGAAGGCGCGTGTCGAGACCGGGGCGCACGAGAAGCCCGTGCCCGCCAAGCCCCTGCCGACCTATCGCGCGCTGGGCCAGGTGGCCGTCGGCATCGCCGTCCTCCTCGTGCTCGCCCTGCCCGCCATCTCGATGCGGCTCGGGCTCCCCGTGGGCTCGTCAGAGTCCGCCAAGTCCACGCAGTACCGCGCGTACACCACCATCGCCGACAAGTTCGGCGCGGGGCAGGACGGCACACTCCTCTTGATCGCGGACCTGCCGGCGGGGACCACCGCCGACCAACTGCTGTTTCGCCAGGTCCAGGTCGCGAAGGCGATCTCGGCGCTCCACAATGTGTCGGCGGTCGCGCCGGTCCTGACGTCCGCCGACCACACGATCGCCGCCTTCCAGGTCGTGCCCAAGCAAGGGCCGACGAGCGTCTCCACCGAACAGCTCGTCGCCGACATCCGGGCGGCCTCCCCGCTGCCGGGCGGCATCACCCTGGGCGTGGCAGGCCAGACGAGCGCCGCCATCGATATCTCGAAGAAGCTGGCGGACGCGCTGCCGGTCTACCTCGCGGTCGTGCTGGGGCTCTCGCTCCTGATCATGGTCGTCGTCTTCCGCTCGCTCCTCCTCCCGCTCGTCGCCACCGGCGGCTTCGCCCTCTCGCTGTTCGCCGCGCTCGGTGGCACCGTCGCGATCTACCAGTGGGGGTGGCTGGGTGGACTGTTCGGGGTCAGCGACCCCAGCCCGATCCTGAACTTCCTGCCCACCATGCTCGCGGGCATCCTCTTCGGCCTGGCGATGGACTACACCCTGTTCCTGGCCTCGGGCATGCGCGAGGCCTACGCCCATGGTGCGCCTGCCCGCACGGCGGTCGTCCTCGGCTTCAAGGCCGGGCGGGCCGTGGTCACCGCGGCCGCGATCATCATGGTCTCGGTGTTCGGCGGGTTCATCTTCTCGGACAGCGCGATGATCCGGCCGATCGGCTTCGCCCTCGCGTTCGGCGTGCTCGTGGACGCGTTCGTGGTCCGCATGGTGATCCTGCCGGGCCTGATGCACCTGCTGGGCGACCGCGCCTGGTGGCTGCCCGGGTGGCTCGACCGCCTGATCCCGAACGTCGATGTCGAAGGCGCTTCTCTCGAGCGCAAACACCCGCACGTGGCCGGTGAGTCACTCGAGGAACCGCAGGGCGAATAGGGCGCTCGGGCCTGCGGGGCGCTCCGCAAGAGAGCACCGCGGGCTCGCGAACACCAGCCCCGCGGCGAGCGCCGCCGCGGCGCTGCGATGCCGGACCGTGCGGCGTGGTATCGTCGCCGCTCGTGACGCTGCTCGTGACGCTGCTCGTGACGCTGCTCGACCTCACCCTCACCGGCGCCCTCGCCCTCGGCGGCTATCTGCTTGGCGCGACCCCCTTTGCGCTGATCGTGGCACGCCGCATGTACGGCGTGGACATCCGCCGGCGCGGGACCGGCTACGTGGGCGCCGGCAACGTCCACCGTGAGCTCGGGGCCAAGGCCGGGGCGCTGGTCATGGCCTGCGACGTGGGCAAGCGCCTGCTGTCGGCGATCGCCGCTACTCTGCTACAGCCTGCCTGCCTGGCCTGCCGCCCTCGTCGCGTTCATGCCGACGCTGGGCCATCAGCACTCGGTGTTCCTGCGCGCTTCCGGTGGCAAGGGGATCGCGACCGCCGCAGGCGCCGCGCTGGCGCTCACGCCGCTCGTCGTCGTCATCACGCTCGTCCCGTGGCTGCTCGTCGTTCGCGTGCGGATGCTCATGAGATATGCCCCGCTGCTTGGCGGCGCCACCTACCTCACGGCGTCGTTCATGCTCCCGCTGCCCGACGCCGACCGGGCCCTGGCCGTCGCCGTCTGCGCGTCCTGTGGGCGTGTCGTCGCGAACTCTGGCTGCTCAGGCTTCGCGGCGCGGACGTGGACATTGGTTCCCTTTGACATCCTTGGTGGCGCAGTAGACCCAGGTCCGCCCGATCAGCGCCGCGGCCTCTTCCTGCATCGCCGAAATGGCGTGCGAGCAGGTGCGCGAGCGTGATCGAGACGGTGGCGTGATCGAGACGTCGATCGCCCGAGGCGGGCGGTGGCGCCGGGGCGCCACCGCCCGCCTGAGTCAGACCAGGATGTCCTTGCGCCGGAACTTGAACCACGCCGCCACCAGCAGGGCCACCGTGTATATGGCGAACACGAGCACGCCCTTGAGGACCGGGTTCCACTCGATCGGCTGGCTGAGGAGGCTCTGCCAGGCGTCGATGCGGCTGGTGAACAGGTACGGCTTGAGGAAGTCGAAGTAGCTGAAGGCGCCGAGGATGTTCATCACGATGACCACGACGAGGGCGCCGATGGCCGCGGTCAGGCTCGAGTTCGTGAAAGTCGCGAAGAGCAGGGCGAGGGAGAGGACGCAGATCACGCCGGCGAGCACGTAGAGGTAGGAGAGCAGGCTCAATCCCAGGCCATGAGCGATGCTCACGGTCTGACCGCTGAGCAGGGTCGGCGCGTGCAGGCCGAAGGCCAGCCCGCCGGCGATCAGGGCGCCGGCGGCCACGATCGCCAGGCCGATGGCGACGTAGATCACGGCGACGCCCCACTTCGAGAGGATCACGCCGCCGCGGCTGATCGAGTGCATCAGCCAAGTCTTGAGGGTCCCGGTCTCGGCTTCGCCGGCGAGCTGGTAGCTGCCGACCATCGAGGCGAGCAGAGGCAGCAGGAAGGCCGAGAGCAGAGTGATCGCGGCGATCGGCATGAGCAGGCCGTTGTGCATGGCCAGGCTGATCACACCGCCGGGACCGTGGTCGTGACGGTTGTTGCGGTTCAGGTAGAGGGCCAGCGTCATGAGCAGCGGCACGATGAGCAGGCCGACCCAGCCGACGTAGCTGCGCTTCTGGGCGAAGAGCTTGGTGAGTTCAAGGCGAAGGAGTCTCATCGGGGCTCACCTCCCGCGCCGGTGGGGCTTTGCCCGTCGGCGGCACGGCTGCGGCTCGCGTCGACGTCGGAGCTCTGCGTGAGGCCGAGGAAGTAGTCCTCCAGGCCCTGCTCGTGCGCGGGGATGACGGCGTCGATGCCGATCTCGGCCGCCACCAGGCGCTTCACGAGCTCGCGCACCGAACCATCGCTGGACTCGACGATCAGGTACTCCTCGTCGAGGCGCACCTGGTCGGGGCCGAGGAGCGCAGCGATGACCTCGCGCGCGCGGCCCTGATCGGAGGTGAGCACCTTGACCGCCTGGTGCTCGGGGCGCAGTTCGCTGACCGGGCCTTCTACGATGACCCGCCCCTTGTCGATGATCGCGGCGCGGTTGCAGACCTGCTCGACCTCGTTGAGCAGATGCGAGGAGAGGAACACGGTCGTGCCGCCGGCGCCGAGCTCGCGCACCAGCTCGCGCACGTCCTTCATGCCCTGCGGGTCGAGGCCGCTGGTGGGCTCGTCGAGGATCACCAGCTCGGGCTTGTTGATCAGCGCGTTGGCGATGCCGAGGCGCTGCTTCATGCCGTGCGAGTAGTCGCCGACCTTGGAGTCGGCGCGTTCGCGCAGGCCGACGATGTCGAGCACCTCGCTCACGCGCGCCTCTTCGATCTTGCCGTTGAGGCCGCCCATGAGGCGCAGGTTCTTGCGCGCGCTCATGTTGCCGTAGAAGGCCGGCACCTCGACGAAGCCGCCGATGTGGCGCAGGGCCTCCTCCTTGTCGCGCGGCACCTGGTGGTCGAGCACCTCAGCGTAGCCGCTGGTGGGGTAGATGAGTCCCACGATCATGCGGATCGTCGTGGTCTTGCCGGCGCCGTTGGGGCCGAGAAAGCCGAAGACGTCGCCGCGGCGCACGGAGAGGCTGAGGCGGTCGACGGCAAGGGTGCCGCCGAAGCTCTTGGTGAGCTCGTGCGTGGCGAGCACGACCGGCGGCTGCTCGGCAGGTGGTGACGCCGGGCGTGCGTCGCCCGAAGCTGCAGGGGAGTTCATAGGGCGTGGGTCTCCTGACGTGAGTCTCGGAAGTGGACCCAAGTATGGGACGCTCTGCGGTGGATGACCACCCAGACTCGAAGGTGCCGGCCCCTCCGAGCTCGACAGCGGAGCCGACCATGGCACTGGCGTGGGATGTGGACCGACGAATGGGGTCCGCTCAGCAGGATGCCCGCAGCCAGCCAGTGAAGGGATCGCGCATGCGCAAGTGGAGGGTCTTGACGATCGTGCTGATCGTCCTCGGTGTCGCGTTCATCGCCGTCGGCGCCCCGGCTACTGCTGCGCCTTCGCCTCGTCCTTGAGGAACTGGCTGTAGTTGTTGGAGAAGTAGACTGGCCCCGTGCCGTCGTTGCGGCCGACGTAGTAGAGATAGTCGACGGCGGCCGGTGACGCGGCGGCGACGAGCGTGGCCAGGCCGGGATTGGCGATCGGCGTCGGCGGCAACCCCAAGTGCAGGTACGTGTTGTACGGCGAGACGACTTTGAGGTCCTGGTAGGTGACGAGGTCCTTGTGCTTGCCGAGGGCGTACAGCACGGTCGCGTCGATCTGCAGCTTCATCCCCTTCTTGAGCCGGTTCCAGATGACGGCGGCGATCTTCGCCCGGTCGTGGCCGGCGCGCGCCTCCTTCTCGATGAGCGAAGCGATGATCGCGACGTCGTAGGGCGTGAGGTTCGCCTTGGACGCGCGCGCCATGTCGACCTTGGCGATGTTGGCGTGGAAGGCCGCGAGCTGGAGGCCGATGAACTGGCTCGGCGTCACGGTCGGCAGGACGTCGTAGGTGGCGGGGAAGAGGAGTCCCTGCAGGGTCGTCCCGCGCTTGTAGCCCTTCACGCCGACGTGGCCGGGGTAGTTCTCGGCGAGCGTGCGGTACTGCTTGGCGGAGAATCCCGTGATCTTGCCGCGCAGCATCGTGGCGGTCTGCGCGACGGTGTAGCCCTCCGGGATGGTGACCTTGATGGTGCGCGGCTTCGCGCCCGCCACCAGCTGGGCGCTGAGGGCCGAGTACGGTTCGTTGACGCGCAGGACGTAGGTGCCGGCCTTGAACTGGGAGCCGGTCCCGCCCAGCCGAGCACGGATCTCGAAGGCCAGCGCATGCGGCACCACTCCGTGCTGTGCGAGGACATCGGCCACCGTGTGAAGGCTCGACCCGGTGGGGATCGTCACCGTCACCGCGCCGCCTTGGCTCCCCGTGCGAAAGAGGTAAGCGGCGCCGGCCCCGAGCGCCACCACAAGCACGAGCAGGCAACAGCATACGGCCAGCACGGCCCGTCGCCGGCGCACGCGCTTGCGCTTCGCACTCAGTCGCTTGCCATTGTCGGAAGCGTAGTCCGTCGCGATCCCCTCTCAGGCGCCCGGGGCGGGATGCCCCGGTCGAAGCCGTCGGCGCGGAAGCTCGCTGCCGATGCAACCACACGAAGGGAGTCTCTGCCAACCCCGCGCCGGTCGCCTGATGGGTGCGCGTCCGGCCCGCCGCCGCGTGTCAGTCCCGGTACTTGTTGCGATGCGTGAAGTCCGCGACCTCGCGCCGCACGCGCAGGTACGGCGGCGGGGCGGAGACAGGGTAGCCGAGGCGGCACGAGAAAGCGATCGTCAGGCGTGCCGGTATGCCGAGGAGCTCCTTCACCTCGCCGCCCGAGCTCAGCGAGCTGACGATGTGCAGGCCGACGCCCATCGACTCGGCGGCGAGCCACATGTTCTCCATGACGCAGCCGAGACTCACGATCCCCAGGAAGTCGCCCTCCGAGGCGGGTGCCCGCCGGCTCGGGTCGTAGACCACGACCAGCAGCAGCGGGCTCGACAGCAGTGGCCGGCGCATGGCGGCGATCTCGTCCGCGCTGAGCTCGTCGAGCTTGAAGTCGGGCTTGCGCCAGGACGGCGGGAACGTGGTGCCCAGGATCCCCGTCTTTCGCTGCACCAGCTCCTCCTCGGAGAAGGAGAGTTGGGCGTGGTTCTCGCGCACGAACGTCTCGGAGACGGGACGCTCGAGGCGCGCGATCGCGTCGAGCACCGCCGGATCGTCGACCACGACGATCTCGAAGTTCTGCATGTTGTGAGCGGTCGGCGACCAGCGCGCCGCCTCGAGGATCTGCGCCAGCTTCTCGGGCTCGACCGGGCGCCCGGGGTCGTAGGGCGCCCGCAGCGACCGCCTGCGCTTCATCAGTTCCAGCATCTCCGTCATCACGCCCTCCACTCGTCGTTGCGACTCACGCACCCATGTTCGGGACCGACCGGAAGCGCACCGTCGCCGACCCGGGCGCCCACGTCCCAGCCGCCGACTCGTGCGCCGCGCTTGGCGATCACGCCCACCACCTCGTGCCCGGGGACGCGCGGGTAGGAGAGCCCCGAGTAGCGGTCGTGCATCGGGATCGCGTCGCCGTGGCAGACCCCGCAGGCCTCGACCTTGAGGAGAACCTCCCGCTCACCCGGCTCGGGGATCTCGGTGTGCGCCATCGCCAGATC
>Ga0316219_1004029_pt1 | contig 11379 bp, 5 predicted proteins | sample TBH18003PmetaG_FD_203635 | JGI IMG/M metagenome (GOLD analysis project Ga0316219, IMG submission 203635) | Freshwater microbial communities from Trout Bog Lake, Wisconsin, USA - TBH18003P | ecosystem: Environmental > Aquatic > Freshwater > Lake > Hypolimnion/Profundal zone | place: USA: Wisconsin... | reverse complement strand
AATGTCAAGGATCCAGGCGATGGGTTTGTCGTGCTCAACCGCGCGGGTGAGACGACCCCGCTTTCCCGGCTTTCCCTGGCTGAAAATGGAAAGCTCCTGGTTGCGAGGACTGCATGGGACGGGCAGGAAGTCGCCTTCCGGGTGAACATCGCGAAGAGCCATATCGCTTTCCAGGTGGAGCGCCTGATCAGATTTTCGCCGGTTCCGGACCTGACTCTGGCTTTCCGGATGAATGTGGACCCGAGCGTTGAGGCCGTGCCCCACAACTACATGGTTGAGCCGGTGCGCCAGGGCGGACAGTTGGAGGTCAAATGGAGCAACCTGTGGACTGTGTATAAGGGCGACGCTCCGGGCGGCTTCAGCCTCATCCAGTTCCGGGATGGCGAGGACAAGGATGAGTCGCTGCTCCACGTTTGGACAGAGGAGCCCATAGCGCATCCGAAGGTGCAAGGAGCCTGGACGTACGAGCGCGCAACGGAGTGGATGGCAAAATGGCGAGAGCGGTTCATTCCGCAAAAGGGCACCATCATATTGGAAGACACGACGATGGACGGTCTGCGGGAGGGACTGAAATACGCTGTGGCCGCCGGGGTTTCGGAAATCAACCTGATGCCTTGGATTTGGCGCGGGGAATACTGGCCGGTCCAAAAGACCACCGCAGGCATCAACACCGAGATATTTCCAAAAGGCGAAGAGGATTTGAAGGCATTTGCCCAGGAGGTGAACGCAAAAGGGATGTGGCTAAGCCTGCATTGGGTCAGCGCAGGAATCGGATTCTGGGATCCGAAATATGTTGGACAAAAGCCCGATCGCCGTCTTGCCAGCTGGGGCGGCGGGAAGCTCGATGGTGCAGTGGATGCCAGCGCGTCCGAACTGAAGTTCAAGCCGGATGCCGGGGTTTACGCTCCGTACATTGGGCCTGGCTCCTCCTCCAATTTTGCTCCCGGTCTGGCTCGATTCGATAACTACAATATTATCCGCGTTGAAGACGAGCTTGTCCGGTTCGATGAGATGAAGGACACAGACAAGCCGGTTTGGACAATCACCGGATGCAAACGCGGTTTCGGTTCGACCAAGGCGGCATCCCATCCTGCGGGAGCGGATTCCGCAGGGCTGATCGTGCCCTACAACCAGAATCTGATTCCCGACAACTGGTCAACTTTGCTGAATGAGATGGCCGAGACTTACGCCAGCTTCATCAACCGGGTCGGCGTGTCCGTCGTCAGTTTTGACGGGATGGAACTCCATCGGTATTACGGGGGCACGGGTGAGAAGCTGGCAGAGCTGATCTACAGCGCCCTCGACCATCCGACCCTTTCGAGCACAAGCCACATAGCCCCCGCCCGAGCCTGGTTCGAGTTTCGCTTCCTCGGAGTGACGAAATCGGCCAAGGCCTTGGCTATCGTCCGTCCCCGGACGACCTCAATGAACTCAAGCAGCATGCTGATGGCGGATTATGAATTGGGGCAGACTGCGGTGCTCAAGAAATCGCTGGCAATGGGCCTGGCCGCAGGCGACCGCGGTTTCAATGTGGAGTCGTTCAGGAAGCACGGACTGCACGAGCAGATTCTTGAGCGTGTCAAGATGTGGCGCGCTATTTCCGCCGCACTCTCAGATGAACAGAGGAATATGTTTGATATGGGTCATGTACGTCCGGCGGACAAAAGTCTTAGCCAGGCAGGCAACCACAATGAGATGCCTTACGTCTATGTCCCGGAAGACAAGGGCAATTCCTGGAACATCTATCCCGTCGCCGTGTTGAACACCGGCAACCAGGATTCGCTCTGGTATCACGGCCAGGAAAATGGCCCCGTTGAGCCGTGGCGTTTCGTCAAGCCAAACGAGGAGCACGTCTGGACGAATCCGTTTCCGGCGCAGCCTCTGCGTTTCGTAATGCATGTTCTTGCCGCCACCCGCTACGAGAATCCTGACAATTACGATATCCAGCCCAAGTCGGCGATGATTTCACAGGTTGGGGACACGCGTTTTAGTGATAAGAATGATGGGTTGAAGTTGTCTTTCCAGAACCGCAGCGACAACGAAATCTGGAATGAACGTAAGCTTCCTGTCGCAGGAATATCCCCCAAGAAGGATTGGAGCGACCACCGCCCCGTCGGAATGTTTGTTGAAGGGGATGGCAAGAATGAAGTGATTGTCCTCCAGGTAAGAGGCGAAGGTGGACTGGGAAGAGACTATGCGGTTCCTGTCGACTTCACCGGCAAGACGTATGTTGAGATTCCGCATGGCGAAGCCTCTTATGCCCTTAGTAAATGGGGATGGCGCTTTACCGCTTCGAAGGATTGTAACTATGAGAATCTGGGCAAATTCTGGTTTGGCTTCGGCTATCTGCCTGCTGGAATAGAAGCAAGTGCAAAGGTGTCAGGCATGAAAGCGTTGAAGGAAATTCCGATGCCGCTTGTTGATCCAGTCATAGCAACGGCACAGGGTTCATTGAGCGTGAAAGGCCAGGTGCCCTCGGATCATTATCTTGAATATCAGGGTGGCGAGACGGCGACTGTGTACGATGCGAACTGGAACAAGGTCGGCGCTCTCCCAGTCAAGGCGGCAAGCTTCTCTGTTCCAAACGGCAAGTCCCCGATCACGGTCAAATCATCTCAGACAGGTGCTCTTCCGTGGATAGAGGTGCAGTTCCTCACACGCGGAGAACCGATTGCAGTAAAGAAGTAGGAGAACCTGCTCATAATTAAAAGATCGACAGCCAAAAACACATAGCAAAAACATCCAATGCCTCTACTAAAATACGCTAAGTCTATCGCCACGCTCCTGTTGTCGGCCTCTCTCCTTGGAGCTGCCGAACCTGCGCTTAAACTGAAAGACAACGATGTGTGGGTCATGGCCGGGGACAGCATCACCGCCCAGCGTGCTCACACAAACTATATCGAAGCCTTTTTTCGAACCCGCTATCCAGGGCTGCATCTTCATTTCCGGAATTCGGGGGTGGGCGGCGACCGCACTAGCAACGTTCTTGCTCGCTTCGATTATGATGTGGCCGCCTGGAAACCGACCATCGTAAGTGTCGAACTGGGGATGAACGATGTGAATGGTATTAACCCGGAGCGCAAGGATGGCGCGGACGCTTACATCGCAGGCATGGGCAAAATTGCGGAAAATATTCGGGCCATTCAGGCTCAGCCGATCTTTATTTCATCCAGTCCAGTGAATGATGGCAGCATCATGGATGCATGGGCCTCACCCCGTTGCCAAACGCTCCATCCGTTCACTGAAGCGCTCACCGAGCTTGGACGAAAGGAAAATATTCTGACGGTCGATCAATACCACCCATTGCTGAACCTGTGGGGAACTAATAAAACAGTGGAGGATGCAAATAACTTTGCGGAACGGATTCCGCATTTAAAACCGGATTGCAATATTCCGGATTTGAATGTTCTCCAAGCCTTTGCAAAGTCATGGGGAAAGAAACCGACCGGGGTTTTATTGGGCGGTGATTCGGTTCACACCGGCGCTGTCGGCCAATACCTGATGGCTGCCGCCATTCTTAAAGGGCTGAATGTCGATAGGGAAGTTAGCTCCGCCACACTCAAGCCGGACGGAACCGTCGTTGCTGCCACAAAGTGCAAAATCACGGGCATTACATCCACAAACGGGAAACTCACATTTACCCGACTCGATGAATGCGGACCATGGCCGTTGCTGCCCCAAGCCATCGAGGCGAGCACTTTGATGCCTGAAATGGCCGATCTTTCACGCTACCTGCTGACCATCCCCGGCTTGCCCACAGGCCAATATAGCGTCGCAATGGGAGGAAAGCCGGTTGCCACTCTCAGTAACAAAGAACTGGAAAAAGGTTGGAATATGAGCGAGGTCATCACAGGACCACTTGGCGAGCGGTCGACCAAAATAATGGGGCTTATGAATATACTCCAAAATTCCTTAAACAACACCTGGCGCGTTGCCAGCAAAGAGAAAGACCCAGCAAAGCTCGCAGCGGCGCAGAAAGCGATTGAGGATTGCGAAGCGCAGTTGCAAGTGGCCTGCCAACCCCAGCCTATCACCTTCGAGATTGCGCCTTTGGGGGGATCTTCTTCGCATTAAAAATCCCAACCAATCATGATGCGCTCTGAGCCGGGTAACAAACCATCAATGAATTTCCGATGTGAACTTGAACCGAAAAATCAATGAAACTTAATTTTAACAAAACAGTGTCGTTGTTGTTGATCTGTTGGATTCACGGTTTGTCGGCGGCAGACTCTTTGCCTCCATTGGATGGGCGTCCAGCCCCGGTTAATATCACTGAAATGTGGCAGGGCTTCGATCCCTTGCGCGATCCGCTGGATACTGAAATCGTCCGGGAATGGAAGGAAGGCGATGCCACCTACCGTTACGTCGTCTTCACAATCGGCACCTTCAAAGGGCAAAAATCCCGGGTTGCGGCCTTCTACGGTTTCCCCAAGAGCGACAAGAAGCTTCCTGCGGTCATGCACCTGCACGGAGGTGGCCAGCGGGCATCAATCAAAACGGTGAGAGATGCGGTGAAGTATGGTTACGTCGGCTTATCACTCAACTGGGGTGGGCGCGAAATGGAAGATGCCAAACCCGGTGACAAGAATACCGATTATAATGCCATCAATCTTGGTTTTACCTCCATGACCTACGATAAGAATAAAACCTTGGATCCGGCTGGCTCCCCACGGAATAACGGATGGTTCATGGCGACTTTGGTGGCGCGTCGGGGACTCACTTTTCTCCAGCAGCAGCCGGAAGTGGATACGAACCGCATCGGCGTTTACGGGCATTCCATGGGAGGAAAAATCACCGTGGATGTCGCTGGCATTGACAAACGGGTAGCGGCAGCCGTTCCGTCCTGTGGCAGCAGCATCAGCATCACGTACGGCGGCAAGATATGGAACATTCCCAACTCATTCTGGAAACGGAAGAAAGCCGGGAATGTTGAAGAGAAGACCATCGATTCGCAGGCCTACCTGCCGACTCTGACTTGTCCGATTCTGGATCTAAACCCGTCCAACGACCATCACAGTCCCATCGATTTGGTCACGGAAGACTGGGAGAAAATCGGCAGCAAGCAGGTCTACCATTCCGCCGCACCGCACCTCGGCCATGCGCATCTACCGGAAACCCAGGTCTGCCAGTGGCTTTGGTTCGATCAGTGGCTGCTCCACGGGTTCCAGATGCCGAAGAACCCGGAAATCGCGGTGGATTTCAAGGCGAACGATGGCGTTCCCCGCGTGATTGTGAAGCCGGATGCCACCCGGAAAATCAAGACGGTGGCTATTTACTATTCCACAGAGCCGCATATCATCACCCGGTTTTGGCGGGATGGCGAGGCCAAGGCCAAAGGGGACACCTATCAGGCCATTTGCCCCATCCTTGGTTTGGATAAACCGTTTTATGCGTTTGCCAATATCACGTATGAGTTGGAGGAACCATTTAAGACCAAATACGGGATCGACCGCTATACCATCACCTCAAAAGAGCTGATCATTCTGCCGGACGAACTGGCCAAGGCAGGAGTCAAGGCAACGGACCAACCGACCAAGTTGATCGAAGATTTTTCCCGGGGCTGGCACGACTGGTACGGAAACTGGGACAAGAGCGGCGGTCACATGACAACTTACAAGATCAAAGACCCGAAATGGCGTGGATCAGAGGGGGATCGCTTTTGCCTGGAAGTGAAATCGGCGCGGGATACGAAGGTGGAACTGTCCTTTACTTATAATAGGTGGAATAGCTTTGATCCCAAAACCAAATCTGCGCAGTATACAGCGACCAAAGAGATCAAAGGTAGTCCAGATTGGCAGACAGTTTCCGTGGGTATCGAAGAATTGCAACCTGAATCCACGGCCATTCCGGCACCACCGACCCATAACTGGCAAGAAATCGCCGATGTTTGTTTGACGGCAAAGGTCGATGAAATCCGTAAGATTTACTGGGGGAAAGGGAGCGGGCCCTCTCTTCCGGCCTCGGTCAAAAAGCTAGCTCCTGCGGCCCCTGCAAACCAAGTTGGGACGTCGTCGAAACCGAAAATAGATGATCTTCCGGAACTCGCCGGAAAGAGCGAAGAGTTCAAAGAGGCTGTGAGAAAATCACTTGAGGAAGAAAAGAAAAACAAATAAACCATCCTCGCTGCAAGCAGCGGGGTATTGCAGATGCCCACCACTTCACCTTACGCCGCAAGCGGCGGGGAATTGAACCCGGAGAGATTAAAAAGACGGGGTCCATCCGAACCGGGTGGGTGTCACAATAAATGTGAAAATGCGGCACGGAATCAAGTGACCCCGGCAACCTCCTTCCGCCTGCTCTCGATTATCGGCATTTTCGCCACCAGCCTTGCCCCTAGCTTTGGCCAGACGCCCGTCTCCTCCAGTTCCGCGAACGTCGGCGCGACGCCCACCCTGGCCCTGGTCGCCGCCGGGCGCCAAGTGCTGCCGTTGACCGCCGACTGGCGCTTCATCCGCCAAAACGCTGACATCGCCGACTCGAGTGCCAGCTGGGACGCCATCACCGTGCCGCACACTTGGAACGCCCAGGACGGTCAGGGCGGCCCGGCGGAAATCAGCGCCCTGCGCGAGAGTCCGGAAGCGGCCAAGAGCGCTTTTCGAGAGCGCAACTGTGGCAAGCCCAAGCAGCACGATCCCCACCTCAAAAACGGCTACTACCGCGGTGCCTGTTGGTATGAGCACACCCTCGATATCCCGGCCGAATGGAAGGGCGCGAAACGTGTGTTTCTGCGCGTCGGCGCCGCCAGCACTGTGGCCCGCACCTATGTTAACAAAAAGCTGCTCGGCGAGCATCGAGGCGGCTTTACCGCCTTCGCCTACGAACTCACCGACCAACTCAACTATGGCACCACTAACGAGTTGCGAATTCAGGTGGATAATTCCTATCGTGAGGATATGCCGCCGCTTGAAGGTGATTTCAACCTCTTTGGCGGCCTCTATCGCCAAGTGGAGTTGATCGTCACCGATCTGGTCTGCGTGTCGCCACTCGATTACGCCTCCCCAGGCGTTTACCTGACTCCGACCGTCCTCGACGATCAGGCCGCCACCCTTGAGGTGCGCACAGTCCTTGATAACGGGATCCGGACGAAGCAAGAGGGGGTGACCACCACCCCCATTACGGTGGCGACGGAGATCACCGATGCCACCGGTCAGACGGTCGCCCAGACCACGAAGACGTTCGACGTGCCGTTGTCGCGCACCGAATCGGTGACCCAAACGCTTACCCTGCGCTCGCCGCACCGCTGGCAAGGGCGCATAGACCCCTACCTTTACACGGTGACCGTGCGTGCTCTCGTCGAGGGCCAACTGCGCGACCAGATCGTCCAACCCCTCGGCCTGCGCACCGCTGCCATCACTGAGGATCAAGGGTTTTTGCTCAACAGCCAGCCTTACCCCGTGCATGGGGTAAGCCGCCACCAAGACAAACGTAACCAAGGCTGGGCGCTGACCGTTGCAGATGAGGAACTCGACGCCAGCTTCATGCGCGAGATGGGCGTCACCGCAGTGCGTAACGCCCATTATCCGCAGAGCGAGTCATGGCATCGCATCACCGACCGCGAAGGCTTGCTGGTATGGGACGAGTTTTCACTGGTTGATGGACTGCGCGCCACTCCCGAATTCTGGGCCAATAGCGAGGCCTACATGCGCGAGATGGTCCACCAACTCTACAACCACCCCAGCATCATTTGGTGGGGGATGTTTAACGAAATCGGCCATTCGTCTGCCTTCCTCCCGCCCAGCGATCCTGAACTCGCGCGACTGGGCGCCATCATCAAAGCGCTTGATCCGCGCCGCATCGTGGTCAGCGCCACCGACCGCTCTGGCAGTTTTACCAAGATCCCCGAGCAGATCGGGTTTAACATGTATCCGGGCTGGTACACCGAAGTGGACCCAGACAAACCGTGGACTCTTGCCAAGTGGATCGTCCGCCGGTCTGAGGAGGTTGGCAAACGCATCGCGCTCAGCGAATACGGGGCCGGCGGCAACATCGCCCACCACCAAGAAGGCGTTCCAAGTAAGCCTGCCGCGAGCGCCGGGCACTTCCACCCCGAAGAGTGGCAGACCTTCGTGCATGAGCGTGACTGGGCCCAGATAAGGGAAAACCATTCGCATCTCTGGGGCACTTTTGTCTGGCTAATGTTCGACTTCGCGGTGAACGGCCGCGACGAGGGCAACACCCCTCATCTTAACGACAAAGGCCTGGTCACCCACGACCGCCGTTTCCGCAAAGACGCCTTCTTCTTTTATAAAGCCAATTGGACCACCGAACCGATGGTCCATTTGACCTCCCAGCGGACCACCCCGCGCACCCAGGCCACCACCGACATCAAGGTGTTTAGCAACTGCCCCGAAGTCCTATTAACGGTTAATCACCGCGTGATCGGGAAAGCCAAACCCGACGCCAATGCCACGGTCATCTGGCCCGCCGTCGCCCTCCAGCCCGGGGAAAATCTCATTGAGGTCGCCAGCCTCGGCACCGCCAGTCCTGCCGTCACCGATTCCTGCGTCTGGGTGTTACAGCCTGTGACGGCCCCCTAGTTTCCTTCATTCCCTTCAACCGGGAAGAGTGAAGAGTTTAAAATCAATCGAAAAAACGAAATAGAAATGCAATCCATGAAAGAAAACATCGGCACGGTTAAAAACCATCGGTTAAAAAGCTTCTGCCGATTCTGGTTCCGCAATGCGTATGCGTTTGGACTCTATGCATTGATCTGTTTTGTCCCCAAGGTGTCAGCCGCGGATTGTTTCATTCACGACGGCGACCGGGTGGTCTTCCTCGGCGATAGCATCACCGAGCAGCGACTCTATACCAACTTCATCGAAGCTTATGCCCTTACCCGCCACCCGCAATGGCATCTCACCTTCCGCAACGCGGGCTGGGCAGGCGACACCGCCTTTTTTCGTTCCCGCTGCCATCCCGACGGGAGCAACCTGGTGGGCGTTGAAGAGACGGCCCAGCAACCCCTGATTGATAAGGTGATTCGGCGCAGCCTCGGCCGTGATGTATTGGAGCTCAACCCGACAGTCGTGACCATCGACCTTGGTATGAACGATATTAGCGTCCGCCCGGCCACGGATGCCTATAACGCGTATGTGCGTTGCATTAGCAAAATGGTCGCGGTGCTCCAGGAAAACGGCGTCCGCCCCGCCTTGTTAACCCCCCAACCGGTGGAAGATAAACGACCGGACCCCGATAAGGATGAAAAAAACCTGGCGCTACGCAAATTCGCGGATAGCCTTAAAGAGATCGCCAGCAAATCCAGTATTCCCTATGTAGATCAATTTGATCCGTATATGAAAATCCTGCTGCGCGAGCGTACCGGCAACCCCGATAAGTTTATTGGCGGGGGCCAGGACGCCGTTCACCCCGGGGGTACCGGGCATACGCTCATGGCTTGGGCGATCCTCAAGGGACTTGGGGCCACGCCTTTGGTTTCGCGGGCAGAGATTGACCGCAAGTCCAAAACGGTGGTCGCAGCCGATGCCTGTAAAATTGAGAACCTCAAGATATCCGACGGCGTGATCAGCTTTGACCGCTTGGACGAGGCCCTGCCCATGCCCATCCACCCGAATGCCGAGGCGGCCCTGAAACTGGCTCCTGTTCTTGAGGATCTAAACCGGTATGAGTTGCAGGTCACCGGCCTGGCACCGGGAAATTATGAATTGAGCATCGACGGTGAACCCGTGGCAAAAATCCCGGCGGAAGAATGGGCGAAGGGACGCAATTTGGCCGCCACTGCCGGGCCTATTACAAAACAAGGTCAGGAATTATTAAAAACAATTGGCGACAAAAACGACCTTTATTTCAAGCGCTGGCGGAATGTCCAAATCACTCGTATTCCCGATTGGGCACAATCACCCGAACTGGAAAACCTGCGCGCAGCGGAAATGGCCCGGATTGATCAACAGATTGCCGAGTCCGAGGCGAAGATTGATAAGCTGAGGCAACCGCTACGCCACCACTTTGAATTCAAACTAATTGTTCCTTGAAAAATATGAAACACACCCAACTAATCGCCTTCCTCGGAGCACTTCTGTGTATTTCCGCTGGAATGCCAGCCCGCGCACAGAAACCCGAACCCTCACAAGCTGCTGTAACCATGCCCTTATGGCCCAAGGATAAAATGCCAGGACACGGTCCAACAGGAGTGGAAAGAGAGTTGCCGTCGAGAGGCGACAACGTGTGCCGAATTACCGATATCAACGAACCGTCGATCACTGTATTCAAGGCTCCAGGCACAAACAAGCCAACCCCCGCTGTCATCATCTGCCCCGGAGGTGCCTACGGCATCCTGGGTATAGACAAGGAAGGCACAGAGATTGCCGCATGGCTCAATTCCATCGGGATCACCGGCGTCGTTCTCAAATACCGTGTGCCGAATAACATGGACGGCGCATTTCAGGATATTCAACGCGGCATCCGGCTCGTCAGGGATAACGCAGCCAAATGGAACATTGCCCCCAACCACGTTGGGGTCATAGGCTTCTCGGCAGGCGGCCACCTCAGCGCCCGGTTGAGCACGAATTCAGATCAAGCCACCTATCCTCAAATCGATGGTGCGGATGAACAAAAACTCCGGCCGGACTTCGCCATCCTCGTCTACCCCGCGTATCTCTCGAATGTGCCCGACAAACTCGCAGGGAATCTTCCCGTCAACGCCAAGACGCCTCCAACCTTCCTGGTCCATACTGATGACGACAAATCCTTTGTTCGAGGGACCAAGCTCTACCATGCGGCATTGCAGGCTGCCAACGTTCCGAACGAGTTTTTCCTCTGCACCACAGGTGGTCACGGGTACGGTTTGCGTTCGAAAGGGGAAGTCAGCGCCTGGCCGAAAAAGTGCCAGGAGTGGTTGATCAAGCAGGGAATCCTTTAGTCCCGGTTCTTGCGGAAGATGCGCCACCCTTCCTTGATTCTCACGGTCGCGGTGGCCGTCAGCCTGCTGCCCGCAGTTGCCCGCAGCCAACCGCTCCTGAGCGATGGCAAGGCATCGCCCCCACCGCCCGAACTTCGTGCCGACGTGGATATGCCCTGGTCGGCCGAATGGATCGGCCCGGTGGGTGGAGCCGGGCAGAATTCCTGGATTTGCTACCGCACGGAGATCGATTGCCCGAAGCTTGCGAAGAAGGTCGAGGCGCGCATCGCCTGCGACAGCAAGTATTGGCTGTGGATCAATGGCCGGATGGTCATTTTCGAAGGCCAGCTTAAGCGCGGACCAACCCCGCAAGACACCTACTATGACCGGGTGGATATCACGGGAAGTCTGGTGGTGGGCCGGAACACGATCGCTGTGTTGATGTGGCATTTCGGAAAACCGGCGTTTTCCCATCATTCCAGTGGCACCGCCTGTCTGGTCTTCGAGGCGGACCTCGGTTCCGT
>Ga0316219_1004028_pt1 | contig 11380 bp, 1 predicted proteins | sample TBH18003PmetaG_FD_203635 | JGI IMG/M metagenome (GOLD analysis project Ga0316219, IMG submission 203635) | Freshwater microbial communities from Trout Bog Lake, Wisconsin, USA - TBH18003P | ecosystem: Environmental > Aquatic > Freshwater > Lake > Hypolimnion/Profundal zone | place: USA: Wisconsin... | reverse complement strand
ATGTAATTCCTGTCACGCTGTTGACACTGGTAGTTGCTGGAGAGTTACCGCTCCATGCACCGCTGCCAAATTGCCATGTTCCTCCGCCTGTGTTGCTAACGGTGCCTGGAATGAAATTAACCGATGATAGGTTACCGGTACCTGGGTTAAATTCCAATAGGCTTGTGTTGACATAAACGGATTCGCCGCCTATTCCTGGCACGAATGTTGGGTAGTATATGGCATTGGTTGTCTGGTTGGCAATAAGAAGCGTGCTGGCCTGGCTCGCAGCAGAGCCGCTGTAACCGCTGAATCCGCTGTAGCCCGATATACCAGAGAAACCACTGTAACCGCTGGTACCAGAGTTTCCTTGGCCACCACCCGCACCACTATATCCTGAAATACCACTGAAACCTGAGAATCCGCTGTAGCCCGATATACCACTATAGCCGCTGGTACCGGTGTTACCTGTTCCGCCAGCAGCGCCACTGTAACCGCTATAACCGCTGGTACCGGCGGCACCACTGTAGCCGCTATAACCGCTGGTACCGGTGTTACCCGTGCCACCCGCTGCACCGCTGTAGCCACTGAATCCGCTGAACCCCGATGTGCCGCTGGCACCAGAGAACCCGCTGTAGCCACTTGTGCCTTGGTTACCTGTTCCACCGGCAGCACCGCTGTAGCCGCTGAAGCCGCTGTAGCCAGATATACCGGAGAAACCGCTAGTGCCAGAATATCCACTTATACCCGAATTGCCCGTTCCACCAGCAGCACCGCTGTAACCACTGTAGCCGCTTGTACCCGTCGCGCCACTAAAACCACTAAAACCACTGTATCCACTTGTACCTGTATTACCAGTTCCACCGGTTGCACCGCTATAGCCGCTAAAACCGCTGTAGCCAGAACGGCCGCTGTATCCGCTGATGCCGCTGTAACCGCTTGTGCCTTGGTTACCTGTTCCGCCAGTGGCACCACTGTAGCCACTGATACCACTGTAGCCACTGATACCACTGTAGCCACTGATACCACTGTAGCCACTTGCCCCTGAGTTGCCGGTGCTGCCATTTTGACCAGAATATCCGCTGAATCCGCTGTAGCCTGACGTGCCGCCGGTTCCGTTTAGGCCTGAAAAACCGCTATAACCACTAAAGCCGCTTAGACCGACGCCGCCAGAATAACCGCTGAATCCTGATATACCTGAAAAACCGCTGTAGCCTGAACTACCGGACTGGCCGTTGGTCCCGCTGTAGCCGCTGAATCCGCTTGTACCTGAATAGCCAGAGTAGCCGCTGAATCCGCTGGTACCTGAATAGCCAGAGTAACCGCTGGTTCCTAGGCTTCCTGCCGAACCACTAAATCCACTGTAACCCGATATGCCGCTGTAACCAGAAATACCGCTGTAACCCGATATGCCGCTGTAACCAGAAATACCGCCGTAACCCGATATGCCGCTGTAACCGCTTATACCTGATAGACCTGACACACCTTGCACACCGCTGTAACCGGAAATACCGCTGTAACCGCTGTAACCACTGAAACCGCTTACCCCATTTATACCGCTGTATCCGCTGTAGCCACTGGTACCGCTGTAACCACTGTAGCCAGATATACCGCCGGATCCTGGATTGCCGCTGAACCCACTGAACCCGCTAAAACCGCTGAAGCCGCTGTAACCGCTTACGCCGCTGCCGCTGTAGCCGCTGTAGCCGCTATAGCCGCTGTAGCCGGAAATACCGCTGAATCCACTGTAGCCAGACATGCCGCTGTATCCGCTTAGACCTCCCGTACCCGAGTATCCGCTGATTCCGCTGTATCCTGAGTATCCGCTGGTTCCGCTGTACCCAGAAAGACCTGAGAATCCGCTGAATCCGCTGTAACCGGATATACCAGAATAACTGCTGTAACCGCTGTAGCCGCTGTAGCCACTGATGCCACTGTAGCCACTGAATCCGCTGTAGCCGCTTACACCGCTGCCACTGTAGCCACTTGTGCCAGAATATCCACTAAATCCGCTGTAGCCGCTGGTGCCACTTGCACCACTAAATCCACCAATACCGCTATAACCGCTTGTACCAGAGTAGCCGCTGGTTCCACTAAAACCGCTGTAGCCGCTGTAGCCACTTTCGCCGCTGTAGCCGGAGATTCCTGAGTAACCACTGATTCCGCTGTAGCCAGAAATTCCGCTGTAACCACTGGTTCCGCTGTAGCCAGAAATTCCAGAAAAACCACTGTAGCCCGATATACCACTATATCCGCTGAAGCCGCTGTAACCACTGATGCCGCTACCTGAGTATCCGCTGTAACCTGATGTACCGGTTGGCCCAACAATCTCGCCAACATCGACAAATCCATTTATGTTACCGGGAGCACTGCTATTGGTATACACCCAAAGATGTCCCGTGTCGTCTGCTATGATACCATCGCCTAGAGTTGGAGACGGATCCAATGCAGTGAAGTTTCCAGAGGTTGCAGTAGCAACGCTACCTACGATCACAACTGACGTACCGGGCTTACCTGAGAATCCGCTGAATCCGCTAATACCACTGCCGCTGTAGCCGCTGATGCCGCTGTATCCGCTGTAGCCGCTTATGCCACTGTACCCGCTTATTCCACTGTAGCCGCTTATACCACTGTATCCACTGTAGCCGCTTATACCACTGTATCCACTGTAGCCGCTATAGCCACTGTATCCGCTTATACCACTATAGCCGCTGCGACCGCTGGTTCCGCTGGTTCCGCTGGTTCCACTGTAGCCGCTGGTGCCGCTGTAACCGCTTGTACCTGAAAAACCGCTGTAACCACTGATACCGCCAGTACCAGGGCTGCCGCTGTAACCGCTAGCACCCGAAAACCCGCTGTATCCGCTGTAACCACTGATACCACTGTAGCCTGACAATCCGCTTGATCCAATTGGACCTGTGTTGCCGGTTGGACCCGTGATACCCGTTGGACCGGTTATACCTGTTGGACCTGTGTTGCCGGTTGGACCTGTGTTGCCGGTTGGACCTGTTACACCCTGGTTACCTTGTGGTCCTGTGTTGCCGGTTGGACCCGTAGGACCTGTATTACCAGTCGGACCTTGGCTACCTACTCCACCTGTTGCACCCGTTGGACCAGTCTGTCCCACACCGGTTGGTCCAGATGGTCCTGTTACGGAAGGTCCTGTGTATCCTGTAGGACCAGTTACCGTGCTGCTTGCACCTGTTGCACCTGTTGCACCTGTTGGGCCCGTGGTACCGGTTGGGCCGCTAACACCTACGCCGGTGGCACCCGTTGGTCCACTTGGACCAGGTATCGTGCTTGCAGATCCTGTTGCACCTGTTGCACCTGTTGGGCCCGTGTAGCCGGTTGCTCCGGTGTTTGCTGCCGTTCCTTGTGGTCCGGTGTGGCCTGTTGCTCCTGTTGGACCGGTTACGCCAGATGCACCCGTTGCACCCGTAGGGCCGCTCGGTCCTGTGCGTCCTGTTGGGCCAATCGCTGTGCTGGCCGGTCCAGTTGGACCCGTTCCGAACGGTCCTGTTGGTCCAGTTACGGTACTTTGGGCTCCGGTCGGACCTGTATTGCCGGTCGGACCTGTATTACCCGTTATACCGGTTGGGCCAAATGTGCCGGTTGGGCCAGTTGGGCCAGTGTTTCCGGTTGGGCCTGTTATACCTGTTGGACCAGTGTTACCTGTTACGCCGGTTGGGCCAGTTGAACCTGTGTGCCCAGTTGGGCCTGTCACAGTGCTGGGATTGCCCGTAGGTCCAGTAGCACCTGTTGGGCCGGTAACGGTGCTTTGTGCACCAGTTGGGCCTGTTAGACCTAACCCAGTTGGGCCTGTTTGTCCGGTTGGACCAGTTTGTCCAACACCTGTTGATCCGGTAGGACCGGTGTAACCAGTGGCACCAGTTTGTCCGCCGCCGGTGGGTCCTGTGATACCAGTTGGTCCACTAGGACCAGTTTGACCAAGACCTGTTGGTCCCGTTGCGCCAGTTGGACCTGTTTGTCCGCCGCCAGTAGGCCCTGTGATACCAGTTGGTCCTGTGACGCCCGATGCACCAGTTGGGCCTGTTGGGCCTGTGATGCCCGTTGGTCCTGTCGTTCCTGTGAGACCCGTGGCACCTGTTGCACCCGTGTTACCGGTTGATCCGGTTGATCCAGTTGGGCCTGTTGGGCCTGTGATGCCCGTTGGTCCTGTCGTTCCTGTGAGACCCGTGGCACCTGTTGCGCCGGTATTTCCTGTTAAGCCCGTTGATCCAGTTGGTCCAGTTGGTCCTGTTGGACCTGTAATACCGGTTGGACCTGTAGCACCGCTAGCTCCGGTTGGAGCACCTAAGGGTCCCGTTGCACCTACTTGTCCTGTAGGTCCGGTTGGTCCGCCTAAAGGGCCAGTTGGACCTGTAACACCTGTTGCTCCAGCACCTGTTGCTCCCGTGGCACCCGGAATACCCTGAGATCCAGTGGGCCCAGTTGGACCTGTAACGCCGGTAGCACCCGTGGCACCTGTTGCGCCAGTCGACCCAGTGGCGCCCGATGCTCCTGTTGCTCCTGTTGCACCAGACGCTCCGGTAGCACCTGTTGCGCCCGTGGCTCCAGTAGCACCTGTTGCACCCGTTGCACCCGTGGCTCCAGTAGCACCCGTTGCACCCGTGGCTCCAGTAGCACCCGTTGCACCCGTGGCTCCAGTAGCACCCGTTGCACCCGTTGCACCCGTGGCTCCAGTAGCACCTGTTGCACCCGTGGCTCCAGTAGCACCTGTTGCACCCGTGGCTCCCGTTGCACCCGTGGCTCCAGTAGCACCCGTTGCACCCGTGGCTCCAGTAGCACCCGTTGCACCTGTTGCGCCCGTCGGTCCAGTCGGACCAGTCGGACCTGTTGAACCTGTAGAACCGGTATGTCCTGTTGGACCGGTTTGACCAGTTGCTCCCGTTGGTTGTTTTGTCCAATAACGAACACCGCTTGGGGTGCTGGCTAGTATACCGTCATTTGGGCCAATAGGACCTGTAAGATTAGGACCCGTGGGATTACCAAGGTTTGGTTCTGCGTCTTTGAGAGCAAGATATTGATACCTGCTCGCAGGTACGTTATTGTTATTGGTTTTTATTACCCGTCCGGAAAGGAGTTGCGCCATGATGTACTAAGAACCTTATGGATTTAATATCAGGTATTTAGCTCACTGGCTGGGCCCGCTTGTTATTGATTAGCAGTTTCAAGAATGCTGGAAATAAATTGCATTTCGTTATTTGAACTGCCAATTATTGATATCTGATCCCCGGTCTGTAACACCAGCTTACCTCCCAATAATATCAATGCGTCGTTTGGCGGAACGGTTGCCTGGAACACGATATAGGTAGTTAGGCCCGTACCGTAACTGTAGTGCATGAAACTTACCCACGGAGCAGGCTGGGTTGGGGCCACATTTGATACCTGCGCCATTAGCACGATGCTTGTTATGCCCAATGGTGCCGTATAGATCGTTTGTAAGTTGGTTGTTACTGGAAGTGGAACGCTTTTGAAAGTATTAAGTGGTAAACCTGCCATTTATTGGTCCTCTTATTCTATCGATAGGATATACGGTGTCATGATCGCAAACAGGCTTTTTTCAAACGTTCTGCCGCTGATCGTTCCTGTGTCCTGATTTATAACTAATTCCGGGCCGATGTTAAAGTTGCCCAGTTCGTCCGTGGCCGTGTAGGCAACAAATCCACCGTTGGTCATCACTGCTTGGTTTGCAGGGATTGCCACACCACCGCGTGCCGGGATGGCTGTTGCAATATCGGTGCCAGTACCTATGTATTCAAAACAATGGCTGCTTGCAATGATCCTACTAACCTGGTAGAAATTAACCGTTGCGTTGTCATCCGGTATGTACGGCAGGTTCTGATCAATGCTCAACACCGTTTGTCCAAACGGATTTGGCGTTGTTGCTGCCGTAACAGTGTAATATATTGGGTATCCCACGGCAGATGCATAGGCTTGTGCACCGGCATTTGGCGGTGGTGCAATGGTAATAAAGCCCGGCTCTGCAAGCTGTTGGGGCGTAAACATGCTGCCGCTCACCACCACCGTGATTCCTGATACATAGAACAGTCCACTGTTTGGATCCTCGGATAGAACCGCCACTGCCTGCGCTGCAAATCCTCCCGAATATATGCTTGGATTCGGTATGGTCACAGCTGGTGGATTATTTGGATCATATCCAAGTCCGCCATCGGTTACGGTTATGTAATCGATATAGTAGAATTGCTGTGCCGTATAGCCAAAATCAGCTAGGTACTTGCTGATTGTTACCACTTGCCCGGCATACGGTTGCTTGTATGCGCCGCCGCCGTTGCCATACTGTGGAAGATTTGTAATCAAGAAGCTGCTTGGTCCTTGATTCCCTCCGTATATATTGCATGTATATTGCAGCTCGCTGACCCCATCTGCCCAGAGTCCGTAGTTGCCAAAATCTGTGTTGCTGTTGGTGATAGAACATTGACCGCCTGTGAGACAAAGCACACCAATGTTGCAGCAAATCTCAAATATCGAAACAAGCTGTGCGTAACCACTGTTGGTGATAACGATTCCTTGACCACCGTGGAATATCGCACTTTGATCGTAAAGTGCACCATTTTGTAGCTGGGGTGTGTAACCAATTTCGTTGTATTGTGTAAACGCATCCAATACCATGCTGCTGAGGCCTTGGCCGACATATGGACGTATAGCCCCAGGTGCCGAGAATGTCATAGGACCTCCCCAGCTTTGCAGATTGAACGGTCCAAAAATCTGTCCCCCTAGCTGGCTTGCAAATTCAATCAACCAAGCGTCAGAACCGTTAAAGGACGTGCCTGTAACATTGGCAACCGACACACTACCGTTGAGATACATCGGACGCTGGGTATTTGGTCCGCCTGACACTATGTTGTAAACATACAGCGATAGGTCACTCAATGCCGTGTTGGCCATGCTGCCATCCGTGCTTGAATTGGTTATTTGGCTCGCAGCAACGGTATACGGATCCGCGATCACATTATTTGACACGATGTATGGCAGCAAGGTGCCTACATAGGTAATTGCAGCTTCATAGGCCGTTAAAAGGTCGGGGCCAACGGTTGGATCGCTGCCGCTCCACAGTGACATGGCCCATGACCTGCTCTCAAAATCGTCAGGTGTTAGCAGGTCACCGGCGTAGGCGGCTGTTAGTGCTTGGAAACTGTTATTAAATGCAGCAGTGTCGTATGTTAGGCTTGGATAGTTTGCGTTGGTATATGCAACGGCCTTCTGTCCGAGGAACACCATATTAGCCAACAGCAGTGTGTTTGCGCTGAGATATCCATGGGGTACCAGTGTTCCGCTGTTTGTGCCATATTGTATAATGTCCTGTACCAATTCTGATGCAGCAGCTAGGTCGCTTTGGGCCACCGCTCCACCCGCAAAAGTACCATCGATTACCTGTGCTACCTGTGTTTGCATTGGCGATGTCACTTCTGTATTGGTTATAACATCCTGTGCTATTAGCGTTAGATAGACCATTGCTGCTAGGGTTTCACCTTCTCTTGCTGCAATCGTTAGATCCATGCCCTTATAGAGTCCGTTAGAATACAACAGGGAGTTTTGCCAACCACCATTTAACACGTCCAATTGCCAAGCTTTGATCAGATTGCTGATCTGCTGTGCGAACAAGTGCCTATCATACACCAATGCAGGGAAGTTGACGTTCATGTAGGCCATGGCTTCCGCAACAAGGAAATTCGTGTTTAATGTCATCAACGACGATGCATCGGCATAACCTGGCGGCCGAACGGCTGCGCTGAGCCCAGTGTTTATGATGCTGATGATTAGATCCATGTTGAGATCTATCATGTTGATGGCAATATCACCATTTGTATAGGTTGGATCAAGAACTTGTAGAACCGCACCTTGATATGGAGATGGTAGCTGCGTGTTGGTAACTATGGATACCATCATGGTTTGCAAATATGCAAGCGCCGCCACCGTTTCTGGTTGCTCGCCCGGTATCAAGCTGGTGGCTCCGTTCCAGTAGTTTGATCCAGCTGCCAGGCTTTCGGTGCTGGTGCAGAGGTTTAGATCATAGCTGATGCTGTTGATTATGTAACCGACATCCCTTGCACAGGCCTGGTGGTTATAGACAAAGGCCGGATAGGTGTAGGCGATGAAGGCCAAAACTTCTGCCTGCATGAAAGAGGTGTTCAATGCCAGCAGCTGGACAGCACTGTTTATGGCAGGTACGGGAGCCAACGCAACTGGTCCATATTCTATTATGTTTGTTATGGTACCTATGCTGTTTAGTATCCTATTGCAGGCAATTGACCCGTTGGTCAACGCATAGTCGTAAATCTGTGGATATGCACCCTGATAGATGGGGCTGACGGTCGTGTTGGCAACGATTTGCTGCATGATCAATGCAATATGATTGATTGCGGCCAAGCACTGTGTAAGCTCACCACCTATGGCATTTTGCAGTCCAGTCCAGTAGGCAGTGCCTGCCAGTATTGCATTTTCATTGCCGCCACGATACACATCCCTGCTGACGTAGTCTACTATAAGACCGGCGTCTCGCAGGCAGGTATTGCTGTCGAACTGGAATCCTGGATAATAATAGTAGATGAACCACAATGCTTCGTTTTGTATGAACTGCCGGTTCATCATCAGCAACTGATAGGCCTGCAGGTAACCACTGTATATGTTTTCACTGTAAGGCTTGACCGATGGACCGTTTTGCAGTATGCAGGTCACTATATCAAACGCATCCGAAACGGTCTGGAAGGCAACGCTGCCGCCTGATAGATCCGCATTGAATGTTTGCGGAACCAACGTTTGGTAAGGATTGGTTACGGTTATGTTGTTGATGCTGTTTACCGACACAAACTTTATGTAGGATATGGCCTCAACCAGCTGTGCGGTCCAGGTAGCGTATATGGGGGCTAGTTTTTGATATGCATACAGTCCTGCAGCCACCGCTCCGCCATGACCGCCTGTTAGGACGTCATTGTTGATTTTGAGTATGGCCTGATCCACAAAAGATGTGAGGTCGGCATTAACGAAAACAAATGTTGGGAAGTTGGTATTGAGATATGCCGTAAATTCCGCCTGCATGAATGCGTTATTGGCAAGCAGTAGCTTGCTGGCATTACCAAACGAATCCACAGGGCCCAATAGTATTAGCTGTGTTATCGTAGCAACACAGGTTACGATCTGCGACGACGCAATGCTACCACCTGTTACCCACGGATAGATGGTCTGCGTGACTGCATTCTGATATGGACTAGGTTGTGCTTGGTTGATCACCACATTTAGACATAGGTCCTTGATATAATCAATCGTGTTTACACAATCCTGGCGATCACTAAAGGAATATGTTGGAGAATTTAGCAGGCCATAATAAACACCCGTTCCTGTGATGATGCTCTGCTGCCTGGTGCCGTCCAGCATGTCACTTATGATGGTCTGCACGATGCTACCTGTGTCATTGTAGCAAGCTGTAAGGTTAAATCCTGCATCTGGAAAATTAGCAACCACGTAGGCAACAGCCTCGCTTTGTATGAATTGCATGTTTGCATTCAGCAATGTTTGCGCAGCAGTGAGACCCGGATCGGTCAATATCCAGTCAATGTCCAAATACGTGCCAAGATTTGGATAGGTGTTGTCCAGCACAATTACGCTGGTTTCCGAAACCACTTGGTCCCATTGTGGAATTTCAACGCTGCTAATTATAGGAGCGTCAAGCTCTATTGCCCATGCCGGGGCCGAACCTACCGTTGTGCTGGTGATGGCAACAACGTTCGCCGGAGTGCCCACAATGCCTTGCTGCAAGAACCATCCGGGTGTGTTGCCAACCTGAGGGAACATGGTGCTGCCCAATGTTGGTTCAATGCTTTTGTAGATGGTGACGGTATTGTCACCTATCACGGTATCAGCCCGAGGTACGGTGATGTTGCTTTGAGAGCTTTGGCTGAGCTTACGTCCCCTTTTACCGTCGACCACCATGCCCACGCCTGGTTCATATAACAGCCCGCCATTGGGGTCATATGCACCCAGGGCTATGCTTGAGCAGTTCTGTACGTAAGGGCTTGTCCATTGATGGAGGTTGTTAATGATGCTGGTGCCATCTGCTGGAAATTGCACAGCGGCGGCTGGAAATCTGTGACCTCGGAAGGTTATGCCAGTTACATAGGTCTTTGGATTTAGCCACAGTATGTCTGCGTAAGGATTTTGTGGTTCCACGGTGACAGCACGCAGGTTGTCACCCACTATGGATATACCGCTGTTGATTAGAACCGGATTGGGCTCAACGTAAGTGCCGGAACGGACATAGATTGTAGCATAGGTCCATCCTCGGAAAATTATTTGGTTCGTCGCAACAGCGGCAGCCGCGGCGATAGTAGCTTTGGCGCGGTCCTCTGTCAATCCATCGTTGGCATCGTCGCCGTCCATGGTTACGTAGAGAACGCCCGTGACATATGGCGCTGTTCCGCTTGGTTTACCAAGAACAGAGAAATCACTTGCAATGGTTACATTGCTCTGTCCTTCGCCCCCTCGCAGCACCAGATCGGTGTTGGCGATGGCATTTTGTATTATGTCATTGGCAATGCTGATGTTAAGCACCCTAGCGGCGGTGGAATTAAGTGTGGTTCCGTCCCAGGTTAGGTTGGCACTGCCGCCGAGATTCTCACCATCCTTGTTGAACTGAACTGATGTTATAGGAGGTGCAGGTTTTGATTGTGGGCCCGTGCTGCCAGTTAGACCAGTTGGTCCAGTAGGGCCAGTTGGACCCGTTACACCAGTTGGACCCGTTGGTCCGGTATATCCGGTTGGTCCTGTCGGACCTGTCATTCCAGTTGGACCCGTTGGTCCGGTATATCCAGTTGGTCCTGTTGGTCCTGTGACCCCAGTGGGGCCTGTTAGACCCGTTGGACCCGTTGGTCCGGTTGCACCTGGGATGCCGGGCATACCCATGGGTCCGACCGGGCCTGGAATACCGCGCTGGCCTACGGGTCCTGTTGGACCACCTAGTGGACCGGTAGGTCCGGTTGATCCCAAGGCCCCCGTAGGACCTTGGCTGATGTTTTGCCATCCACTTGCACCATATATTTCTATGGCATTGGTATCCCTATTGTATCTGATCTGTCCGTAACCAGCAGGTCCTACATTTACGGCCGGACGTTGTGCGGTGGTACCAGCTGGAATCTGTACTGCTGACGTACCAGGAAAGGTTAACACGTAGTTGGAATTACTGGTGGCAAACTGCGTAACCAGTGTGCTGACAGGACCCGTGAGCTGCACAGGAACAGGAGTGATCACCACGCCTGTAGCGCCTATGAATGTGGACTGTAAATTGCCGATTTCAACGTTTGCAATACCTAAAGCGGTTTGTATTGCCGCAAAGTTATTGCGAAATCCCTGTGAATCATTGTTC
>Ga0316219_1004026_pt1 | contig 11385 bp, 6 predicted proteins | sample TBH18003PmetaG_FD_203635 | JGI IMG/M metagenome (GOLD analysis project Ga0316219, IMG submission 203635) | Freshwater microbial communities from Trout Bog Lake, Wisconsin, USA - TBH18003P | ecosystem: Environmental > Aquatic > Freshwater > Lake > Hypolimnion/Profundal zone | place: USA: Wisconsin... | reverse complement strand
CACTCTGTCCCCCGAGGCTCCAGCCTCCTTTGGCGGGGTGCCCGATAACTGCGTTGGCGAGGCTGGAGCCTCGAAGACACTGCATTCCCAGGCAGGAGCCTGGGAACGAGCGCGCGTTTCTTGCCTCCCAACGAGAATGGTAAATCGTGGCATAACGCTGGCGCGTTCATCGGATGCCCCGCGCGGTTCTGCCGCTCGTGGTACAGCCTGGCTGGTCGAATTTCTTCTGTCCTTGAGGCTGGCGGTTCTTTTCGCTTAAATCGATCGCATGAGCTTCCTCACCGACGATTTTCTTTTGCACAACGACGTGGCGCGCGAGCTGTACCACGAGCACGCGCGGCACGAGCCGATCCTCGATTACCACAACCATCTGCCGCCCGACCAGGTTGCCGGGAACAAGCAGTTCCGCAATTTATTCGAAATCTGGCTCGCGGGCGATCATTACAAGTGGCGGGCGATGCGGGCCAACGGCGTTCCGGAACGCTTCATTACCGGGGACGCCAGCGATTGGGAGAAGTTCCTGGCGTTCGCGCTCACCGTCCCGCGCACGGTGCGCAATCCGCTCTACCACTGGACGCACCTGGAACTGGAGCGCTTTTTTGGCATCCGGGAGCTGTTGAACGAGCAGACGGCGCGGCGGATTTGGGACGAGGCCAACGAGAAGCTCGCCACGCCGGCGATGTCGGCGCAGGGAATTCTCAAGTCGAGCAAGGTTGTGGCGCTCTGCACGACCGACGATCCCGCCGGGCCGCTGCCGCACCATGAGGCGCTGGCGGCGAATCCGGACGCGCCGGTGCGCATGTTTCCGACGTTCCGGCCCGACGGCGCGATGATTCCCGACGACCCGGAGAAGTTCCGGGCGTGGATCGCGAGGCTGGAGGCTGTGTCCGGAGAGAATTGCTCGGGCTGGGATGGTTTCCAGAGAGCGCTGGCCCGGCGCCACGAGGCGTTTCACAGCGTGGGCTGCCGCGTTTCCGATCACGGGATGGAGACGGTGCTGGCGGAGGCTTGCACCGAGAGCGAGGCGGCGGGGATTTACGAGCGCGCCTTGCAAGGCCAGGCCGCCGGCCCGGAGGAGACGCGGAAGTTCGGCTCGTTCCTCATGCTTGTTTTCGGGCGGCTGGACGCGGAACGGGGCTGGGCCAAGCAACTTCACCTCGGCGCACTGCGCAACGTGAACACGCGGATGGCCGCCGTCATCGGCAAGGACGCGGGATTCGATACGATCGGATCGTATCAGCACGCCGCTCCCCTCGCCCGGTACCTGAACGCGCTGGATTCCGAGGACAAGCTGCCGAAGACGATCCTCTACAACCTGAACCCCGCCGACAATTACGTCTTCGCCTGCATGATCGGGAATTTCCAGGGCGACGGCATACCGGGTAAGATTCAGTTTGGCAGCGGCTGGTGGTTCCTGGATCAAAAGGAGGGCATGGAGTGGCAGCTTAACGCGCTTTCCAGCCTGGGGCTGCTGAGCCGCTTCATCGGGATGCTGACCGATTCGCGCAGTTTCCTCAGCTTCACCCGGCACGAGTATTTCCGGCGGATTCTCTGCAACATGCTCGGGCGCGACGTGGCCAACGGCGAACTGCCGCGGGACATGGATTTGCTCGGCGGCCTGGTGCGGGACGTCTGCTTCCGCAACGCGCAGACGTATTTCCAGCTGCCCGGCGTTTGAGGCGGGTCCGCAGAAGAAGAATGGTCCGCAGAAGAAGAATGGTCCGCAGATTACGCAGATTTCCGCAGATTATTTTGGGTGGGGACGGACGGTAGGGATGGCACTCCGTGCCGTCCGAACGCGGCGTTGATTGTTGGGCAAGAGCCTGCGTCGCACCAGCATCCGGGGAGCGCACGCGCCCTCGCGTGCGGCCTTTGGCGCCCTCGCCAAAGGCATCTTCGCTCAAGAAGCTCGCATTCAACCGATTAACCACGGATTACACGAATGAACCCGGATAGGTTTCATCCGTGCCAATCCGCGCCAATCCGTGAAATCCGTGGTTTCGATGAAGCTAAAGTTCGCGTCGGCGAGGGCGCGTGCGCTCCCCGGACCCTCGCCTCGACGCTTCTTGACCATGCGATGTTTTTCAGTGCGAACAAAGAAGAACTACTCGCTCGCCCGGTTGTTCCGTCGCGCGCCTTCCATCAGGCGCTTCTCGTCTTCCGGCGACAACTTCGGATGTTCTACCGCAATCGTCAGCTTGTTCAGTTTGCCGGTAAACCGGAACGGCACCTGGTAATCGCGATCGTCCACCGGCGTGCCCGTGTCCGCGCCGACGTCAAAGGATTCATCCCACTGAAGGATGACGGGGATGGTGCGCTCCATCTTGTGCGTTGCGACCTCTTTGCCATCCACCTTGAGCACGCCGGTCCCTGAACGTCCCAGGCCGCTGGTACTATTGAATGCGAGCGTGGCGAGTCCGAGCCCGTCATATTTGAAGTCGTACTCGACGCTATGTTTGCCGGGGACGAGCGCCTCCGGGCCTTCCCAGCGCTCCCGCTTGAGATCGAGCAAGTTCCACAAGAAGACTGGCTTGCCGGCGAGCAGGTAGAAGCCCCAGCCGCCAAAGCGTCCGCCCTGCGTGGCCAGCATCCCCTGCGCGCCGCCTTCGGGTATCTCCACATCGGCTGTGATGGTGTAGGATGCGGCGATCAAGCTCGGCGCGTCGCCCATTGGGACCCCCGTCAGTTCGCCAGTGTAAGTGAACACACTGCGTCCGGCGGTCACGCTGGGCCGCTCGGTCACCATGCGTGTGGCCAGCGAATTATCCAACGGAAAGACCTGATACTTCTTTGCCTCCGTGACAAAAAGCTGTTGCATCTCCTTGAGTTTGTCCGGATGCGCTGCAGCAATATCTTCATTCTGCGTCCAGTCGTGGGTCAGATCGTAAAGCTCCCATTTGTAGCCGTTCATCACATCGGGATTCGGCGTGGCGCCAAGCTTCCACGGCGGGCTGATCGGCTGGGTATTGGCAAACCAGCCTTCGTGGTAAATGCCGCGGTTGCCGAACATCTCGAAATACTGAGTCGTATGACGCGTCGGCGCGTCCGCGTTGGCTTTGTCGAAGGAATACGCCATGCTGACGCCTTCGATGGGCCGCTGCTTGATTCCGTCAACCGTCTCCGGCTGCCGGATGCCGCACACTTCGAGAATCGTCGGAACGACGTCGATGATATGGTGAAACTGATTGCGTATGCCGCCGCCGTCGGAGATATGACCGGGCCAGGCGATGCACATTCCCTGCCGCGTCCCGCCGAAGTGGGAGGCGATTTGCTTGGTCCATTTGTACGGCGTGTCGAAGGCCCAGGTCCAGCCGACCGCCATGTGGTTGTAGGTCCGGTCCGAACCCCACGCGTCATAGAAATACTTGAGCTGATCGGCCACGGGAACTTCGACGCTGTTGAACTGCGCGATCTCGTTGGGCGTGCCGTTGGGGGAGCCCTCGGCGCTCGATCCGTTATCGCCGCTAATATAAATAATGAGCGTTTCGTTGAGCCTGCCCATGTCTTCGACGGCCTGGATCACCCTGCCGATTTCGTGGTCGGTGTATGCGAGGTAAGCTGCATAGACTTCCACTTGCCGGATGAAGAGTTTTTTCTCGTCGGCGCCGAGCGTGTCCCAGTCCTTTAGAAGGTCTTTGGGCCAGGGGGTAAGCTTTGCCGTTGGTGGAATCACTCCGAGCCGTTTCTGGTTGGCGAAGATGGTGTCGCGGAGCTGGTTCCAGCCGCCGTCGAACAAATGCATGGCGTGAATTTTCTCAATCCATTCCGGCGTCGGATGATGCGGCGCATGGGTGCCGCCCGGTGTGTAATGAACAAAGAATCGCTTCTTTGGGTCCACCTCGTTCAACATCTTCAAATGCGCGATGGCGTCGTCCGCCATGGCCGTGGTCAGGTTCCATTTCGGATTGCCGAGATATGGATAAATTTGCGTGGTTTGCCGGAACAGATTCGGCTGCCACTGGCTGGTGTCGCCGCCGACGAACCCGTAGAAGTACTCGAAGCCCAGGCCGATCGGCCAGCGGTCGAACGGCCCGGCCTGGCTGGCTTCGAAGGCGGGCGTGTTATGATCCTTGCCAAACCAGGAGGTGGCATACCCGTTGTCTTTCAGGGTGCGCCCGATGGTCGTGCAGTCTTCGCTAATGATGCTGTCGTAGCCGGGAAATCCGGTGGCCAGTTCCGAGATCACCCCGAAGCCGGCGGAATGATGGTTGCGTCCGGTGAGCAATGCCGCGCGCGTGGGCGAACTCAGCGCGGTGGAATGAAACTGGGTATAGCGCAAGCCCAGATGCGCGACCCGATCCAGCGCGGGCGTCGGGATGACGCCGCCAAAGGTGCTCGGCGCGCCGAAGCCGACGTCGTCGGTCATGATGAGCAGGACGTTCGGCGCATCTTGGGGCGGCACGATTGTTGGCGGCCAGTACGGCTTGGAATCGACGGCGTTTTCCTGGATGACCCCGCCGAACTTTGGCGGAGGCGCCGGGAGCTCGCGCCCGTCGATGGTGGTGGTGGCCGCGGGCGAACCGGGCGTGCCGGTGATTTCTTGCGCAATGGAGGACGGCGTCAACGAGAGTATGGCTGGCGCCAGAATTCCAACGAGGATAAACGACTTGGCTGGTTTCATGTTTGGGAAGCGATTGGCGGTGACTTGTTCCGTCAGGTTTCGCTATCAATCGCGGGCGGTTTGGCCGGCGGTTGCCATGAGGGCTTGGCGCGGCGGAGCCGCAACCGAACGCCCTCGAATGGAAAATCTCTCAAGGACGGCACGGAGTGCCATCCCTACCGTCGCCCACCGAAGCATCGTCGCGTTTTCATCAGGTGCGGAGAGCGGCAGCGGGGACTCGTTCCCAGGCTCCTGCCTGGGAATGCAGTAATCCCGGAGGCTCCAGCCTCCTTACGGGCTTCCAACAGCACAGCGCATCTGCGGAAAACGGGAGGCTGGAGCCTCCAAGACAAGCGCGTTCCCAGGCTGGAGCCTGGGAACGAGTCCCCATGGGCTTTCGCCCTCCACGCATTATGAAAAGTTGGATTACGGGCGGTGCGTCGATCCGAAGGGGAGCGCGGGCATCTTGCCCGCATCAGCCAGCCGGCATCTTGCCGGCATCCTGGTGCCGGCGTCGGATTGCACTCGGCGCGCGCCCAAGCTTCAGACCTCCTGACCTCTACCTGGAATGGACGTGAGACCATTCGGAGCGGCGAAGCCGTGGCGCGTTGTGGTCGCGCCAGCGTCTTGTAGGACTGCGGCGAGGCCTGTTTGCCTCCACAGCGACGAGCCGATGGGGCGCAGGAAACGCTTTGGGTAATTCCTGAGACCAATCGCTTCGAAAGCGGTGGAGATTCCTTTCCATTACTCACAAGTTTGCAAATCGGGCGCAGGAGTGAGAACGGAGCCCCGAACGTTGTCATCCTGAGCCTGCGAAGGATCTCACGAGGCGATCGCGACGTTCGTTTCAGTCGGCACGTCATCGGGACGGACGGCTCATCGGGCGGTGCTGTCAGCTCCGAGAACGGTGAATGGTGACCTAACGCGGGCTGGCCTGCCGTGAGATTCCTTCGACAGACTCAGGACAGGCTCTTCGCAAGCTCAGGATGACAAATAATATGGGCCGCTCCGGTTTCCGTGCTCGGCTTCCAGTTTGTGGGTAATGGAAAGGGCACTTCACCGCAGTCCACGAGCCTCCTCTGCCGTTTTGGGTTCATCCATTTCGGACCGCGCCGGCGTTGGGCTCATTTTCACTCTTCAATTCGGCCGTTCTTTCCAGAAGAAGTCAGGAGGTCTAAGCCTCCGGCAGGATGCCGAAGGCAGCAGGCTGGAAGCCCGCGCTCCCCTTCGGATACCCGCGCATGGGTATTTTCGGAGTAGACCGCGAAAGAGGCGCAGGACTCGGCTCTCAATAACGCTGGCGTGACCACCAGGTCCTACTGGTTGAGAGACGTGGGCATTCCCAGATCCTTGAGTCCAGTTGGGGCGGCGTTGCAAAAAGTGGCGCGGATTGAATTTTTATTCGTATTTCGGCGACGGTTTGCTACACTCGCTACGGAAATTCTTGAAACTAACGCCAAAGATCATCCTGGTTTTTGTGTTCTTCGCCATGGCCATCTTGGCTGGCGTAAACACATTGACGTACTGGAGCGGCGTCCGCGCGCTCGAAAATTTGGTAGTGGCCGGGCTTCAGGTGACGGCCCAGGAGAAGGAATCCGAGCTCAACGATCTGCTCCGTTCGCGCCTGCGTGCGGTGCAGGTGCTGGCTTCGTCTCCCGGCTTTCGCCAGCGCTTTTGCGCGCTGCTTGACGCAGTTCCCGGGACTGCGGATGCGACCGAGGCTCATCGCGGAATCGCCGAAGAGCTCGCCGCTTTAGGTCGAGACAGCGACAGTTTTCTTGAGGTTTTTGCGTACGAAGGCCAGGAGGGGCGTGTCGTTGCCTCCACCGACCCCGCGCAGGAGAATCAGCTCAGGAAAGCCCGGCCATACTTCGAGCGCGGATTGCAGGCGCCGTGTATTCAATCTCCGTATTTCTCGGAGACGCTGCGGCAGGGCAGCATGATGCTTCTCGCGCCGGTTCTGGGGGGAAACGGCAAAAGTTGCGGTGTGTTGGCGGCCCGTTGCGATTTGCGTTCGTTTCGACGAATCGTCCTGAAACGTTCCGGGTACCGGAAGTCCGACGACGGTTTTCTCATCAACGGCGATGGCTTTGCAGTCACCCAGCCCCGGTTTTTCGGGGAAGACATCGTTCTCACCAAACGGCTGACTTCAACCGTCGTGGAGCAGTGCCGGCGCCACGAATCCGGTGTCAGTCACTCCAGCAACAGCGGGTTGGATCCCGAGCGTGCGCCCGAAATCGTCGTTTACCGCTGGCTGCCTGCGCTGGAGCTGGGCTTGATCTTGCATGTCGACCGCAAGGAAGCCATTGCGCCGGCGCGGGAATTGGGCAACCGCATTCTGACGATCAGCCTGATTGCACTGGCGGTGGCCGTCGGGGTCGCCGTTGCCCTGAGCAACCAGATCAGCCGGCCGATTGTGAGGCTGCAACGCGGGGTGGCGCGTTTCGGACGCGGTGAGCTCGAATTGCGTTTGCCCGAAGACGCCTCCGGTGAAATCGGCGGCCTTGCCCGCGAGTTTAACGCGATGGCGGCGTCGCTTTCGCAAATGCGGCGCGATTTGCTGGCCGGCCAAAACGCGCTGGAACACCGGGTGGCCGAGCGCACCGAGGAACTGGGAAAAGCCAACGCCGAGCTGGCGCGGGAAATTCAGGAGCGCGCCCAGGTTGAAATGGACCTTCGCTCCGCCAACGAGTGGGCCGAAGCATCCAATCGCGACCTTGCACGCGAGATCGAGCTGCGCGGAGAGATGCAGGGGCAGCTTCGCGTCGCCAAAGAAGCGGCCGAGGCGGCAAACCGCGCCAAGAGCGAGTTTTTGGCCAATATGAGCCACGAAATCCGCACTCCGATGAACGGCATCATCGGAATGACGGAGATCGCGCTGGAAACACCGCTGACCGCCGAACAGCGCGAATACCTCAACCTGGTCCAGAAATCGGGCCATGCCTTGCTGGAAATCATCAACGACATCCTCGACTTCGCCAAGATCGAGGCCCAGAGGCTGGATATCGAACGAATCGATTTCAACCTGCGCGAAGTTCTTTCCGAGGCGACCAAGCTGCTGGGGGTCCCTGCGGCGCGCAAGGGCGTCGAGATGGTTCTGGATCTACCCGCCTCGATTCCCGACGCTTTGGTGGGCGATCCCGGCCGGTTGCGCCAGGTGCTGATCAATCTGCTCGGCAACGCCGTCAAATTCACCGCCAAGGGCACCGTCACCCTCGAGGTACGCGCTGAGACGGAGTTTGTCCAACCGGCCTCCGATTCATCGCCGGCTACGGAGGCGCCGCAGCCGGTGGCGGCGATCCGGTTTGCCGTGGTGGACACCGGCATCGGAATTCCGCCGGAACAACAGCACTCGATCTTCGAAGCGTTCGTGCAGGCGGACGGTTCCACCACGCGGCGCTTCGGCGGCACCGGTCTTGGGCTGGCAATCTCCTCGGGGCTGGTCGGGCAAATGGGCGGCGTTCTCACCGTGCAAAGCGAAGCGGGAAAAGGAAGCCGCTTTGAGTTCGCCCTTCAATTTCCGCTCGGGCAAGAAAAAGCGCCCAAGCCGAAGGCCGGCAGCGTCCAAAGCGCCACCGATCTCGACGGAATACGGGTCATCGTTGTCGAGAGCAACTCGACCGATCGGGCCGTTATCGGCGAACACGTTCGTCAATGGGGAATGGTTCCTGCCCTGTTCGACAATGCGCTTGCAGCGCTCGACGCCATGGACTCCGCCATGGAAACGGGCTGCGCCTTCGACCTCGCCTTGCTCGACGCAAACATGCCCGACATGGACGGATTTGCCCTGGCCGAACGCATTTTCCGCCAGCCGCAATTGCTGCGCGGGCCCGTAATCGTTCTTTCTTCCGGGTCGGCGCAAGAGAACGCGGGACAGTTGTGCGCCTTCGGGATCGCGGCGGTTCTTTCAAAGCCAATCGGGCGGGACGAGCTTCTCCGGGGCATTCTGGACGCCCTCGTCAATAGCCGCGCCGGAGCCGGGCAGTCCGCGACCATTACGGGGCCGACCGAACGCCCGCTCAGCGTACTGGTGGCGGAGGACAACATGGTCAATCAACAGGTCGTCCGCAGTTTTCTCACCCGCCACGGTCATTCGGTGCAAGTTGTCAGCTCGGGGGTGGAAGCGCTGCATGCCGTCGAAAACTCGTCAAACGGCGGCTTCGACCTCATTCTCATGGACGTGCAGATGCCGGACATGGACGGTTACGAGGCGACCGGACGCATCCGGGCGGTCGAGTACTTGCGCGGCAAGCGAACGCCGATCATTGCCTTGACGGCGCGCGCCATGAAGGGGGATGCCGAACGGTGTCTGGCCGCCGGGATGGATGGTTATCTCGCCAAACCCTTCGGACGGGTGGAGTTTTTGCGCGTGGTCGAAGAGATCGCCAATGCGGTGTGAACGACGCGGGCAGTTTCCGAAATTCGCAACGAAGAGGAAATCGCAAGGGGCGTGCAGGTGGCGGGGCTTGACGCTTTGTCATATTTCCTTATTGCAAGCGCTCTGAAACGTGCATATTATGTTGTTCGTCTTGCACTCCGGGTTCTCCCCCAGAATTTCCCGGCAAGAACCTCAACATATGATAGACCAATCTGGAGAACGCCAGTTCAACGAGCCCATTGCTTCGGAAAAAATCGCCGTCGACCGTAAAGTTTTCTTTCTCGACCTGAAGGAAAACAGCCGGGGACGCTTTTTGAAAATCACCGAGGACGTCAACGGTCGCCGTGATACGATCATGCTGCCGTCGGCGGCATTCCGTGATTTCGCCGAAGCGCTGGAGCGCTTGGTGGAACTGGACAAGACGCTGTAGGCGCCAAGCGTCGCTTTCGGTTTTTTTCCCCCGAACAGCGCGGCCGCGTCTGACGGTCCACTCATTTTCGAACCAGCAAGAGATAACCATGTCCAGCACAGCCCTTTATCGCCAATACGGAAATCCGGCCGAGGTTCTTGAGATCGCCAGGGGCGACTTGGGAACTCCGCGCTCCGGAGAAGTCCTCGTCACGCGGATTACCGCTCCGATCAACCCCGCCGATCTGAACACGATCGAGGGGAAGTATCCCATCAAGCCGCCGCTTCCGGCTGTGCCCGGGGTGGAGGGCGTCGGGGTGGTCGCTGAGGTGGGACCGGAAGTAACCGGCCTGGAGCCGGGAACGGTGGTGCTGTTGCCGCACGGCTACGGCACCTGGCGCGACGCGGGCATTCTGGAAGCGGATCGGCTTTGTGCGGTTCCCAAAGAAGTCCCGTTTCACGAAGCCGCCATGTTGAAGATCAATCCCGCCACGGCGTGGAGGATGCTGCATGACTTTGTCGCGCCGGAACCGGGAGCCTGGGTGATTCAAAACGCGGCCAACTCCGGAGTGGGTCGCGCCGTCATCGCCATCGCCCGGGAACTGGGCTTGCGTACGGTAAACCTGGTGCGGCGTCCGGAACTGATCGACGAACTGACCGCCGCGGGGGCGGATATCGTTCTATTGGATGACGAAAGCGCGGTCGAGCAGACCAAGGCGCGCACGGGGCGGGCGCCCATCCGACTGGCGTTGAATGCGGTTGGAGGGGATAGCGCCACACGCGTTGCCAATGTGCTCGCCCACGGCGGGACAATGGTAACTTTCGGGGCGATGAGTCGGCAGCCGTTGAAGATCCCTAATGGTTTGTTGATTTTCAAAGATATTCGTTTCCGTGGGTTCTGGGTGACTCAGTGGTATAAGAATGCATCGGCGCAAGACCGCGCCACGATGTTTCAGCGGCTCTTCGAGCTTGCGGCTCGCGGGTCGATCCGCACGCCGGTCGAACGCGTTTACCCGATCGCCGAGGTGCGCGAAGCCGTCGCCCACGCCAACCGGGGCGAACGCGGCGGGAAGATTTTGTTGGGATAAGCCGGCCGAAGCGCGAGGGCACTAGGCATGCAACTCGCGGCGTTGATTGATGGGCAAGAACCTGCGTCGCGCCAGCTTCTGGGGAGCACACGCGCCCCCGCGTGTTGGCGTCGGCGCCCTCGCCGACGCGAACTTTTGCTTTATCGAAACCACGGATTTCACGGATTGGCACGGATGAAACCTATCCGTGTTCATTCGTGTAATCCGTGGTTCATCGGTTGAATGCGAGCTTCTTGAGAAGATGCCTTTGGCGGGGCGCCAAAGGCCGCACGCGAGGGCGCGTGCGCTCCCCGGAACCCGGTCTCCGACGTTCTCGCAAGAACCGGCGGGCCAAATAATCCTAAACGCGGGAATGGATCTCGCGCAAAGGCCGCAAAGGCCGCAAAGGCCGCAAAGACAGAGCCTCAGACCTCCTGACCTCTCCCTGGAATGGACGTGAGACCATTCGGAGCGGCGAAGCCGTGGCGAGTTGTGGTCGCGCCAGCGTCTTATGGGACTGCGGCGAGGCCTGTTTGCCTCCACAGCGACGAGTCGATGGGTGCAGGAAACACTTTGGGTAATTCCTGAGTCTTATCGCATTGGAAAGCGGTGGTGCCTCCTTTCCATTACCCACAACTTTGAAGACCAGACGCCCGAGCGAGGACGGCGCCCCGATTGCTGTCATCCTGAGCTTGCGAAGGATCTCACGCGGCGACCCCGACGTTAGATTCAGTCGGCGCGCCATCGGAACTGATGGCTCATCGGGCGGCGCTGTCAGCTCCGAGAACGGTGAATGGTGACCTAACGCTGGCTGGCCTGCCGTGAGATTCCTTCGACAGACTCAGGACAGGCTCTTCGCAAGCTCAGGATGACAAATAATATGGGCCGCTCCGGTTTCCGTGCTCGGCTTCCAGTTTGTGGGTAATGGAAAG
>Ga0316219_1004025_pt1 | contig 11387 bp, 5 predicted proteins | sample TBH18003PmetaG_FD_203635 | JGI IMG/M metagenome (GOLD analysis project Ga0316219, IMG submission 203635) | Freshwater microbial communities from Trout Bog Lake, Wisconsin, USA - TBH18003P | ecosystem: Environmental > Aquatic > Freshwater > Lake > Hypolimnion/Profundal zone | place: USA: Wisconsin... | reverse complement strand
GAGTTCAGCAGCAGCTGCGCCTTCGTGGCCAACTATACCGGAGCGGGCATCTCCGGCGGCATCGCCATCGCCGCCGGCGCCCACTAGAACCAATCGAGTTTACCCTGGGGCCGAGGGGGCCAAAGATGCACTCCCCTCGGGCCGGTTTATTTATGCGTCTTGTCAGGATATACAAGCCCGGGTAGGCGGGAGGATTCGCTCCTTCCATCTGACACGAAGCATGACTGGAACACTTGACTGCCCTACCGACGAGAGGATTCCCGTCTGTGTTGGCCTATTCTCTACATGACGATGCATCGGAGTCTGTATCTCCGCCACGCTGGCCAAGACGCGAGCGTGTATCCGGACTAGAGTTGCTGTCGCAAACCCCTGCGCCGGGCAATCCGTATGCATCTCCGATTTTCTTCTTGTACCCTTGAGCAAATCAGCATAAGGGCTGACGTAATTCTGATTCCCCAATACACGGGCCTCATGGATGCGTTGCTGTCTTCAATAGTTGTACGAAGCCAAGCTGTTTCAACAAGTTACATGTGTCCGGCAGGATGGCATGGAAGAGATCGTCGGTTCGTTCCCAACCAGGTTCACCAACACACCCATCAATCTGAAGCTCTGGAATGTTTCATGTCGGAGCAGGGAACTGTCTGCGGCCGTCTCGCCCAACCTTCTGCCGCAAACACAACGGCCCGGGTTGCCCCGGGCCGCGTTGTGTCGTTGTAGTCGCTTATTTCAGGAACAGTGGAGCCATCACGAACGTCACCGTGCACAGCAGCTTGATGAGCACGTGGATGGACGGGCCGGCGGTGTCCTTGAACGGATCGCCCACCGTGTCGCCAACCACCGCGGCCTTGTGCGGGTCGCCGCCCTTGCCGCCGAACGCGCCGGTCTCGATGAACTTCTTGGCGTTGTCCCATGCGCCGCCGCCGTTGTTCATGAAGATGGCGAACAGGATGCCGCTGATGGTTCCCACCATCAGCAACCCTGCCACCGCCTCTGCGGCCAGCGTTGGATTACTGTTCGTAGCGAACAGCCGGAAGATGAAGCCCACACCCACTGGCACGCACACTGCCAGCAGACCCGGTGCAACCATCGCCTTCAGCGCGCCCTTGGTCACGATGTCCACGCACTGGCCGTAGTCCGGCTTGGACGTGCCCAGCATGATGCCCGGGTTCTCCTTGAACTGACGCCGCACTTCCTGGATGACGGTTTGCGCCGCCTTGCCCACCGCCGTGATGGCCATGGAACTGAACAGGATGACCAGTGCCGCGCCAATCAGCGATGCCACGAAGATAGGCGGCTTGGAGATGTCCACCGAACCCAGCAGCTTCGACGGATCCGTCACCATCAGCCCGTTCACCAGCATCCCGTACTTCTGCGGAGACTTGATGATCAGCTCGTTGATGGCGTCAATGTACGCGCTGAACAGCAGGAACGCAGCCAGTGCGGCCGAGCCGATGGCGTATCCCTTGGTCAGGGCCTTGGTGGTGTTGCCCACCGAGTCCAGACGGTCGGTGCGCCTGCGAACCTCCTCCGGCGCATGCGACATCTCGATGATGCCGCCCGCGTTGTCGGTGATCGGCCCGAAGGTGTCCATGGCCAGAATGTAGGCGGCCGTCGCCAGCATGCCCATGGTCGCAACCGCGGTGCCGAAAAGCCCGGCGCCGCTCACACCCGGCAGGGCCATCTTGCCGCAGTAGAACGAGGCGAGGATGGAGCCTGAGATGGCAAGGACCGGGAAGGCCGTGGACTCCATGCCCACCGCAAGGCCGCTGATGATGTTCGTTGCGGGGCCGGTCAGCGAGGCCTCGGCAATCGACTTCACCGGACGGTAGCGGTACTCCGTGTAGTACTGCGTGATCCACACGAACAGGAAGCAGTTGGCCATGCCCACAAGTCCGGCCACGAAGAACCAGATATTGTTGTTCAGCAGGTACCGCACCGCGATGTAGAAGCCGATGGCCGCCAGCACCGTCGTGATGTAGTAGCCGCGGTTCAGGGCCACCATCGGGTCCTCGTCCTCGTTCTTCAGCTTCACGCTCAGCACGCCGATGCTGCTGGCCACAATACCGAAGGCGCGCGCCACGAACGGGAACAGGATGCCTTTGATGCCGAAGATGCTGTACAGCGCAACCGCCAGAATCATGGCGCCGATGTTCTCGGCAGCCGTGGACTCGAACAGGTCGGCGCCGCGGCCAGCGCAGTCGCCCACGTTGTCACCCACCAGATCGGCGATGACAGCGGGGTTGCGCGGGTCGTCCTCGGGGATTCCGGCTTCGACCTTGCCCACCAGGTCGGCGCCCACATCGGCCGCCTTGGTGTAGATGCCGCCGCCCAGCTGTGCGAACAGTGCCACAAAGCTGGCGCCGAAGCCGAAGCCCACAATCTCATACGGAACCGTCTTGGCTGCCGCGTAGCCGTCCGCCGGATTCAATCCGCCAAACACGCAGAAGATGATGCCCACGCCCAGCAGCGACAGGGCCACCACCAACAGTCCCGTCACCGCGCCGCCGCGCAGCGCCAACTGCATCGCACGGTTCAGGCTGGTGCGGGCCGCGCTGGCCGCGCGCAGGTTGGCGCGGATGCTCACGAACATGCCGCTGAAGCCCGCCAGCCCGGAGCAGATGGCCCCGGCGAAGAACGACACCACCGTAATCATCGCCAGATGCGTGTCCTTCGTGACCGCGTAGAACGCGAACAGCAGCACTCCCAGCAACAGGCTGAACCCGTAGATGGTGGTGTACTGCCGCTTCATGAAGGCCTCGGCGCCCTCACGGATCGCTGTCGAAATCGCCTGCATCGCCGGGGTGCCGTTGTCGGCCCCCAGAACCTCCCGCGTAAACAGGAAGGCGACGAACAAGGCCAGTACACTGACCACGAAGATAAACCAGACCCATACGGGTACTGTCAGGTGAACGGCTATCATGCGAGCTCCTTTAGGTGGACGAGATTTCGGGACCGTTCGGCCCCGTATACAACCGTCGTAGAAACCGTAACAGGGCGGTGGTTCAACCACTTGTGACCGCAATCACACTGGCGGCCACAGCTATCCACACTCTGATTTCACGCTCTCAACTGTCAAGACAAAAAACGCCGTTGTGTGCCGCGATTTCCTCATCCGCGGGGCAGGGTAGCTTCAAGCGCAAGAGCATGGAATGGCGGCAACTTGCTGATTCCAAAAGAAATGGCGCGGAGCCCGTCTTGGGCCCCGCGCCATGGTTTCCAGCCTTTGTTAGCGGGTCGAGTGGCCGGCCTCGCCCGTCTTCTCCTCCAGCGCCGCCTGCGCAGCGCTCAAGCGCGCCGTCAGCAGCCGGAAGGGGGAGCAGGAGACGTAGTTCAGCCCCACGCGATGGCAGAACTTCACAGACTCCGGTTCGCCGCCGTGCTCGCCGCAGATGCCCAGCTTGATGTCGCTGCGCGTCGCGCGGCCGCGTTCCACGGCCATCTTGATCAGCTGGCCCACGCCCTCCTGGTCCAGCGCCGCAAACGGATCCTGCTTGTAGATTCCCGTCTTGATGTAGAAATCCAGCAGCTTGGACACGTCATCCCGCGAGATGCCGTAGGTCGTCTGCGTCAGGTCGTTGGTGCCGAAGCTGAAGAACTCGGCCTCCTGGGCGATCTTGTCCGCCAGAAGCGCGGCCCTCGGCAGCTCGATCATCGTGCCCACCAGGAACTCCACCGGAGTCTTGGTCTCCTCGATGACCTCCTTGGCCACGCGGCGCACGATGTCCGCCTGGTTCTTCATCTCCTCCAGGCTGCCCGTCAGCGGAATCATGATCTCCACCTTCGGGTGCATGCCCATCTTCTTGACGGCCACGGCCGCCTCGATGAGCGCGCGCGCCTGCATCTCGGTGATCTCCGGGAAGGCGATGCCCAACCGGCAGCCGCGCAGGCCCAGCATGGGGTTCTGCTCGTGCAGGTCCTCCACGCGGGCCAGCGTCTTGCGTAGGTCCGGCAGCTCCGCCGAGTCCGGCTTGGTCAGCTCCAGCTTGGCAATCTGCACCAGCAGCTCCTCGCGCTTGGGCAGGAACTCGTGCAGCGGCGGGTCCAGCAGCCGGATCGTCACCGGACGGCTCTCCATGGCCTCGAACAGGCCCTTGAAGTCGTCCCGCTGCATGGGCAGCAGGCTGAACAGCGCCTTGCGCCGCTCCGCCTCCGTCGTTGCCATGATCATGGCCTGCATGAAGGGCAGCCGCTCGGCCTCGAAGAACATGTGCTCCGTGCGGCACAGCCCGATGCCCTCGGCGCCGAACAGGATGGCCTGCTTGGCGTCGCGCGGCACGTCCGCGTTGGCGCGCACCTGCAAGCGCCGCCGCTTGTCCACGTGGCTCATGAACTCCACCAGGATCGGATCGTCCGGCGTGGCCGGCAGCACCGGCATCTTGCCCTCGATCACGCGGCCCGTCGTGCCGTCCAGAGACAGCCAGTCGCCCTCGCGGAAGACCTTGCCGTCAATGCTCATCTGGCCCTTGTCCTCTTCCACGTTGAAGGAGCCGGCTCCGGCCACGCAGCACTTGCCCATGCCGCGCGTCACCACTGCCGCGTGCGACGTCATGCCGCCGCGCGAGGTCAGGATGCCCTTCGCCACTTCCATGCCCAGGATGTCCTCGGGCGTCGTCTCGCGGCGCACCAGGATGATGGACTTCATCTTGCCTTCCTGATGCTGGCGCACGGCGTCCTCGGCGCTGAACACGATCTGTCCAACGGCCGCGCCCGGGCTGGCCGGCAGCCCCTTGCCCAGCACCACCGGCTTCTGCGCCTTCTCGTCCAGACGGGGCACAAGGAAGTCATAGAGCTGGTTCGGCTCCACGCGCATGATGGCCTCGTCCACTGTAATCAGCCCCTCATGCACCAGGTCCAGCGCGATCTTCACCGCCGCCATGCCCGTGCGCTTGCCGTTGCGCGTCTGCAGCATGTACAGCTTGCCTTCCTGGATGGTGAACTCGAAGTCCTGCAGGTCGCGGTAGTGCTTCTCCAGGCTGTTCGTGATGCTCCGCAGTTGCTCGTACACATCCGGCATCTGCTTCTGCAGCTCGCTGATGTGCTCCGGCGTGCGGATGCCGCTCACCACGTCCTCGCCCTGCGCGTTCAGCAGGTACTCGCCGTAGAACACCTTCTCGCCGCTGGCGGGGTTGCGCGTAAAGCCCACGCCCGTGCCGCTCTTGTCGCTCAGGTTGCCGAAGACCATCGCCTGCACGTTCACCGCCGTGCCCAGCCAGTCGTCAATCTTGTTGATGCGCCGGTACGCCTTGGCGCGGTCGTTCTCCCACGACTCGAACACCGCGTTGCGCACCATCTCCAACTGCTTCAGCGGCTCCTGCGGAAAGTCCGCGCCCGTATGCTTCTTCACCAGCTCGCGGTAACGCTTGATCACCGTCGCCAGCGCATCGGCGTTCAGGTCCGTGTCCAGCTTGGCGCCCACTTCGTGCTTCACGCCGTCGAAGATCTTCTCGAACTCATGCTTCGGTATCCCCAGCACCACGTCGCCGAACATCTGGATCAGGCGGCGGTAGCTGTCGCGCGCAAACCGCGGGTTGCCGGTCTGCTTGGCCAGCGACTCCACGCTCGTGTCGTTCAGCCCCAGGTTCAGGATGGTGTCCATCATGCCCGGCATGGAGAACTTCGCGCCCGAGCGCACGCTCACCAGCAGCGGATTCTCGCCCTGTCCCAGCTTCTGTCCCTGCAGCTTCTCCAGCTTGTCCAGAGCGGCCAGCATCTGCTTGTCCACTTCCGGGTTCAGCGACTTGCGCATGAACTCGCGGCACGCCTCGGTCTGGATGGTGAAGCCCGGAGGCACGGGTAGCCCCGCGTTGGTCATCTCCGCCAGTCCGGCGCCCTTGCCGCCCAGCACATCCTTCATCTTGCCGTTGCCGTCGGCCTTCCCGCCGCCGAAAAAGTAAACGTACTTCATGTCTGTGCTCACGTCAGTTCTCTCCTCTGCCTGCAATGGCCTTTCGCTTGTTCAGTTTTGCCGGACTCCGACCGCTCCGCGCTAGGGCGGACGTACCGGAACGACACCGATGTCAACGGAAGTATTCGCTTCTGAAATAACCATCGGATGTGATGTGCATCACGAGGTTAATGATTTCGTATCACATTGAAAATACGCTTGTACAGACGCACCCCGCCGCTGCACCGAAAGCAGTGCATCCACCGTAAAAACTCAGTAAAAGTGAGAGCCGTGTCTCAGGCTTCTGCGCTTCCTAACTTCAACCTCAAAGCAGGCAAGCCCGCTCTCAATCGGAAGACATGCGCGCGCAGCGCGCGTATCGCCATCCGCGCAGGATTACATCCCGCCCCTGCCGATGTCCGCCTTCGCCGCCGCCTCGCTCTTTTCGCTGATGTACTCCTCGTTCACCCACTCCAGCGTCCCCTGCGCCGCCAATATGAACTCCACCGCGTCGCGCCCAGCGCCGTCGCCGCCCGCGTGCTCGGTCACCACGTGCGCCGCCGCCTTCACTGCCGCCCGCGCGTTCTTCACCGCAATCGCCAGTCCGCACACCCGCATCACCGGCAGGTCAATGGTGTCGTCGCCCACGTAGGCGATCTCCTCCAGCGAAATCTTTTCCTGTGCCATAATCTCGCGCACGGCCTTCATCTTGTGCGCCTGTCCCTGGTACACAAACTCCAGCTTCAGGTCCCGCGCCCGCAGCGCCACCGTCTCAGAGCTGCGCTTGGTGATGATGCCGCACTTCAGCCCGCCCAGCCGCGCCATCGAAATCGACGCCCCGTCGTGCGCGTGGAAGCCCTTGGCCTCCACCATCGCTCCCGCCACGCCCGATGGGGCAGGGAAGATCCATATCTGCCCGTTGGTCAACACTCCGTCCACGTCGAAAAGAAGTACCTTGATGCGCTTCGCGCGCTCGATTGCTGTGAGAGACATGCCTTCATGATATCAATCGCGCCCCGCCGGACTCTTGGCGTATAGTTTTTCCGTGCCCGTTGCGGCACGCCGGAGGTGTTCCATGCGCTGGAAGCATTGGCTGCTCACCATTCTGCTGCTGCTCGTGGCCGCGCTCATCGTGGCCTACGCCCTGGGCGAACGCCTCCCCGCCGAACACACCACCGTCGCCGCCGCCACCATCAGCGCTCCGCCCAGCCGCGTCTGGGAGCTCATCAGCAACGTGGACCGCTACCCCTCGTGGCGCAACGGCTTCAAGAGCGTCGAAGAGCTGCCTCCCGCCGCCGGCCATCAGCGCTGGACCGAGCACTACACCCACGACCAGCTCAGCTTCGTCCTGCTCGACAGCAACCCCGTCAGCTCCCGCGTCGTCATGATGGAGCCCGGCACGCATCCCTTCGACGGCCAGTGGACCTTCGAGCTTCTGCCCATGGACGACGGCCGCACCACCGTCACCATCACCGAGCACGGCCACGTCTTCGCGCCCATCTTCCGCTTCATCGGCCACTACATCACCGGCGACGACTTCCAGCAGAAGCGCTACCTCGACGACCTGGCCCGCGCCGTCAAGCCCTGAGCCTCGCCACACCCGTCTTGTTTACTTGGATTGCGCCGGAGCCGCTGCCGCCGGTGTACTCGCAGGCGCAGGCGCGCTCACCGGCGCCGCTGGCGGCTGTATCAATATCGACGCCCGCGGAAAGCTGAAGCTCCCCGCCGCATCGTCCACGACGTTCACCTGCACCGTGTACAGCCCGGGCTTCAGCTTCTCCAGCGGCACGTCAAACTGGAACGCCGCCGCCCCGCGCTCCGGCACGTTCAGGCTCTCCGCCGCCACCAGCGGAGTCTCGTACACCTTCACTCCTCCGGTCAGGAACTCGATGCTGGTCAGCACCCGCACCGGCCCCGCACCGGCCGCGGCCTGCTTGTTCTTCGCCGGGTCGTACACCTCGTACAGCACATACAGGTGCTGGTCCTGCCGGAAGACGTGCGGCACATTCGGCACCCACTCCGCGCCGTCGCGTATCAGCGGATTGAACTCGTGCTTCCGCTCCGTCGCGCCCTGCGTCTGCTGGCTGCTCAGCACCACCGAGCTCATCTTCAGCGGAGCCTTCTTCAAATCCGGAACCTGAATGCGGGTCTCAAACGTCCCCATCCGCCCCGTCTGGTTCTCCCGCACCACGAACTTCAGGTGATAGCTGCCCGGCACCAGCGCGAATCCCGTCTGGTACTGGATGTTCCGGCTGCGTGCCTGTTGCGCTTGGTCAAAGGCCAGCTTCACCGTCTCCCGCGCTCCGCCCACCGTCAACCCCTGTCCATTCTTCACCACGCCCGCCACATCCAGCGTCGCCTTGTCGCGGTCGCCGTTGGCGTTGAACGGTATCTGGCTCCCCGGCACCACCAGCGACACCGGCACCACATAATGCTCTGCGTCCTGCCGGAAGTACAGCGCCTGCAGGTACACGCTCACGTCGGTGGCCGACATGTCGCTTTCGAGCTGCTGCGTCAGTTGCAGCTCGCGGTCCTCGCTCTTCGCATGCTGGAAGTCCACCGGCGCGTAGTAGCCCGTGCGGTACTCCAGCTTCACGTCCGGACGGTTCACCTTCACCGTCAGCCGCCGGAAGCTTCCGTCCTTCGCCGCGTTCGTCGCGTGGTACCCCAGGATGTAGTACGCCGAGCTGTCCGCCTGCGCCTTCTGGAACGCCGGCGCAAAGTTGTTGGAGTCGAAGAACGCCGTGCCGCCCGTGTCCGTGCTCAGCGTGGCCAGCGTCTCCTGGCTGCTGAAGTTGCCGTTCAGTTGCGCCTGCATCGCCGCGCCCGAGTACGCCGACTTCCCGCGCAGGCTGCCCTTGCTCGCGTCGCCCACCGGCGGCAGCGCCTGCAATCCCCGCGTGTCCACGCTGTAGATCGAGATGTTCGCCCGCATCGCCGCGCCCACTGCCTCGCGCAGCGCCGCCTCGTTCTCGATCCCGTTGCGCGTCAGCCCGCCGGAAAAGTACAGCAGCGACTTCCGCTGGTCCACCCGCGCCAGCGACTGCGCTATCGTGCGGATGGCGTACAGCTCGCGGTCCGTGTTCAGCGCGTTGTACTCGCTGTCGTCCGGCACGTAGCTGCTCGAATCGTCGCTCGTCGCGTCCGTACCCCCGCCCTCCGAGCCCACCTCGAGCCCCGTGCCCTCCGTCCCGTTGTACACACCCACCCGCTTCAGCAGCACGTCCTTGTCCGCCGTAAAGTCCTGGTCCACCTTCAGCGCCGTGGACATGGACACCAGCGCCACCAGGTCCGCCGGCTCCATCTTCGTCTTGATGAACTCCTGCGCCGCTAGCACCGCGCGGTCCAGGTCGTCCACCTGCATGCTGCTCAGGTCGAAGAACATCACCAGCAGCCGGTGGTCGCGCAGCGCCGGCGCGCTGGGATGCGCGATCTTGTTCAGCAGCGCCGTCGCCGAAAGCTCGCCGCTCACCGTCGCCTGCTCCGGCTGCTCCACCGCCAGCTTCGTTACGTCCTCGAAGTCGAAGGTCTCCAGCCGCTGCGGCTTGTTGTTCTCGCTGATGCTGAAGTCCGATTGCTTCAGCCCGCGCACCAGTTCGCCCGTGCGCTTGTCGCGCACAATCACGTTGGTCAGCACCATGCGGTTCTCCACCCGCACCACGCCGCCCCGCGGCAGGGAATCCTGCGCGGGCAGGGAAGCGGGCGCAACCAGCGCCGCGCACACCATCGCCGCTATCGCCCGCCGCCATCCGCTTTGCGTCCTCTGCCTCATGCTCCTCCGCTAGAACCGGTAGCGCGCCATCACCGTCACATGCCGCTGGCTGTTCACGCTCGTCACCTGCCCGTAGGTGCGCGAGTTCAGGTTCGTGTCCACGCCGCTGTACTGCACCGTGTTCAGGATGTTGGTGGCCTCGGCGCGCATCTCCAGCGACCGCGTCGTCCCCATCTGCACCGTCTTCGACAGCGACCCGTTGATGCTCACCGTCCCCGGCCCTGCAATCGAGTTCCTCGCCGCGTCGCCGTATCCGAACGGGTTGCTCGCGCTCACCACCGGCGTCGTGAACGCCGCCGTGTTGAACCAGTGCAGGTAGCTGCCCCCGCCCGTCGTCAGCGACGAGCCCGGCACGCGGTCCGGCCGGTAGCTGCCGTTGCTGCCGCGCGACACCTCGGCCGCGCTGTTGCTGTAGTGCGGCGTCAGCGGTACGCCCGTCGCGAACGTGTAGCTGCCGTTGAACGACCATCCCTCCAGTACCCGCGACCACGCCCCGCCGCTGTTCACAAACGGCGTGTTCGGCCCGAACGGAAGCTCGAACACCCAGTTGCCGCTCACGCTCTGCCGCACGTCAAAGCTGGAGTTGCCCTCCTCGGCGTGCAGGTTCTGGTCGTTCTGCGCCACCACCGTCGAGCCGCCCCCGATGGAGCTCGCGTTGTCAATCGAGTGCGCCCACACATAGGTCGCGCCCAGCGCCACACCATGCACCAGCCGCCGCCGCGCGTTCACCGTCAGCGAGTTCATGTGCGACCCCGCGTCCGAGTCCTCGTAGTTGAACTGGTCCACTCCGGTCAGCACCGGACGGTTCGGTTCGCGAACCATGTCCAAGTGCGTCCCCTTCGATCCCGTGTAATCCACGTTCACCACCGTCTGCCACGGCATCGTGCGCTGCACGCCCAGGTTCCATATCTGCACGTATCCCATCCGGTAGTGCGGGTTCACCGCATAGCTGTTGTTGATGCTGGTGCTGCCCGCGCAGTTGAACGCCGTGCTGGTGTTCGCGCTGGTCGTGCCCGTCCATGTCAGGTACTGCCCGCACCCGGGCGTCGCCGTGTAGCTCACAAAGTTCGCGTTGGCCAGGTTCGTCTGCGTGTCTGCGAAGTTCGGCTCGCTCGCCAGCCGCAGCGCAAAGGTGCTGTACTGCGTCGAGTTGTAGTTCACGCCGTACCCGCCGCGCACCACCATGCTCTTCGCCCACTTCGGCGACGGCTTCCATGCAAATCCCAGCCGCGGCGCAAAGTTGTTGCGCGTCGGATAGAGGAGCGTGTGCGGATACTTCACCCCGTTCACCACCGCGTTCGGCGCCACCGTCGCCACGCTCTGTAGCGTCGGGTTGAACGTCAGCGCCAGGTTCGCCAGCCGGTCGTACTTCTCGCTGTACGGCGAAAAGTACTCGTAGCGCACGCCGTAGTTCACCGTCAGTCCGCTCCGTACATGCCAGTCGTCCTGCCCGTAAAAGTCCCACGCATTCCCGCGCAGGTAGTACTTGTAGTTGCTCGCCTGCACCGAGGCCTGCTGCGGCAGCCCCAGCAGGAAGTCGGCGAAGTCTGAGCCTGTCCCCGCCACGCAGGCAGCGCCGCTCGTCGTGCTCTGCTGCTTGCACGTCCCCCATCCCGTGAAGGTGAAGCTCCCCAGCACGTTCGTCCCCGCCAGCGTGTCCAGATGGATGCGCCGCACGTTGAACCCGTAGTGGATGTTGTGCGCGTGGTGGTAGTTGTAGCTCCCGCTCTC
>Ga0316219_1004009_pt1 | contig 11421 bp, 9 predicted proteins | sample TBH18003PmetaG_FD_203635 | JGI IMG/M metagenome (GOLD analysis project Ga0316219, IMG submission 203635) | Freshwater microbial communities from Trout Bog Lake, Wisconsin, USA - TBH18003P | ecosystem: Environmental > Aquatic > Freshwater > Lake > Hypolimnion/Profundal zone | place: USA: Wisconsin... | reverse complement strand
GTGCGCTCCGCGCGCGGCATCCGGGAGCGACGTCGAAGCAACAGACTGCCCCTAAAATGCCGCGCGCGGAGCGCACGGCCCACCGCAGACGTCCGCCCCATCTCCTATCTCCCATCTTCCATCTCCTGCGCGGCTGGCAGCGTCTTGTACCACAGCAGTTGGATTTCGTCGGGGAGGATTTTGTACGCCTGGCGGTCGATGGTGCGGAGGGTGCAGCCCATGCGGGCGTAGAAGCGGCCGGCGGGGACGTTGATGTTCTGCGTCTCGACCTTGAGCTCGCGGCAGCCGCGGGCGACGGCCCAGGCCTCGGCGGCGCGGAAGAGGGCGGTGCCGATGCCGTGGCGGCGGGCGGGCGGGGCGACGCGGATGTTCCAGAGCAGGGCGAGGTCGCTGCGGCCCTCGAGGAGGTCGACGCCGGGCGTGTTGAACGCGATGACCGCGCCGCCAACGCGGGTGCCCTCGGCACGCGCCTGGATGAAGCCCCAGTTTGTGAGGTCGAAATGCTGCGCCCAGTCCCGCGGGCTCTCACCGCGGAGGCCGTCGTAGTTCTTGCGAAACGGCGTGGCGACCGGCTGCGTGGTGAGCGCGTAGGCGCCGGTGGCGGGGTCGCGCGGGCCCACTTGGAAAATCTGTTCGACCTGGAAGGCGACGGGCACGGCGGCCAGCTTGCCGACCTCGGCGATGGGGGCCTCGCTGATGACGAAATTCATTCGCGTAATTTTTCCGGCACGGTCCCGGCGGGCGCCCGCGCGCGAACTCGATTCGGAATTTGCGGTCTGGGGGGAACTTCCCCAATCTTCCCAATCCGCGTCCGCCTGCAATGAAACAATCCAACTCCTCCGCCTTCGCCCTTCTCGTCAGTGCCTGGATGCTGATCGAGGGTGGCATGGGACTCTACAAACCTGCCGAGCTCGGCATCCTGACGACGAATCCGGGGCAGGCGGGCGGCTACGTGGCGCTGGGCATTGCGGGACTGCTGGCGCGGCCGCGGGCGAACATCCTTTACCGATACCTGTGTTTCCTCGGCAGCCTGCTGATCATGGTCGCGTTTTTCTGGGTGCTGCCGCCGACGCGGAACCTTCCCCGCGACCTGCTCAACATCAACTGGGCGGGAGCGCTGCTGAATTTCGTGATCGGGGCGGCGTCGCTGACCGTGGCGATCAGCGAGAATTCCCGGCGCCGCGTCGTGCCGCGGAGCGCGCCGAAGGGCAATTGAGGGGGGCGGGCGCGGCGAGGCGCCCGAGCCGCGATTGTCATTCTTCGCTGCGCTCAGAATGACAATCCTTGGGACTTGCCGGCAGGTGGCTGGAGTCAGCGACAAAAGCCGGCTCCGCCTCAGAATCCCATCTCCTATCTCCCATCTGCCATCTCCGGCGCGGGCGGCGCCTGCATTAGTTCCATCGCCCGCTCGTAGTCCTCGTCGGCCACGTCCACCTTCACGCCGCCGATGGCGTTGGAGTAGAGCCAGTCGAGCGTGATGAGGTTTTCGTCGCGGATATACGACGTGATGCCGCTGTCCTCCAGCCGGGCGCGCAGGAGATAGGCGTCCATCAGCTGGTTGAAGCTGCCGAGGGTTTTCATGGGGCGAACGGCAAGCTAGCCCCACCGGCCCTCAAGCGCAAATCCCCGAATTGGACCGGATTCGGATCCATCGTAGGTCGGGCTTTACGCCCGACCTATGAATTTCGATGCCGGGCGTGAAGCCCGACCTACAACGATCAAATCCGCGGATTGGCCCACTCCGCCGGCAGAATCGACGCGGGGCCGTGGATGTAGACCTGAAAGTAGAGCCAAAAGATGACGAGGGCGAGGACGCACGCGAATACCACCTCGCCGAAGACGCCGGCGTTCTGGCGGCTGGAGCGGTGGAGGCCGCGCACGAGGGACTCGATGGCGGGAGCAACGATCCACGCGACGACGCCACTGCCGCCGAGGATCATGACCATGATGAAGGCGACGCGGAGGATGTGGTCGGAGATCAGCTGCGCCTTGTAGGAGATGATCGAGTTGACGAGGTTGAGCAGCAGCAGGCAGCAGGGGAGGATGAAGTAGTTGCGGACGAGCTGCGGGGATTTGGCCATGGGAGATGGGTGTCTGTCGTAGGTCGGGGTTTATCCCCAATATCAGACGTCCGGATATTGGGCGTAAAGCCCGACCTACCTCGACCAGCTGAGGACCGCCGGCAGGCGGACGGTTTCGCCGACGGCGGCGTCGATCATCCAGACGTCCTCGCCGGGCGCGATTTTGGCCGTGGGCGGGGCGGTGAGGGTGAGTTCGCCGGAATCCTTGGCCGCGAGCACAGTGCCGAGCGGCTGGCCGGCGCGGTTGCAGAGCGTGGTGCCGCGGTAGATCGCGAAGAGGCGCAGGGCGGTCTTGCTGTGGACCTGCGCGCCCTCGACGGAGTCGACGTGCACGAGGCCGACGCGGAGATCGTCCTTTACCGTGAGCACGAGGTCGGCGCCCTCGTATCTCGCGCCGGTGATCGTCTGCACAGTCTCGCGCAACGGGTTTGATAGGTGCAGAATCTGCCCCGTCAGCATCGGCAGATGCGGGGCGGGCGAACCGACGGCAAGTCGGACATGGAGTCTACCATTATCCGCATCGATGGCGGTAATTTCTCCTTCGAGACCGAATGCGTGAAACGTATCAGCGCCGAGGCTCAGGAAGCTTCCGCCGGCAAAAAAAACGCGGAGCAGCTGGTTCTTGGAGTCCAAAGTAAGTACCGCAACTTCGGCATCGGTACCGAGGGAACGTAAGCGAAACGGCGCGAAAGGCGCGGCCTTGGGCCTCGGATGATGAATCACCAGGTCGCGAACACCATCGGTACGAACAACATTAACAATGGTATCCGGGCCGTAATCGCTGCGATGTACCTCGGCAATGAAGGGTTCTGTTGAAAACGGCTCCATCACTGCTTCGAACGTGCTGCTTAGTTCCGGCTTCCCTGGACGGGCCACTCGCCGCGCGATGACGTATTTCACAAGCTCGGGATACTTGATGGGCGACACTCGGGCGTCGGCGAGGATCATTTCCTGGTCGAACTCGGGCAGCACGCGGATGCGGAGGCGGGCATTAGGGTCCTTGTCGTGAACGTATTCGGCCACAAAGTCGCGGGTGACGGACTGAAGGCGCTGGACGTTTACGAGGTGCTGGAAGCCGGAGCCCTCGTAGTTGAGGTAGCTGCCTTTGAAGTCCTTCGCGCCGCGGACGGGGTCGTCGTAGAGTTCGCCGACTTTCACGTTCGGGCCGGCGAGCGTGCCGGGCTCGGGCGCGGACCAGGTGCCGCCGATGGCGGTAAATTTGCCGGTCGGGCCGTGCAGGCTGTAGTCGTGCTGGTGGCCACCGGCGACGTCGAAGAAGTCCACAACGTAGCCGCGGTCTTTCGCCGTCGCGGTGTCGGGCACGTCGATCATCACGAGGGTGCGACGGTAGGTGGTGGTCTGCGGGTAGGTGCCGTTGGCGTTGGCGACGATCGCGCGGGCGAACGGGCCGTCGGCGAAGAGTTCGAGGTGGCCGGCGGGGTTCGCGGGCTGGCGATGGGCGTCGACGGTGACGGTGTTGTGAGAGATCGATGTCTTGGACCAGGTGAAGATTGAGGAATTGAACTCGTTCGCGCCGTCCGGGTATCCGAGGTCGGGCATCATGTCCTGGCCATTGGCGAAGAGGTCGAAGTGCAGGCGGTCGTGGTGGTAGTGCGCGACGTGCAGGCCGTAAAAGAGGTCCACCGAGCGCGTGTCGGCGGGGTTGTTGAGGATGGCGCTGCCGTAGCCGCTGAGGATGCGTGAGGGCATGGGCGGGACGACGCGACCGTCCGCCGCGGCGGCCACCGTGGGCAGGGCGGGGGAGAACAGGGCGTCGAAGGTACTGAAGCTCTTGTCGCCGGTGGCGCCGATGCCGCCGAGGAACGCGGCATAGCGCGGGTCGCCGTAGAGCTTCAGGCCGGTCTGGTAGGTGAGCGCGTCGTCGCCGATGACCGGCGCGTAGCGGTTGCGGCTGTCGCCGAGCGGGGCGGAGTGGCGGCCGGTGGTGATGTAGTCGAGCGGCGCATCGAACATCCGCTTCAGCCGCGGTAGTTGGGCGATATCGTAGCCGAGCTTTTTCAACAGGGGGGCCGACTGGGCGAAGATCTTGATCCAGATGAAATTGTAGTCGGGCGACTCGTGCGGTGCGCCGTCGCGGTAGACGGAGTCGTAGAACGCGTAATCGAAGCCGATGCGGAGCAGGTGGCCGGTGGAGCGGTGCAGCACCTCGTCGACGTAGCGCGGGTTGTCGCCGTGCTGGCGGACGACGGCGAGCAGCAGCAGCGCGCGCTGGTGCGTGCCGTAGTTGCCGCGGATCTTGTCGGCAAAATAGGCGTCGATGGCGTCCTCGAGGTAATTGGCCTCGATGCACGCGCGAATCTGCTTTCCGGTCTGGCCGTAGAATTTCTGCAGCGCGGTGTCGCCGTCGATGGTTTCCCAAATCGCGTCGTAGCCCTCGCAGAGCTCCGGCGTGATTTGGTAAGCCTCCCAGATGGCGTTGACGACCTTGCCAGTGTAGCGCGTCCCGGTCTCGGCCATGAGCTGGCCGAAGCGGGACTGCTGCTCATGGTTCATGTTCGGGTAAACCTCGGCAACGCGGCGGAGCAGGATCGCGGCCTTGTGGGCGTAGGCGCGGTCGCCGGTGATGAGGTAGGCGCGGCCGAGGGACTGGACGGCGTTGACGATGCAGCGGCTGTCGAGGCCGGGTCCTTCCCAGACGAGATGGTTGGCGTGCGCGACGAACCAGTAGCGCTGGCCGTCGGGTGCGACCCAGCCCCAGCCGTCGTCCACGTAGGGCCCGGTGAGTGAGGCCTTGTCCTTGAAGCCACTGCGGTAGTACGCGCCGTAGTCGTTGCTTGGGTAGACCTCGCCGCCGATGGGGCACTTGACCTGGAACGGGTGTTTCGGGTCCACGATCCACGGGAAGGACGAGCCGTTGATGCCCTCGAAGATCTTCCGGCCGTGAATGGGGCAGCCGGTGTTGCAAAGCTCGACGGCGCGGGGGACCTCGGCGGTGGTGACGAGGTCGTGCAGCTCCTGGTCGCTCCAGAGCAGCCAGTAGCCGGCCTCAGCAATGCACGCCTTGGCGAGGGCGGCGGCGGTGGGGTAGTGCGCGAGGTTGGCGCGGAGCTGGGCGATCTCGGCGTCGGAGTGGAGCGTGCGTGCGGTCTTGAGCGGGAACTGCGGCGTGCGCGACTTCGGCGGCAGCATCACGCCATGGGGAATTTGCGGTTGGACCGGGCCATCGGGGAACCACGGGTCGCGGGCGGAGGCGGCGAGCGGCGCGAGCAGGGCCAGCGCGAGGGACAGCGCGAGGGACAGCAAGCGGGGCGAGGCGAGACGCATGGCCCAAGATTGGGCGGGCGAATGGGAAGCGGCGAGGCCGGAATATTTTTTAGCCGGAAGCCATGAAACCAGGAATGAGGAAACAGAAACGATCGTTATCGCGGAAGCGCGGAAATACCGGGAAAGGGAAGCGGGCTGGGATGGTACAGTCCCGTCCGGTCTCCTCTCCGCGTTTTTGCCCTTCCGCGTTTCCGCGATACGAATTGAGGTCCGGGATCCTGATTCCTGGTTTCCTGGCTTCCGGCTGCAAAGCTTTTGACGCCTTCCGGCACTTGTGTAGGCTGGCAGCGCTGATGAATTCCGCGTTTTCCCTGCTCTACCGACTCCTCGCGCCGGTGCTCCTGCTCGGCCTGCTGGGCGGTTCACTGCGCGCGGCGGACGACCTCGGGCTGCCGGCGCCGGAGTCGGAGAACGGCTACCTGCGGCTGGGTTTCGACAAGCTCGCGAGCTACAAATTCATCCCGCCGGCGTTCGACCCCGCGGCGGACCCGAAGGCGGTGCCGCCGACGGGCAACGAGCAGATTCCCGCGCAGGTAAAAAGCTGGAGCGGCAAGAAGGCCATCGTGACGGGCTTCATGCTGCCGGTGAAGATGGACGGCGGGCTCGTGACGGAATTTCTCCTGGTGAAGGACCCGATGCTTTGCTGCTACGGCGTGATGCCGAACATGAACGAGTGGGTCGTCGTGCGGATGGTGAAGGGCGGAGTGAAGCCGATGATGGACGTGCCGCTGTCGTTCCTCGGCGAGCTGAAGGTCGGCGCAATGTACGAGAACGGCTACATGACCGGCGTGTATTTGCTCGAGGGCGAGAAGCAGGCGGAGTCGAAGGAGTAGGGGCTCAGCTAGATCAAAAAAGCAGTTCGAAGTAGCTGCGAGCGTAAGCGAGTGGAGGAATCACCACTCGCTCACGCTCGCAGCTACGCGACACGGCGGGAGGACGCTTTGGAAAACCTCCGCTCGCTCACGCTCGCAGCTACAAGTTCGAGTCCGGGCGGCAGATCCGCTCAGCGCGCGATATCCCGCTGAGTCAGCACCTTGAAACCGCGCTGGTTGAGCGCCTGGGCGGCGACGTCGGCGTCCTCGACGTTGACGGCGAGCGCGGCGCGGCCCTCGGGGCGCTTGATGAAACTGTAGACGTAATGAACGTTGATCTCCGCCTCGAGGAGCGCGGCCAGCACGTCGCGCAGGTCGGTCTCGTCGTCGATCTCCACCGCGAGGATGTCGCACTCGGTGTAGGGAAAATCGTTCGTGATCATCAGCTCGCGGGCCTTGTCGCGGTCGTCGACGATCACGCGCATGATGGCGCTGTCGGTCGTGTCGAGCACGGTGATGGCCATGATGTGGACGTTGTGCTCCTTGAAGAGCGCCGTGAGCTGGTGCAGCCGGCCGACGCGGTTTTCCGCGAAGACGGAGAACTGGCGGACCGGGTCGGTCGCGATGGTAATACTGGTCTCGGCCATGGCTGAGGGAAAGTGTGACCACGGAGTCGCGGCGGTCAATTGTCCCGATGGGCCCGCCTTGCGCCCGCAGGCGGGTGGGCCGGGCGCTCCGCGCGCGGCGGACGGGGGTGGGAGCAGGGGGAAGGTGACGGCGTCGGGCTGCCGCGCGCGGAGCGCACGGCCCACCGTGGATAGGCGGCCCGAGACTTTATGTTTCTTCGCTTTCCCAATCCTTCTCTTGGTCGGTTCGGTTTTGAGGTCTGATGAATGAGAAGGATAAAGAGGAAAGAGAATGATTTGCTGGGGCTGAACGCGCGGGGAGCTTTCCGCATTGCAGGCTGGCGGGGGCGCAGGACGGGCCTCAGTGTAGCGCGTCATGCCCACGGAACTCGCCCGTCACCACGCTGCCACGCAGCGCCGCGCCCAGGACAGTGCGCGGCTGGTGCTGCGCGGGATCGCGCTGAACCTGACGCTCGCGATCGTGAAATTTGCCGGCGGCATCTTCGGGCACACCTACGCGCTGATCGCGGACGGCGCCGAGTCGCTGCTCGACGTGTTTTCGTCGATGCTGGTCTGGGCGGGGTTCCGCGTCGCAGCCCGGCCGCCGGATGCGGATCACCCGTATGGGCACGGCAAGGCCGAACCGCTGGCGGCGCTGGGCGTGACGCTGGTCATTTTCCTCGCCGCGGGGTGGATCGCGCTGCACGCGGTGCACGAGATCGTGACGCCGCACCGCGGCCCGCACTGGTTCACGCTGCCGCTCCTGGCGGTCATCGTCGTGGTGAAGATCGGGTTCTCGCGTCGCATGGCGGCGGCGGGGACGGCGGCGGGCAGCACGGCGCTGGACGTCGAGGCGCTGCATCACTGGTCGGACGCGATGACGTCGGCCGCGGCGTTTGTCGGCATCGCGCTCGCGATCATGGGCGGCAAGGGCTGGGAGGTCGCGGACGACTGGGCGGCGCTGTTTGCCTGCGTGGTCATCATTTTCAACGGCGTGCGGATGTTCAACCACGCGCTCAGCGACGTGATGGACACGGCGGTGCCGACGCTGCTGGAGAACGAGATCCGGGCGGTGGCGCTGGCGGTGCCGGGTGTGCGCGCGCTCGACAAGGTGCGTGTGCGCAAGAGCGGGCTGAGCCACCTCGTGGACATCCAGGTGCGGGTGGACGGCGAGCTGAGCGTCCGCGCCGGCCACGCCATCGCGCATGCGGTGAAAGACGCGCTTCTCGCGTCGGCCACGCACGCCGTGAGCGACGTGACCGTGCATATCGAGCCGACAAACGACTAACTGACGGGATTTGGGCTGGCGCGCAGGCGGGGCAACCGGCATCGCGGACACTGAGTCCATGAAAACCACCCTCCGCGCCGCCAGTCTGCTGGCCTTGCTTTTGCTGCCCCTTGGGGCTCGCGGCGAGTCGCTGCCGGCCAAGACGGACTCGGATCAAGTGGTGCAGCTGGAGGAATTTTCCGTCACCGGCACCCACCTGAAACGCACCGACCAGGAGCAGGTGCTGCCGGTCACGGTGCTGGGACGCGACCAAATCGAGGCGCGCGACGCGTCGTCGCCCGCGGACCTGTTGACGATGCTGCCGGCGGTCACGGGCTTGTCACTCAACGAGACGGCCGCGCTCGGCGCACAGGCGCGGGGCGACGACGCGGCGATCTCGCTGCGCGGCCTGCCGTCGGCTGACACCCTGATTCTGCTCAACGGGCGCCGGCTGGCGCCGCATCCGATCAGCACGGTGGAAGGCAGCGTGCCGTCGCTCTCGGTGAATGTGAACCAGCTGCCCAACCGTGGCCTGGAGCGCGTCGAGTTATTGCGCGACGGGGCGTCGTCCGTCTACGGCACGGACGCGGTGGCGGGCGTGGTGAATTTCGTGACGCGGCGTGATTTCCGCGGCACCGAGTTGGCGCTGCGCTATGGCGAGACAGACGCAGGCGACGGCCGGGAATACCGCGCGACGCTGACGCACGGCGAGGATTTCGCGGGCGGCCGCGGGCGGTTTCTCTCCACGCTCGATTACTACGACCGCGGGGCGATCTTCGCGAGCGACCGGAGTTTTTCGGCAGCGGGCGACTTCACGAGCCGGGCGCCGGCGCCATGGAATGATGTCACGAAGAGCACGGCGTTCTTCACGCTGTCGTCGACGAGCGCCTACGGAAATTACTCGCTCGGCACGCTGAATCCCGACGGCACGTTCACGGCCGGCCGGCCGGCGGGGATCCCGGGCTCGCTCGTGGCGGCGTCGGGTCAGTTCTTCCTCGTGCCGACGGCGGGCGGCACGGCGTTCAAGACCACCACGCCGTCCCGCACGGGCGTCGAGGAGGGCTACTATTGGAACAACAACGACTATCGCGTCATCCAGCCGGAGTCGAAGCGCACCAATTGGTTCAACAGCCTCGAATACGACCTCAACGCGCGCATCACGTTTTTCTCGGACCTGAGTGTTTATCACGCGAAGTCGGTAACCTATCGCGAGCCGGACGGCATCACGGCCTCGACGGACGGCAACCTCATCGTGCCGGCCACCAGCCCCTACAACCCGTTTGGCACGCGCTTCTGGAGTCCCACCGGCGCGCCGAACGCCGATGGCACGCCGCGGCTGACCGGCACGCCGTCGGCGGTGGTGATCACGAACAAGCGGCTGACCGACCTCGCGACGCGCACCGCGACGATTGACGACACGGTGTATCGCGGGGTCGCCGGCCTGCGCGGGAAACTCGCGGGCTCGTGGACGTGGGAAGGCGCGCTGCTCTATTCCGCGGCGCGCGTCACCGATTCCGAGGCTGGGGCCGACCGCAAGAGCCTGCTGCAGCAGGCGATCAACTCGGCAGACCCCGCCACGGCTTACGATCCGTTCGGCTACAATTTCGCCGTGCAGGGCGGTGCGCTGGTTGTCACGGGGCCGGCGCAGAGCCCGGACAGCGTAACGGCGAAGTTTCGCGCGCCGTTCGTACGCGACGGCATCACGAAGCTCGGCAGTGCGGATTTCCACGCGAGCGGCGACGTGCTCCCGCTCTGGGGCGGCAACGCGCTCAGTGGCGCGGCGGGCGGAGAGTTTCGTTACGAAGGTTACGACGATTATCGGCCGCCGTTCGCCGGGTTGAATCCGCCGGGGTCGGGGCTCGACCCGGCGTCGAACGACTTCCTGGGTTTTTCGCCGAACTCCGACACGCACGCCAATCGACATGTGAGCGCCGTTTATACCGAGATGGTGGCGCCGCTGGTGGGCCACGATTTCACCCTGCCGCTCGTGCAGTCGCTCGAGTTGACGGCGGCGGCGCGCTACGAGAGCTACAGCGACTTCGGCGACACGACGAAACCGAAATACGGCGTGAACTGGCGCCCCGCGAAGTGGCTGATGGTGCGGGCTTCCTACAACGAGGGCTTTCACGCACCGAACCTCGCCGAGTTGTTCACCGGCTCGCTCATCCGGACGGCGACGAACACGACGGACAGTTACCGCAGCGTCGTCACCGGCCTGCCCACCGACGGCTCGTCGAATCGAAGGAGCCTGAGTTCGGGCAATCTCGCGTTGCAGCCCGAAGCGTCAACGGGGCGGACGGCGGGCGTCGTGGTGGACGTGCCGGGCGTGAAGGGGCTTTCGCTCTCGGTCGATTATTGGGAAATCCGCCAGGCGAACGTGATCAGCGGGCCGACCGCGACGGATGCGGTCAACAGCGACAGCGCGGCGTTGCAGGCGGCGACGCAGGCGGCGCTCGCCGCGGGGACGGCGATCGGCTCGATCGACCTTGGCTCCGCCACGGCGGGCTACCGCGGTGACCCTTCGGTGGTGCGGCTGCCGGTGACGCAGGCCGACCGGGATTTCTTCGCCGCCTACAACGCCGGCAAACCGGTCGACCAGCAGCGCGCGGTGGTGGGCGCGATCGATTACATCCGGCTGACCTACTTCAACAAGGCGCGGCAGTTCGTGAACGGAGCGGATTTCGATCTCAATTACCGCCGGCCGACGGCGGCGCTCGGGGTGTTCACCTTCGACACGGCGTGGACGTACCTGATCGATTTCTATTCCTACGACGCGCCCGGCAAACCGAAGACGGTGTTGCGCGACCAGAACAGTTTCGCAGCGCCCGGCGCGGCGGTCTGGCGTGGGACGACGACGTTGAGCTGGCGGCGTGACGCGTGGGCGGCCGGCCTGAGCGCGTATTACACCGGCAGCTACCAGGACAGCAACGCGACGACCACGCAGGCCACGTATCTCGCGCTCGGGTCCCCGGGCTACATTGGGCAGACCTTCACGGGCGGGGCGTGGGTTTACCGCTACGTGGTGCACGACACGCTGACCTACAACACCTACGCCAGCTATCGGCTGTCGTCGAAGAACCGCTGGCTCAACGGCACGACGGTTCGCGTGGGCGTGGTCAACCTGTTCAACACGAAGCCGCCGCTCTCGAGCGACTCCCACGGCTACGATCCCGCCGTTTACAACAACCTCGCCCGCGGCCGGGCGTGGTCGTTGGAGGTGACGAAGGAGTTGTAGAGACGAGGCCCCGGGTGTTCCACCTGTGAGGATTGGCCATGGCTTGGCAGTAGCGGCAGAATTGTGGGTGGGCCGTGCGCTCCGCGCGCGGCAGGGATGGGGCCGGGCGGCCCGC
>Ga0316219_1004004_pt1 | contig 11426 bp, 11 predicted proteins | sample TBH18003PmetaG_FD_203635 | JGI IMG/M metagenome (GOLD analysis project Ga0316219, IMG submission 203635) | Freshwater microbial communities from Trout Bog Lake, Wisconsin, USA - TBH18003P | ecosystem: Environmental > Aquatic > Freshwater > Lake > Hypolimnion/Profundal zone | place: USA... | reverse complement strand
GCCAAATTCTGGCCTACCATGCCGCTATAGATACTCGCCACCGATTCGGGAGAGCCGCCGCAACTCCGATGTACATGCATATCGCCTGAATACCATCCAGCCGGTTCCGGACCGGAGGCATGAACAGGAAGACTGTAGAGGAACAATATTCCTAGAACCAAGAGTAGAACTGACCGCGTGGACCAATAAGTCTTGAGAGTTTTCATAACTTTAAGCCATGGAATGGCGTTATAAACCCTCTCCGCTTGCAATTTTCAAAATGGCTGTATCACCCTTGACTAGTGTCCCGAGTCTGTAGAACCCTTGACTTGTGCGTAAGCCTTAAACACTTCCGGTTCGTTGGATGGGGAGACTGCTTGGATATACAGAACCGCCATCGTTTGCCGGTCCGTGCCCTCGGGCGTGACGGTGATCCTGTATTCGGTGCCCTCGCTGATGGTCTCCAGAACGGCGAGTATTTTTGAATCGCTTGAGGAGACTCGCGCCTCATGCGTCCCCGCCGGGAATTTGAGTTGGATCGTTTTTGGAGTCGGAGCGTCTCCAGAATGCCAGAACACGAACGACGGGTCGATCTTGATCGGTTCGGGCACGTGCGTGACCATCGTCAAAGTCGTCAACTCCGCCTCCCCCCGGACGACGACGTTGACTCCCTTGACCTGATCCCCCTTGCGCCTTCCTATCGTGAAGATGGCCGTGATATGCCCCTTCTCGCCCGGTTGATACGTATTTTTATCCAACGCGGTCGTGGTGCATCCGCAGCTTGACTTCACGGAATCGATCACCACCGGCTGCGTGCCGATATTTGTGAAGCCAAACTCGGTCCGGGCAGTTTTATCGGCTTCGGAGGGCCATACTTCGAGCCTTTTGCTATCCCATCGCAGCGCCGACTGGGCTTGCGCGAAACCCACCATCCCGAGCAGAGCCCAAAAGGTAATGAGGCTTCTGGTCATCGCATAGGAATCGACACAAGGCGGACGGTCAGACGAAAAAAATTGCGAATCCAGCCCGGAAATGTTTTCCCACACGAGAAGAAGGATCGGGCGGAGCGGTCCATTAACGAATCGTAAGGCCAAAGCGGTCTGGTGGTCCGAAACCTCTATAAGGGAAAATAGATGAAGGGGGGGAAATATATGAAACCAAGAATACAATGGATAGCGGCCCTGTTTACCGCTGCTTCGGCAGGTCTGGCATTCGGGGCGTTTGGATGTGGCTACTCCACGGAGACGATCCGCCTCGCACCAGTGCGGGAGATGGTTATTGAACAGCCATCGTCACTTAGCTGGGGGACTCCGTTCCACGCGATTGGGAGCGTGGTCAGTGCGCCTTTTGTCGCATTGGGCAACGCGTTCAGCCCGTCGGTGCGTTATGTCGAACCGGTAGGGGAACGGCTGACTTACCCCGCGGTGACTTATCATCGCACGTGGGTCAGCAGGCCCAGCACGATGCTCATGCCAGTGGGTGAGCGGTTTACCACAGTGAGAACCGTGAAAATCATCCGCAGCAAGACGTTGCTTAAGCCGGTGGGCGAACGGTTCATCACCGTAAAACACCACGGCAAAACCATGCTGAAACCGGTGGGTGAACGATTCAAAACCGTGAAGATCATCCGCCACAAGACGCTGCTGGAGCCAGTGGGCGAAAGGATCACCACCATCAAATACATCAAGATGGCGCCTGTTCTGGAACCCGTTGGGGAACGGACGATTATCCGGACTACCCGGGTATACTCTGAACCGTCGTGGTTCTGCTACTAGAAGCAAACCGTACCATTAACAATAAAAAGAGGAATGTCGGGGCCGGAGAAGAAGCGATCTTCTCCGGCCATCACGTTTTAGGACGAGGGAGGAGCGGTCCGAATAAGGCGGCGGCGCACAGGGACGGCGGGAAGTGGATTGCCGGGATTGGCGTTCGTGTTGGGCGTCATGATGGGTGGTGTGACGCCTGGAGGCATGACGGGTTGGGCATTGGGGGTCGGCACCTGCATTCCCCCCTCGCCAGGCGTGGTGGTGGCGCGTGCGACGGCCTCGTCGAAGCTAATCACGCCGAATTCATTCCCGCGTTTGAGGGTGACTTTGGTTTTGCCGACGGCATCCGACCACGCGACGCTCACTACGGCGATGCCGGCGGAGGTTGTTTCTCCGGTTTTCAACCCAAACCGCTGGGATTGATCCCGCGTGGCGAAGCTTATGTATTCGCCGCTGTTCAAACGCACGGCGCCAGTGAGCACCAAGTCTTTGGCGAATCCTGGCATGTCGACCACGGGCTGTGGCGCCGCGGCCTGGCTGGCCACGGCGAAGGGGGGGTGCTCGATCATCGTCTTGTAACGCTCGATGGGCATTGCGACGGGCAGGGCAGGGGCGTTGGGCTGCTCGGTGGGCGAGGGGGAGGCCATCATCCCTTGCGTTTCCAGCAACAGGAAGATGCCCAAGGCGACCTGGCTCAATAATTTCATTTTAGAGGGCATACCATTTCGCGATTTTGAATTTGCAGGACATCCGGCTGGCGTTGCCGGGGTCGATCTGGATATTTGCGGTTTCAAAGACGATGAACCGGTCCGGTTGCTGCATGGCGTGGAGAAATTGAACCGTGCTCGCCCACGATCCCTTGGTGGTGACCTGGACGGAAACCGAGCGGTAAGCGGACTGCACTTCGAGGTCGCCCAGTTCAGGGCTTTCCAACAGCACTTCGTGGGCGCGGGCGACTTCTTTGATCTGTTCCAAAAGCTGCACGCGGGTCTGCTCCGGGTTGGTCAACCGGGGCTGATTGGCCGTTAGCCACTTCTGGCGGGCGGTCCACTGGTCGCTCTCGGCGAGGATGACTTTCATCGCTTGGATCTCCGTGCGTTTCTGCGCAAGATCCGCTTTCAAACGGATGTGCCGGTTCTTCAACGACGTGAGCAACGTCAGGTTGCCCACGACAAAGAGCACTCCTACGATGATGTAAATTAAGATGCGTTCCCGGCGCGTGAGGCGGTTCATAATTTCCCAAAAATCCGAAATTTCGCGTGTTCGTTGGCGAGGATGACCGGCTGGCCTGCTTCAAATCGGAAGTCGGAAAGTCCGGGCTGGCCCTTGAGTTTTTCGCCGAACTCCACGGCCTGCTGGGCGTTGGGCGTTTCGCCTTCGACCATAAATTGGTTTTGTGCCAGGTCGAAGCGGGTGATCCGCGCGTCCGGGGTGGGGAGGCTTTGGCAGGTCTGGAAGAGGAGTTCCACCGCGAAGCGCCGCGGGTCGATGGCGGGTTCGAGCGCTTTCCAGAGGGCTTGCTGATCAACGACCGCATCCACGCGCGGTTGGAGCGCCGCCGTTTCTTTTTTTAATGCCTCCAGCCGTCCGTTTTGGATTCCCAAATAGACCAGGGCTGCGATCAAAACCGCCGCGTAAACCGCCGCCGCGACGGCGAGTTGGCCGCGCCGTTTGCGAAAACGCTCTTTGCTGGCTTGTTCCGTGCGCCACGCTTCCGGCGTGAGATCGACGGCGTCGCCCTCGGGCAACTCGCTCAAGTGGGGAACAATTTCGCGGATCGGCGCACCCAGAAAGGCGGTGAGCGACTCGGCGAGCGCCGCGAGCGCGGGATCAAGCAGCATCGCGTGGAACTCGGTGGGAACCCCGGCCATTTCCGCGCTCATCAGCGCGCGGGGCAGCGCGGACAGCACGTCGTCCGGGGAGGCGAGGATTTCCACAAAGCCCAAGCGGCGGTTTTCAAAAACAGCAAACAGCAAATCGTCCTCCTCGCGCCACAGCCCGCAACTGACTTCTCCTGCGGGGGCCTGCGCCGCCACGTGCATCGCCCAAGGCGTCAGGCATTGCGGAAATTGATGGTCCAAAAGCGGCGCGCATAAGGTGGCGATTGCGGGGTGGTGCGCCCCGCACGCAAGCAGCGTCGTTTGCACGCCCGGCTGCGATTCCTCCCCACCGCCCGCCGGAGCCGTGGAGGTTTGCGATAAAACTTGGAACCCAAACGCCGTCTCTTCCGCGGGATAGGGGAGACTCTTTTCAAACTGAAGCCGCACCATTCCAGCCAGTTCCTCGCGGTCCCCGGAGGGGAGTGTGAGCCGCTCGAACACGGCATACCGCGCGGGGAGGGCAACGGTCGCGGGCACCCGCTTCCCGCTCTTGTCGAGCCGGAGTTCGGCGATTAAAGCGAATCCCGCCGCAACGGCCTCCGTAAAGGTAGCGGTCTCCTGAACGCTCGATTCGCCTTGCGCCGTCGCCACCGTCGCGCGCCAACCGCACGTCGCCGGAACGAACGCTAAAGAGGGAGAGGATGAAGCCGCGGGATTTTGCACAGGATGAGTTATTTTTCCGTCCACAATAGAATTTGGGAATTTACCCCCTGCACTTTCCGCACAATTGCGTCCACTTGTCTAATCACTTTTCCAGATTTCCCCTCACTTTGTATGCGCTGGATGGGGTCGCGGAACCCCAAAAACATGGAAAGCTGGGAGTATTGTTCCTGCGATAATCCCAGGAAACTGAGGGCTTCGGCAATATTTTTGAAAGGGTGTCCGTCCTTGTTGTCTTTCTTGTTGTCCTTGTCGAGCATTCGCTCTTCGCGGGTTTTTACAAATTGTTGCGCCTGTTGTTCGCTGATGCCGGGAACCAAGGCGAGCAAGTTGGCGGGAACGCTTTCGAGATCCAACGGCCCCGAACTGTAAATCGTCAGGTCGTCTTTCCAGTCGGGCTTGGCAACCAGCGGCGCGCTTCCTTTGATGAGCTGTATCTCGTCGATGCTTTGCAGCGGGCGGTGGGGCGGATGGTAGTCGGGGCCTTCCGGCGCGCCATTCAGCCGCCGCACGCCGCCAGTCGGGCCCACCCAATCCTGGAGGCAATCCATAAACACCTCGCGTTCCTGGAACGTCAATCCCCGCAGGGTAAGGTATTGTTTGAGAAACTGGAGCTTGGCCGGATCGCTCCCGGCAAGAAGGTAGTTCAGGTTTACCCGACCGCCTTCGCTCTTGATCGTCACGCGATAGGCGCGATCCCGGTCGAAGCTGGCGTTTAAATGGGGGCTGTTGAGCGCGACGCCTGGGTGCAGCGCGACCGCCAGGCCCGAGTGAGCCAGCGCGTGAGCCTCCAGGCCACGATTGGCGCGGCTCACGGTGTCAATCCCTCGGTCGATGACTTTGACCCAGGCAAACACCACCGCTGAAATCAAAATCAACGCCCAAACAGCGAGCATCAGCATCGAACCGGAAGTGTGGGCAGAGGGGCGCTTCATTGGGTGACAGGGGTAATAACCGGCCCGTTCGGCGGTGTGTTGATCGTGTTGGGTTGCGCTGATGTCGGTTGCGCTTGGGCCGGGATGGGCAGCACGACTTCGTAAGCCTCGGGCGATGGGTCGCGCCAGAGTTTCACGCGAATCAGCGTGGGGCGTCTCTGCATCTCCGTCCATTTTTGCATCCATGCCGCCCGGCTCTCGTCGTAGTAGCGGACCTCAAACCCTCGCACCCCCCGGAACAACGGCAGCCAGTTTGGATCCTTCTTGAACTCGATATCCTGGCGGCGGAGCCCGATTTCGTATTCCCCGTGCTCCAACTCTTTGGTGGTCAGGGTCACGGTCCATTCCCCCGTGGCGTGCCGGGTCAAGAGCCCGCTTCCGGGCCGGGCGACCCAGCGCAACTCGTCGCTGGAGATGTCGTTAAAGCGATGCGGTTCGCCCGTGATCGCCCCATCGCGTGCGCTGGGAAGAGCGAGCATCTGCCCGTGCAAATAGGCAAAGAAAGCCGTCACCAAAGCCCGCTCCCGTTCACTGGCCGTGGAGATACGCACCGCCGTGAGCGTCGTCTCGACAAAGCGATAAATGCTCACCCCCACCATGGCGATGACGCAAACCGCCAGCATCACCTCAAGCAGCGTGAATGCGGAACGCTTAGTGTTGTTGCAGCACATAGAACGTCAGCTCTTTGGATTGTTTGCCGCCCGATTCCTGCCAGACCGCCTCCAGTTGGATTTGAAACAGCCCAACCAATTGTTTCTTGTTTTCGTCCATCAACCGCAGCGGGGTCCGCGTCTGTTCGAGCGTGATCCCCTCGAACATTCCCTTGAGCTGTTCCCCCTTGCCGATTTCGAAAAAGACCGCGCCTGCCTCGATCTCCGCCATGCGATTCTCCAGCGCAACCCGCGCCCGTTCGTCCCAGACCTTGGCGCTTTCCACATTCATGCACTGTTCCACACAGCGCGCCAGCGCCAACACGCCGATGGCGAACACCAGCACGCCGATCATCGTTTCCAGAAGCAAAAACCCTGCGGCCCTGCGGCTTGCAAATCCTTTAATCATAGTCCACCTCCGCTTGAATGGTGAACGGATCGTAAACCGCCGACCATGCTCCCTCCTTCCCTTTGTAGCGGACCTCCGCCGGTTCGCAGACCCCGGTGGACCAGAAGGTCCAGATCGCGTCGGGGGTCGTCCCTTTTGCGGTTAATGCCGCCGGGAGATGCAACTCCAACATTTCCTCTTTCTCGATCTTCCACTTCTGCAATCCCTCGGCTTCCTTCTTGTTGGCGGGGTCCTCCGGGCGCAAAAGCACTGTTTTATCCCGCCCCCATACGATTACGTAATTGCGCGCTTCCTCCACGCTTCGCGAACGGGCTTCCTGCACCATCGCGTCGAAATCCGCAAAGGAATTTTGGACCTTTGATCCTTCCAAAACTCCAGTCAGGCTCGGAATCGCCAGCGTAATCACCAGCGACGCGATGAGCAGCGCCAAGATGACCTCCAGCAAGGTGAATCCGGATTTATAACTGGAATAGCGACGCGCCATTGGCAGCGCAAAGCTACCACAAAGCGGCAACTCGCAAACAAGTAATTAAAACCAATAATCAGCAAATTTTGTTTAAAAAAAGTAATACACTTCCGGGCGGCATCCGAATAAAATCAAAACCGCCCCTTTACAGATGAGGCTGGCGCTTCTAAATAGGCTCCGTGCATCTGCCTATTCGCTCCGCTTTTTTAATGGTCGTAATGGTGGCCTTCTCCGGCGTTCTCATAGCGCAGGAATCCAGCCTGCCGCCGAATCCCGGCCTCCCTTCCCGCCCTGTGCGTTCGCTCGGCGCGGACTCCACTCCCCAGCCTGTCACCCGCCCGGTGCCATATCCCGCCGTCGATGACATGATCCAGTCCATCGACTATCCCAACGCCGAAATCCGCGACGTGCTCGGGTTTTATGAGCAACTCACCGGCAAAAAGGTTCTCTACGACAACACCGTTCAGGGAAAAATCTGGATTCGCGTTCTCAAGCCAACGTCCCGGCTGGAGGCCATCCGTATTTTGGAAACCGCTTTTGCTCTGAATAATTTCATACTGATTCCCGGTCCGGGCGACATCGTCAAGGTCATCAACGCGAGCAAAAACCCCCGGCAATTCAATATTCCCATCGTGTGCGATGTGAGCCAACTTCCCGAAAACAACCAAGTTGTCTCTTTCCTCTTCAAGCTCGATTACGCAGACCCCGTGGAGGTCAAGACAACGCTTGACCAGGTCGTCGCGATCACCCCCAACCTCACGAGCATCGTCGCGCTGCCCAAGTCTCAGGCCGTTTTGGTTACGGAGACCGCCGATGTCCTCCGCAACGTGGCTCTGATCGTCGCCAAGCTCGACAACAAACCGGCCGAGGTCTTGAGCGAGTTCTTCCAACTTCAGCGGGCCGACGCGAAGGAAATCGTCGAACGGCTCACCAAAATGTTTGAGAAAACCCCCAGTCCGGGCGGCTCCAATCAAGGCGCTCCCGGCTCACAGCCCAACGCCGGGGCCAGCGGACCTGTCACGCTCTCCGAGGACTCGCTCATCGTTGGGAAAATCAAGATCGAAGCCGATCCGCGCACCAACCGTGTCCACGTCGTCACGCGCCCCGTCAACCTCCCCTTCCTGCGCACCCTCATCGGCGAACTCGACTCGGGAATGCCCCTGGGCGAACCCGTTACGCGCCCCTTGCGCTTTGTCCTGGCGGGTGACGTGCTGGATATTGTCGCCGGTTCCGTCGCCGAACCCGGCGTGGAAGTTAAAAAAATTGAATCCTCTGCACGTGCCGGCGGCGCGGCCAATCCCGTCAGCAACACCTCTGGAAATCTCGGCGGCACCAGCGGTTCCACCAGCTCGCGCAGTTCCAGCTCGCGCGGTTCCAGCGGTGTCAGCCCCGGCCCTTTCGGCTCCGGAAGCGGTACACAGCAGCCGGATACCGCGCCAGATGGCCGGATCATCCGCAATACCAAGATCATCGCGGATAACCGCATCAACGCCATCATCGTGGTCGGCACGGATGAGATGAAAACGAAAGTCTTCAAACTGCTCGACGAGATCGACGTGCGCGCGCCGCAAGTCATGCTCACCGCCGTCATCGGCGAACTGACTCTCAACAACGACGAGGAATTCGGCATCGATTACCTCTTCAACAAAGGAAACCTTTCCAATTTGCTTGCCGCCTCGGGTTCCACCGTGCTCTCTGGCAGCGGCGTAGCCGGACTCCCCGTGGCCGTCCCCGGTCTCGGCACGAACGGCGCCAGCCTTAGCAACATCGTCTCCCTAGCGAGCCTCCCGGGCACTACCGGTGTTACCGGCTTGATTGGCGCGACTCACTCGTTTGACGTCATCGTCAACGCTCTCGAATCCACCGGACGCTTCCGCGTCACCTCGCGGCCCATGATCTTCACCAGCAACAACCGTCCGGCAGTCATCAGTTCGGGCGAGTCCATCGCAGTTCCCAGCAGCATCAACAGCAGCTACGGGTATGGCACCACCGGCAACGGTTTGGTGAGCACCGCCAGCGTCGATTACATCGACGTTGTCTTGAAACTCTCCGTCCTGCCGCTCATCAATTCCGAGGGGGAAGTCACCTTGAAAATCTCCCAGGAAGCCAACAACACCAACGGCTCGACCACCATCGGCGGCAACGAAATCCCGACCGTCACCACCCGCTCCATCGACACGACCGTCTCTGTCGCCAACGAAGCCACCGTTGTCCTTGGCGGGTTGGTCAGCGAACAAAAACAACTCACCAAATCTGGCATCCCGATATTGCACCGGCTCCCGCTCATCGGGCCGCTCTTTGGCAGCACAAAGAAAACCCTCCAGCGCACCGAACTGATCGTCCTGATCCGGCCCACCGTTACCAAAGGGTCGGTGGAAGCCATCAAAGCCGGCGAAAGAGCGCTTGAAAAAACCAACTTCCCATCCGACCTTGACGCCTCGCTCGATCCGGCCGGAGCCCGCGTTAAACCGGAGGACCCAAACGCGCCGCCCAAAATTTTTGCCGCTCCCAAAGCTCTCCTGCGCCGGGACGAAGAATAGTTCACCACAATGCAACGTAAGTCGCTCTTGGATGTGCTGCTGAAAAGCGGCATGGAAGACCTTGAAACCGCCAAGGCTCTCGCTGCTTTGCGCACGCCGGGCGCTTCGTGGACCAACGAAGTCCTTAACTCTGGCAAAGTCGACGAAGTCCGGTTTACCGAGCAACTCGGCCTGCTCTTTAACACGCCGATGGAGGAGGTCAACGCCTCGCGGTTCGACCGCGCCGTGCTCTCCACGCTGCCCAGCCGATTCGTCTTCAAGCACCACATCCTTCCCCTTGCCGTAACCGACGAGAGCGTGCGCCTGGCCACCTACGACGCCTTCAACGGCATGGCCCGGCAGCTCGCCGCGCAGCTCACCAACGGCAAAAAAATCGAATGGGTGCTCGTGCCGCGCACCCAGCTTTTGCGGACCATCAAGACCGTTTACGGCGTCGGCGCGGAGACCTTCGAGGAACTGCTCCAAAACACCCGTTCGCTCGACACCGCCGACCAGGAAGGCGCGGCCACCGACCTGAACGCCGACGCCGACGACCCCGAGGCCTCCGTCGTCAAATTCGTCAACCAGATCATCCGCGAAGCCCTCTTCGAGCGGGCCACCGACATCCATGTGGAGCCTCTGGAAAACGACCTGCGCATCCGCTACCGCATCGACGGCATCCTCCACGAAGTCGCCGTGCCGCCGCAGTTGCGCATGCTGCAAAGCGCCATCATCTCGCGCCTCAAAGTGATGGCCCACATGGACATCGCCGAAAAACGCCTCCCGCAGGATGGCCGCATCAATTTGCAGCACACCGGAACCGCCATCGACGTGCGCGTTTCCACCATCCCCACCGTCACCGGCGAAAGTATTTCCCTGCGCTTGCTCAACCGCGACGAGACCCGCAGTTTCGGCTTTGAACGGCTCGACCTGAGCGAACAACAAGCCGCTCTCGTCCGCCGCCTCTTGGGCGAGCCCAACGGCATCATCCTCGTCACCGGCCCCACCGGCTCCGGCAAATCGACCTCATTGTATTCGTTCCTCTCCTCCATCAACTCCGTCGAGCGCCGCATCGTCACCATCGAGGAGCCGGTCGAATACCGTCTGCCGGGCGTCTCGCAGATTGACGTCAAACCCGAGATCGGCCTCACCTTTGCCAACGGATTGCGCGCCATTTTGCGCCAAGACCCCAACGTCGTGATGGTCGGCGAAATCCGCGATGTGGAGACGGCAGAAATTGCCATCCGCGCCGCCATGACCGGCCATTTGGTCTTCTCCACGCTCCACACCAACGACGCCGTGGGGGGCATCACGCGGCTGCTCGACATGGAAATCGAGCCGTTCCTCGTCGCCTCGGTCGTCCGGGCGTTCGTAGCCCAGCGCCTCGTGCGCACGGTCTGCCCGGACTGCGCGGAATGGATCGAATACCCTGAGGCTTACCTCAAGGAAATCGGCTGTCCCATCCCGGCCGACCATAAATTCCGGCACGGCAAGGGATGCGAGAGTTGCCGCCAAACCGGCTACCGGGGTCGGACAGCCATCTACGAATTTTGCGCCGTGAGCCAGGGGTTGCGCAACCTGATCATCCAAAAAGCCACCGGCGCGCAACTCAAAGCCCGCGCCACACAAGACGGCATGGAAACCTTGCGCCAAGACGGCTGGCGGCGCGTGCTGCGCGGGCAGACCACCGTCGAGGAAGTCGTCCGAGTGACGCAGTCCGATGAGTTGCTTGCGGAGACGGATTGATGCCGACGAACCGATGCCAAAATTCGGTTTTTTCATCATTGCAGCGTCAGAGCAAATCAACAGCAGAACGAGTTTCAGCGCCAAAGGCGCAGCTCCATGTATCTGGGAAAAAGGGATCAGGGTGCGTTTAGAGCAGTTTCGGTTTAATTTGACGCACGCTTTGCGGCGGTGCAGACCGTTGCGCGGCCCTTCAAGCTCGGGCAGTATTGTAAAAATAGCAGCCGCTTCGCTTGAAAAGCCGCACACCGGCCCTCGGCCGCGATGCTAGAGCATCTCTCGAAAAGAATTTCCTATTCGCTGGGGCGGCGTGGGCCGTTGCGCTGCGTTGCAAGCTCGGGCAGTAGGTAACTACAGCCGCTTCGCTTGCGCCTTGCGCGCCAGCCCACGGCGCTCCCATCGAATAACGGAAATTCTTT
>Ga0316219_1003988_pt1 | contig 11458 bp, 9 predicted proteins | sample TBH18003PmetaG_FD_203635 | JGI IMG/M metagenome (GOLD analysis project Ga0316219, IMG submission 203635) | Freshwater microbial communities from Trout Bog Lake, Wisconsin, USA - TBH18003P | ecosystem: Environmental > Aquatic > Freshwater > Lake > Hypolimnion/Profundal zone | place: USA: Wisconsin... | reverse complement strand
GGCACCCCTCGAAATATTGCAGCTTCTCCCACTCCTTCTCCGCAACCGTCTCCGCTGCCGTCAGCGCATCCAGGAACGCGTCATACTCCTCGCGCGTGAACGGGCAGTTGATGTAATCGGCCGTGCCCTTGTCCCACCGCGCCGCCATGTACACCCGCTCGCGGTTGATGCTCGCCGTCTCCACGATCGGGCTGATCGAGTCGTAGAACGCCAGATGCTCCGCGCCCGTCAGCCGCTGCAACTCTCCAGCCAGCGCCGCAGACGTCAGCGGCCCCGTCGCCACAATCGTCAGCGCGTCTGTGTCCTCCTCCAGCCGCGTCACCTCCTCGCGCCGCACCGTGATGCGCGGTTCCGCCGCGATCCGCTCCGCAACCCTCCGCGAAAACTCCACGCGGTCCACCGCCAGCGCGTGCCCCGCCGGAACCGCGCACGCATCCGCCTCTTGCAACAGCGCCGAACCCGCGCGCCGCATCTCCTGCTTCAACTGCCACGGAGCCGTGTTCTCGCTCTCCGACTTCAGCGAGTTCGAGCACACCAGCTCCGCGAAATCCCCCGTCTGGTGCGCCTCCGTCTGCCGCACCGGACGCATCTCGTACAGCTCCACCTCGCAGCCCCGCCGCGCCGCCTGCAGCGCGGCCTCCGGCCCGGCCAGCCCGCCGCCGATCACTCGTATCTTCACGCTCACTTCTTTCCGCCCGTCGTGTCCACATGCGGCAGCTTGTCAAAGTACACATCAAACGGAAACAGCTCGCTCCCGCGGTCGTCCTTCACCATCTTCACGTACAGCTCCGCGCCCGCCGTCACCGGCCTCCGCAGCCCACGCACGTCGTACCAAAGGAATCCCGACTCCGTCTTGTGCGGCTCCACCAGCAGGGAAGTGAACCCATACTCCCGCTGGTCCTCCTCCGCCTTCTTCGTCAGTGGAGTCCCGTGCGGCAGCGGCAGGTTCCAATGCGGCTCGTTCAGCACATTGTGCGGATTGCTCAGCCGCCGCTCCATCTCCTCCGGCAACGCCGCCGGTATCTTCCCCCCGTCCGCCGGGATGAACTGCATCCGCACATCCGCCAGCGAGATGGGCCGGTCGCCGTCGTTCGTCACCACCACCCGCACCGGCAGCAGGTCGTACTCCGCGTACTTCACGCGGAAGAACCCCGCCGTCTCCGCCGTGTCAAACGGAACCGCCGCCACGCTCACCCGCTCCTGCACATGCGTGTCCGCGTCCGCGTAGGCAGAGGCCGTCTGCGCCTTCGGCGGCCCTCCGGCCGCGCAAACGCCCACGCCCGCCGCCACCACCACCGCCGCCCGCCATGCAAATCGCTGCTGCATCGCTTACGATTATCATCTGGCGCAGTATGCGCGTAAAGCCGCGCCCACGGAGATCGCCGCCGCTTGTGGATCCTCTATAGCCTCGCCCTGCTCGTCGCGCTCACCCTCAGCGCGCCCTGGTGGCTCCTGCGCATGGCCACCACCGGCCGTTACCGCGCCGGACTCCCCCAGCGCCTCGGCTTCATCCCCCGCGCCGTGCGCCAGTTGGCCCAGCGCCGCCCCACCCTCTGGCTCCACGCCGTCAGCGTCGGCGAACTCATCGCCGCCGCCTCGCTCATCCGCGAACTCGAAAGCGCGCTCCCCAACCACGTCCTCTTCATCTCCACCACCACACGCACCGGCAATGAGCTCGCCGTCCAGCGCTACGGCCGCGACCGCACCTTTTACATGCCGCTCGACTTCGCGTGGATCGTCAACCGCTACCTCAACGCACTCCGCCCGCAGATGCTCGTCCTCCTCGAAACCGAGCTGTGGCCCAACCTCATCCTGCAAACCTCCCGCCGCAATACCCCCATCGCCGTCGTCAACGCCCGCATCTCCGACCGCTCCTTCCCGCGCTACCGCGCCCTCCGCCCCCTGCTCGCCCCGCTCCTCCGCCGCATCTCCCTCTTCTGCGCCCAAAGCGAACTCGACGCCACACGCCTCCGCGCCATCGGCGCCCCCTCCGACCGCGTCTCCGTCACCGGCAACCTCAAGTACGACGTCCGCGCCACATCCGACTCCGCCCTCGCCGCCGAACTCCGCCGCTGCCTCGCCCCCGCCACCCAGCTCCTCGTCTTCGGCAGCACTCTCGACGGAGAGGAGCAGCTCGCCCTCGACGCCTTCGCCGCGCTCCTCCCCAAACACCCCAACCTCACCCTCCTGCTCGCCCCCCGCCACCCCGAACGCGCCGCCGCCGTCGCCCAGCATATAGCTTTAAGAAATACCCCCTGCATCCGACGTACAGCTTGGAGCTATACCCCCATCCCCGCCGGTTCCGTCCTCCTGCTGGACACCGTCGGCGAGCTGGCCTCGCTCTACGCACTCGCCGCCGTCGCCTTCGTCGGCGGCTCTCTCGTCCCCGCCGGCGGCCATAACCCCCTCGAACCCGCGCACTTCGCGGTTCCCATCGTCATGGGTCCCTCCGTACACAACTTCCGCGCCATCGTGGATTCGCTCCGCGCAGCCGACGCCATCCGCATCGTTGAAAAAGACGGTCTCACCGCCACGCTCGACGGGCTTCTCTCCGACCCATCCACCGCAGCCGCGCTCGGCGCCAACGCCAGCCGCGTCTTTCTCCATGAAAACGGCGCCACCAGCCGCGCGTTATCCATGCTTTTACCCATGCTTTTACCGCCCATTGCGCGGGGGAATCCACGGTGAAACGCCCCTATTTACTGCCGCTCAACCCCCTCTTCGCCGCCGCCGTGGCCACCCGCAACTTCTGCTACGACAAGGGTTTACTGCGCGTCCACCACCTCACCAAGCCCGTCATCAGCGTGGGCAACCTCTCCACCGGCGGCGCGGGCAAGACGCCCTTCGTCCTCGCTCTCGCCCAACTGCTTGATTCCATGGAACTTAAAGCCGATGTCCTCACCCGCGGATACGGCCGTTCCACCCATTCCACCGCGCGGGTGAATCCCGCGGGAACATCCGCCGAATACGGCGACGAGCCCCTCCTGCTCGCCCGCCATCTCCCTGTATTTGTTGGAGATAGCCGCTATCATGCCGGCCTCCTCACCGAGCGTCTGATGGGCGATCGTGTGGATGTACACCTCCTCGACGACGGCCTCCAGCACCGCCAACTTGCTCGAAACATTGAGGTTGTCCTCCTCCACCGCGACGATTTCCGCGACCGCCTCCTCCCCGCCGGCCACCTCCGCGAACCCCTCCCCTCCCTCCGCCGCGCCCACGTCCTCGTTTTGCGCGAGGAAGACGCCAATTTGGCCGCGCAAAGTCGCGCTGCCGCCGCGCCAGCCGCGCGTCACTGGCGCGTCTGCCGCGCGCTGCGCTTCGCGTCCGTAACCGGGCAACCGGCGTCTCCGGAGCGCCCCCTCGCCTTCTGCGCCATCGCCCGCCCCCATGACTTCTTTGCCTCGCTCCGCGCCCACGGCTGCTCACTCGTCGCCACGGAAGCCTTCCGCGACCATCACCGCTACACTGCGGCGGATGTCGCCACGCTCATCCGCCGCGCCGCCGCCGTTGGTGCGATGAGCTTTCTCACTACTACCAAGGATCTCTGCAACCTCACTCCCGCAGAACTCGCTGAACTCTCCGCCGCTGCGCCTGTCTACATCGCCGAACTCTCCGTCAGCTTCGTGAATCCGGAAGCAGTCACCTCCGATTTGCGCGAACTGCTGCGCACGTCCTGACGCTCTACCACTTCATCCTCGCTGTTCTGCGTGAGAAGATGGGAGCGATGTCTGAATCCCTTCCACTCTTCGCCACGGGCCGCGCCCCGCGCATCCTCATCGTGCGCATCGGTGCCATGGGAGACGTTCTCCACGCCCTCCCCGCCGTCGCCGCCCTGCGCGCCGCGCTCCCCGCCGCCCACATCGGCTGGGCCGTGGACCCGCGCTGGCAGTCGCTGCTGGCCGCGCGCACAGAACAGGGAAGCGCGCTCGTGGACACCATCCACGTTGTTCCAGTCGCCGCGTGGAAGGAGAAACCCTTCAGCCGCGCCACGCGCGTCAGCATCCAATCGCTGCGCCGCGCCTTCCGCGCCAACGAGTACGAGATGGCCGTGGATTTGCAGGGAACCATCCGCTCCGCCGCCGTCGGCCGCATGGCATCGGCGCGCGTCTTTGCCGGCCGCACCGACCCGCGCGAGTCCCTCGCCCGCCTGCTCTACACACAGTCGGCAACGCCCCGCCAGCCGCATATCGTGCAACAGACCTGCGAGATTCTCTCCGCCGCTGTCGCGCTTCCGCTTACTCCTGCCCCGCTCTCTCTGGACGCCAACCCCACAGCTAGTCTCTGGGCCACGGCGCAGCTAGCGCCGTTTGCCGGAGTGCCTGTCGCCGTACTCTCCGCGGGAGGAGGCTGGGGAGCCAAGTGCTGGCCCGCGGAACGCTTCGGCCAACTCGCTGCGGCACTCGCCTCGCGCGGCGTCAGCACCATCGTCGCCGCTGCCACGGACGACAACCCGGCCGCACGCGCTGTCGTCGAAGCCTCCTCCGGTGCCACCCGCCTCATCGCCTGCGATCTGCCAAAACTCACGGCGTTGCTGCGCCGCGCACAGATCTGCATCGCCGGAGACACCGGCCCGTTGCACCTTGCCGCCGCGCTTGGCACGCCGGTCGTCGCGCTCTTCGGCCCCACAGACCCGGCGCGCAACGGCCCCTGGACGACCCGCGTCCGCATTCTGCGCGGTCCGCAGAGCAAGACCAGCTACAAGCACACTAATGCGCCCGACCCCGGCCTCAACAGCATTCGCGTTGAAGACGTAATACACTCGGCCATGGAGCTACTGCTCCCCGACCGATGAGCGACACCGCCCAATCCTTCACATGGCAGCGCACCGCGCGACGCATCCGCGTGCCTCTCGGATTTCTGTTTGCGCTGTACTTCCTGTGGCGCGCTCGTCCCACCGTGGCATCTCTTGTCGTGAGTCTGCTGCTCGTCCTTCCCGGTCTCGCCTTGCGCGCCTACGCCTCCGGCTGCGTCAAGAAGAACGCCGAGTTGGCCACCAGCGGTCCCTACGCCCACACGCGCAATCCGCTCTACCTCGGCTCGTTGCTCATTGCCCTGGGCTTCGCGCTGGCTTCGATGCGCGTCGAAATCCTCATCGCCCTCGCTGTGCTCTTTGCCCTTATCTACATCCCCACCATCCGCAGCGAGGAGCGCTTCCTGCGCAGCGCATTTCCAGAGTTCGACGACTACGCCGCCCGCGTTCCCCGCCTGCTGCCGCGGCTCACTCCGGCCCGCACCACACAGCGGCCCGCGCCCTTCTCCGCCGCGCTTTACCTGCGGCATCGCGAGTACAATGCTCTAGTGGGGGCGTTGGTGATTTATGCCGCAATGGCGCTCCGCATGATGCTTGCCGCCCGCTGATTCACCTTCACACGCGGGTGGTAAATCCCGCACTCCGGACAGCCCTTGACCTCTGCCGCAACCAGACGAATCCAGCGCCTGACCACCCTTCTCGCTGTTGCGCTCGCGCTCGGATCCGTCACGGCGCAACAGCCGTCTGCGACCGCATCCAGTCTGCCTGCGTTGCCCACGCCCCCTCCTGGCTACGTCTATCCCCTGCACATCACGCTGACCTACAACGTGGATTGGCGCGTCTTCACCGCGGGCACGGTCGTCTACCATCTGGAGACCCAGGGCACGCAGGAGAAGATCACCGCCTCGGCCGACACGCTCGGCGCCATCAACATGCTCTTTCCCGTCGAAGACCGCTTTCAGTCCAGCTTCGACGCTCACACCGGCTGCTCGCAGAGTTTCAGCAAGCAGATTAGCGAGGGCCGCCGCCGCATCTCCGACGACCTCATCTTCGACTACATCACCGGCAAGCAGATCCAATCCGAGCGCAACCTTGTGAAGGGAACCCTGCGCCGCACCGAGTCGCCCATCCCGCCGTGCGCCACGGACTCGCTCTCCGCGCTCTTCTACGCCGCCGCCCAGCCGCTCACCGATGGCTCCTCCTTCACCTTTCCGCTGGCCGACGCCGTCCGCGCCTACGCCGTCACCATGCGCGTCCTCGGGCACGAGGACCTACGCACTCCGGCCGGCGCATTCCACACGGTGCGCGTACAGCCCACCACAGACTCCGCCAACATGCGCGGGCGCGGCCAGATTCAAGTCTGGTATAGCGATGACCCCCGCCACATCCCCATCCAGATGCGCGCCTTTCTCTTTTGGGGAAGCATCACCTTCCACCTGCAGTCCATCGAGAACAAGTAGCTGTCAGCGCGGCATCGCCTGGTAGCTCGTCGCCGTGATGCCGCCGCGCTCGTCCAGCAGGAAGGTAGCCGCACCCATCTCATCGGTGCGATAGAGCTTCACGCGCGCTGCGTCAAACTCATCCACCACTTCCATGCGCGGATGGCCGAAGGGATTGTGGCGTCCGCAGCTGATGGCCGCTTCAGCAGGGCGAACGGCCGCCAGAAACTCCGGAATCGAAGAACTGCGGCTGCCGTGGTGGCCCACCTTGAGCAGCACCGCCGGCAGCACGCGCCCCGCCGCGAGCATTGCCTGTTCGCTCGGCGCCTCCGCGTCGCCCTCCAGCAGCGCCGTGCCGCGCCCGTAAGCCAGCTCCAGCACCAGTGAATCGTTGTTCACCGCAATCGGTCCGGGAACATAGCTCGCCTCCGGTGCCAACACACGGACATCCACGCCGCCAAACACAAACTCATCCCCCGCCTTGAAGCGCCGTACGCGTACGCCCAGCGCCGCGGCCTCATCCAGCAGCGCGCGGTACACCGGCGTCATCGGATTCGACCCCACCCACAGCTCGCGCGGGCGCAGGTTGCGAAGTGCCGAACTCATACCGCCGATGTGGTCGCTGTGCGCATGCGTCAACGCAATGGCGTCCAGCCGCCGCACGTGCCTCCACCACAGATATGGCGATACCACCTCGTCGCCGATGTCCACCGCCGTCTGCGCAAACGGCCCGCCCACCGGCCCACCTGCATCCACCAGCAGCGTGTGCCCGTCCGGTGAGACGACAAAGAGGGAATCGCCTTGGCCGACGTCCATCGTCGTCACCTCTAGCCGCGCCGGAGTCACCTGTGCCCGCCACGGCCACAGCGTGAGCGCCGTTGCCGCCACAACCGCCGCCACGGCGGCCCACGCCCTAATCTTTGCCGTCCGCCGCACGGCCCACATCGCAGCCAGCATCAGCACACCCGCCGCTACCATCACCCACGCGTACGGCGGGGGAATGCGCGTGTCCGCCGTGGGCAGCTGGCCGACATGGGTGACGAACCACGTTGTGCCGTGCAGCATCAGCGCCGTCGCCGAAGCCGGCAGCACAGCCAGCGCCGGCGAAACCAGCGACGCCAGAAACGTAAACATGGCCGCGGGCAGCAGCAGTGCAATCAGCGGCACGCACAGCACGTTGGCCGGAATGGCCATCACCGTGGCGCGGTGGAAGTACAGCGCCATCGGCAGCGTCATCACCGCCTCGATGCTGAGTCCGACCAACGCCAGCTCCACCAGCCGCATCATGGCCCTCAACAAGGCTGCCGGCCAACGGCGCGTGCGTTCGCCCATCCACATCGCCCAATGCTCGCCCATCATGCGCAGTTCAACCCGAATCTGCTGTTGGCGCGGCTCCATTGCAGAGTCCAACTCTTCGCGGGCTATCTGGTCTGCTGCTCGCAAAGTGGGACGCACAGCATGCTCCATGATGGGCAGCGCCAGACCGCCGATGGCGAGCAGCGCCAGAAACGTCATCTGGAAGCTGGCGTCGAAGAGGCTGTGCGGCTCCAGCATCAGCACCGCCAACGCCGCCACGCCCAGGGCATTCAACACACTGCTTTGGCGCCACAGTACACGCGCCGCAAGGAAGACGGCCGTCATCGTCAGCGCCCGTTGCACCGGTACGCCCCAGCCCGTCAGCAGCGCATAGCCCGCGCATAGTGCCACCGTCAGTACGGCGTTGGTCGCCAAGGGGGCGCGCATGCGGCGCAGCACGAAGAAGATGACTCCAGCCACTATCCCCAGGTGCAGTCCGCTCACAACAAAGAGGTGAAACGAGCCCGTCCGCTCAAACGCCGTGCGCAGCCCGTGATCCAAGCGCGAGCGGTCTCCGAAGAGCATGGCGTTCAGCATTCCGGCGTCTGTGCGCGAGAGCCGCAGCGCACCGGGAAGCGCTCGGTTCGCACGCGACGCCGCATACTCATCCATGCGCCGCGAGGCCCACTGCTGCGTCGCCTGTATGCGGCAGCCCAGCGTCGCCCTGCCGGCGTGCATCACGGTGACGCGCCCCGCCGCCAAGCTGGCGTGCGCGCCCACGCCCTGCGACAGCAAGTACGCCGGATAGTCCCACACGCCCGGGTCCTCGAAGCGCGGCGGCTCCCGTAGCTGCATCGGCGCATCCACACGGTCGCCGCAGCGCAATTCGGGAAGGGAACCGTCGCCTGCAACACTCTCCGTCTCCGACCGATCCCATGTCGATGGCTTAAAGTCCACCTCGGGACGCCCGCCGCGCCGCCGCTCGCCGTTCGGGTCGAACACACTCATACGCACGCCGCCCTCAACGGGAACCATCCGCGCCACGTCGGGCTGCACATCCTCGATGGCGTCCACGCGTATGTCCGCGCTCTCCATCTCCGTGTTGATGTCGCCGTGGGGAAGCGAAAGCAGCCGTCCGCTGCGCACCACCGTGCCGGTCACGTGTCGGCTCAACCCATCCGCATAGCGCAGCAACTCGCGCTGCAGTTGCGGCATCGGTTGAAGCTCTGCGCACAGCATTCCCACGCAGACCCACACCGCCGCCGCTCCTGCCCAGCCCGCGCGCGGGGCATATCGCAGCGCCACCAAAGTGAATCCCGCGCACAAAAGCGTCGCCGCCAACAGCATTCCCACGGGATGCCAGACATGAGCGGAGAGCGCTACACCTACGGCTAATCCGCACGCACCCACCAGCGCCGGTGCACTGAAGATTGGCTTCGGTTCAGGCTGCGCTGCGCTCTTCCGTGCGGCCTCGTTCATCGAACACGCTCCCGCGCACTAGCCCCGCGCGAGCTCTGCCACCGTTTCCATGTGGAAGGTCTGGGCAAACAGATCGACCAGATGAAGGGCCCGCAGGCGGTAGCCGGATTCTACCAGCGCCGCCAGGTCGCGCCCCAGCGTCACCGGGTCGCAGCTCACGTAGACCATCTCCGCCGGCCCCACCTGCGCCAGCAGTTTGCACACCTCCGCGCCCAGCCCAGCCCGCGGCGGATCCGCCACCACCAGTTGCGGAGGCCTTTTGCTCGATGGCGCCGCCGTACGGCGCAGGAACTCCACCGTCGTGTTCTCCAGCGCACGATGTTGCTCGCCCGCCGCATGCAGGTTCTCCCGCAAAGAGCCCAGCGCCGCCGCGGCCGACTCCACCGCCACCACGCGCATGAATCGCCGGCTCAGCGCCACGCTGAACAGCCCCACGCCAGCGTACAAGTCCCACGCCAGCGCCCCCTGTCGGTCGCCTGCCACAATCTTCATCAGTTGCGCCGCGCCAGCCGCATTCACCTGAAAGAACGCGCCGCGGCCCACGCGGTAGACCTGCCCGCCCACGGAGCACTCCAGCTCCACCGCGCCCCATCCCGCAATCTCGGTCGGCGGTTGTCCCGCGCGGCTGGATTGCCGGTACAGTCCCGCGCCAGCCAGCTCCGGCAAGCTCCGTTGCAGTCTCACTATCGCTGCGTCGAACTCCGTCTCGGTGGCGCCGGTTGCGCGGACGCCCGGAGCGAGCAGCACAGCTACTATCACCTGCCCGCGCTCATTGCAAAATATTTCGGCCTCGTCGGCTGCATCGGCCCACGGTGCGCCGGTCGTGCTCGCCGCCAGCGCCGCAGCCGCGCGCAGTAAAACGGGTGCGGCAATCGGACACTCCTCCAGCGCAAACGCATCGTTTGTTCGCCGCCGCTTGTATCCCAATCGCAGCCGTCCGTCTGCTTCGCGCAAAAAGTGCAACCGTATCCGGTTGCGGTAGCCCCACGGCTTGCCCGCATGCACTTGTATCTCAGGTGCGCTGACGCCCGCGCGCTGCATCGTATCGCGCAGCACCTCGCGCTTCAGCATCAGTTGTAGCTCGTAGGTCGCGTGCTGGTAGTGGCAACCGCCGCAAATGCCATAGTGCTTACAGAGAGGGGAGGTTCGCCCATCCACTGGCTCGACGATTTCAACCACCTCGGCTCGAGCCACGCCGCGGTGCGCATCCACCATGCGCGACTCGACCATCTCGCCGGGCAGTGTCATCGGCACGAACACCGCTCGCCCATCCGGCAGACGCGCCAATCCGTCGCCGCCGTAGACGGCCTTCTCGACGCGCAGTCGCACCGTATCGCTCATGCGTGTTTCATGTAAAACAGGCTCAATCGCGGCAGCCCCACCGCCTCCATCAGGCGCTTGTGCAGGAACTGCTGCTCAATCTGCCGTATCTGCATGGCCTGCATTCGGCTCCTGTAAGGAGCAATCTCCCGCGCCGCCTGCTCGCGCAGCGTCACAAGCTGCCCCTCCGGAGCGCTTGCCGTTACGGCCGCCAGTAGACGCTCCTCCAGCACCGTCAGCGTGCGGTCCAAATCCTCCAGCGTCGGAGCCTGCCCGTTGCCGCGCCGCTCCGTCGCCAACGCGCGCAGCCGCGCAGATGTCTCATGCGCCACGGCATCCGCCGGCGGTTTCAATCCCGCTGCCTCGATCTTCGCCGCGTTCTCTTCCAGATAACGCGCCACCGGCTCGGCCTCGAAGCCGCTTTCAGCCGCCTGCTTCGTATGCGCAGCGCCGACGGCCGCCGCCGCCGCCTCTTCGGCCGCGGTCATCACCTCCTGCGCGCACCAGGCCAGCGAGTTCACCTGGCGCAGCCGTCCCTTGGCCCGCGTCTTGCGCTGCTCGTAGCGGTCGAAGGCCGTGTCAATGCCGCGCAGCACGGCCTCCAGCGGGACACCCGCCTCGCGCCACGTCTCGACCAGCGCCCAGTCCAGCGTCGAGAGCATCTGCAGCACGCCGCGGCGCTGCATATAGCGCTCCTCGATCTCGGTGAAGTAGTTGAAGTAGTTTTGCACGCGCCTATCGTTCCCTTGCAGCCGATTCTACGCGTGTGGTGCAGCGGCTGTTGAGGATCCAGCCGACCGCCGGCGTCCGCGCTCCGCGTTGCGCTCGTGCACAATGCGCAACCCTGTCATGGTCAGCATCGGGTCCACCTCGCTGATGTACTTCGACCCGCCGGCGATGAGCCGCGCCAGCCCGCCCGTCGCCACCAGCTTCGTCTCCGGCCCCAGTTCGGCAATCATCCGTTCCAGGATCCCGTCCACCAGCCCGATGTACCCGTAGTACAGCCCAATCTGAATATTGTCGGTCGTGGAGGTGCCGATGATCTTTGCCGGCCGCTTCACGTCCACGCGGGGCAGCTTGGCCGCCTGCTCAAACAGCGCGTCGGCCGATATCTCCAGCCCCGGCGCAATCGCGCCACCCAGAAACTCTCCCCGCGCCGACACCACGTCGAAGG
>Ga0316219_1003960_pt1 | contig 11542 bp, 13 predicted proteins | sample TBH18003PmetaG_FD_203635 | JGI IMG/M metagenome (GOLD analysis project Ga0316219, IMG submission 203635) | Freshwater microbial communities from Trout Bog Lake, Wisconsin, USA - TBH18003P | ecosystem: Environmental > Aquatic > Freshwater > Lake > Hypolimnion/Profundal zone | place: USA... | reverse complement strand
GCAGGGCGGAGTTTCGGCGCAAGTCAAAACTTCCAAACCAATCCAGATATTCAAGTCCGGCAGGCATACCGCGATGAGTGGTGCTGCGTTGTCATTTTCCGAAACCGATCTTGCGGCAACTGCTGCGGCATACGACCCGGCTAAACATGAAGCGCCTATCGTCGTGGGTCATCCGCGCAACGATGGTCCGGCTTACGGCTGGGTGCGATCACTTTCCTTTGCTGACGGCCTGAACGCTGAGCCGCAACAGGTAGACCCGGCGTTTGCCGAGATGGTGAATCGCGGCGCCTTCAAAAAGATCAGCGCCTCATTCTATTCGCCTGACTCCCCCGGTAATCCCGTGCCAGGCGTGTATTACCTGCGTCATGTCGGTTTTTTAGGCGCACAACCGCCAGCCGTTAAAGGCCTGCGCGATGCCTCCTTTGCTGAAAAAGAAGAGGGCGTGATTGAGTTTGCTGATGATGGTGATGTGCAGAACGCCTCGCTGTGGCGGAGCATAAAAAACTATTTGATCGGTAAAGAAGGTTTGGACGCTGCAAACACAATTATTTCTGAATACGCCATTACAAACCTTGAGCAAGCCGCGCAACAGGATGATGACCTATCTGCCGTGTCGGCACAGGCAGGCGATACCGACACCGCTGCACCCGCAGCCGCTTTTACCGAACCAACCCAAACCCAAGGAGACGAAATGTCCGCAGAACAACTGGCCGAGCTTGCTGCACTGAAAGCTGAAAACGCAAAACTCAAGACGGATCAAGCCGCTTTTGCCGAAGCTGAAAAATCGCGTGTCATCGCCGCACGAAATGCCGATCACACGGCTTTTGCTGACGGCTTGATCAAGGAAGGCCGCCTGCTGCCTGCACATAAAGGCGTGACAGTGGCAACGATGAACAGCATGACTTCACAGGATACAGCGGTTGAATTCAGCGAAGGTGATACCAAGACCCCATTGATCGACGCATACAAGGCGCAACTGAAGGCGGGTCCTGTGATCGTTAACTTTAGTGAGATGAGCGGTGGTGATACGACTGAAGCGAAAACAGACCCCACTTCGATAGCACGAGCTGCGGTTGAATTTCAGGAATCTGAATCGGTCGCCGGGCGTATCGTTAACTCTGCCCAGGCTGTGCAGCATGTAATGGCGAAATCTAAATAGGATTGAGGATTGAGGATCGGGAATCGCTCGCTCCTTGCTTACATCAAACATTTATAAAAGGAAAAAATATGTCTAATATTTTACTAGTCAAAAACAACATCGCGGATGGCGTGATTGCTGCTAATACCATCGTCAAGTTCAGCGCAGATGCTCACGTCGTTCAAGCGGCTGCCGTCACTGACTCGCTGATTGGTATCACCACCGACATCCCGGCCGCATTGAATGATCGCTGTGATGTGATTGTTCACGGTCTGGCTGATGTGCTTTACGGCGGTACTGTCACTCGTGGCGATATGCTCACAACAGATGCCTCAGGCCGGGCAGTCACGGCAGCGCCCGCTGCAGGTGTGAATAACGTCGTCATCGGGATTGCATTTGTTTCAGGGGTGGTCGGCGATATCGGCGCGGTCGTTCTGTCCCAGGGCAAGGTTCAAGGCTAAGCGCCTTAGTTGCAATCAACAAATTCAAAGGAGTTATAAATGAGCACATCCGCTTTTCCAATCAACCCTGAGCTAACCGCGATTTCGATTGCCTTTAAAAACGACGCATCGCAGCTGATTGCCGACCAGGTATTGCCGCGCATTCCGGTGCCAAAGAAATTCGCTTATACGTCCTATACGCCATCGCAAGGGTATACGGTGCCCAATACGCAGATGGGCCGCAAGTCTGAACCTAATATGGTCGATTTCGGCGGTACGCTGATTAACGTGGAATGCGTGGACTATGGCCTGGATGATCTGGTGCCGAACGATGAAGTTGATGCGTGGGAATCAATGGCGAAGCCTTCGACTGGCGGCCCGGTTAATCCGCTAGAGCTGTCAACCATGATGCTTACCGGCCTGATTCAGCTCGACCGAGAAGTTCGTGTTGCAGGTAAGGTGTTTAACGCGGCCAACTATTCCGGCACCAACCAGTCAACCCTGTCCGGTACCAGTCAGTGGTCAGATCAGGTTAACTCCAACCCGCTGAATGCGATTGTGCAGGCGCTGGACGTGCCGCTGGTGCGACCGAATGTACTGGTCATCGGTCAGCAGGCGTGGACGATGTTGCGCCAGCATCCAAAGATCGTACAGGCTATTGGAAAAAGTGCGCAGCTGGGCGGTTATGCAGCAATCGATCAGGTAGCCGAATTGCTTGAGCTGCAATCTATTCTGGTAGGGCGTGCGTTTTATAACACCGCCAAAAAGGGACAGACACCGGTTTATAACCGAGCCTGGGGCAAGAATGCCGCTCTGCTGCATATCGACCAGCTGGCCGCGCAAATGGAACAGCCGACCTTTGGTTGGACAGGGCAATGGGGTACCAAGATCGCCGGTGATATTCCTGAGCCTAGAACGGGTCTGCGCGGCGGCGTGCGGGTGCGTTGCGGTGAGAGCGTGCAGGAAGTGATTGCTTCCCAGGATGCTGGATATTACTTCCAGAGCGTAGTTGCCTAAACTGAAGATCAATGACGGCGGCATCGTTGCTGCCGTCTCATATAAGGGAAATCATGCAAAAAGTCTATAACGTATTGCAGCCGCTTAACCATGACAATCAACGCATTGAAGTGGGTGGTACGGTCAATCTGGAAGACGATCAGGCCGCCCCTTTGCTGCTGCTCGATGTAGTTTTTGATACAGGTGTAGTTGCCCAGGCTGCCGATGTTTCGGTCGCGCCAATCGATCCAGATGTTCGTTTGACTGCTATCAAGGCCGCGATCACTACCCTTGACCCAAATAATCTGGATCAATGGCTCAAAGACGGCAAGCCCTCTCTAGATGCCATTGCTGCAATCACCGGCTGGCCTGTCACGGCGGTTGAACGCAATACGGCACTAATGCCTGTCACAGCATAGTTCTGACGATGAACTTCTTTCAACGAGTACTTGTAGCTCTGCTCGGAATTGATTGGGTGCCTGTTCCGAAACTGAATTTATTGATCGTATCCGCCGATTTAACCATACAAGGAATTAACATGAAACTGACCATCACAGACACTCAAGCAGCGCCCGTCGTCGTTAACGCATCGCCCGCTGCTGACGCTGCCGGCAATACCGGCGTTTTTAACGGCGCACTCTCTTACACCAGTAGCGATCCAGCTATCATCACCGTCAGCCCGTCAGCAGATACCAAGTCTGTCAGCGTGCAGCGCGTGGGTCCCCTGGGTGTTGCAACCGTAACGGCAACCGACGGCATTGTCAGCGCATCGTTCGAGGTCGAGGTTGTGGCCAGTGAAGCGCGCGATATCAACTTTACTGTTGCCACTACCGCATAACCGGCTACTGACATGACCTACGCCACCCAGCAAAACATGATTGACCGATTTGGCTTACAGGAGCTGACCGGTTTAACGGATCTGTCAAATACCGGTGCGCTTGATGTCAATGTGCTGGGGCAAGCGCTGGCGGATGCGAACAATGAGATCGACGGCTATTTGTCCGGGGTTTTTACCTTGCCACTGATAACAGTTCCACCAAGACTAATCAAGCTTGCCTGTGATATTGCACGTTATGAATTGTATGGTGTCCACTGTTCGGATCAGGTGCGTCAGCGTTATACCGATGCTATTGCTTATCTCAAGTTGGTTGTCACTGGCGTGGCATCGCTTGGGCTTGATCCGCTGAATAATGCAGCTGACGGCACCAGTGCTGTCAGCATGAACCCGAATCGTCCCGTGTTTGCGCAGTGCCAGTTACGTGACTATAACAAACCGCCTTACCACTTATAAACCATGTTATCTCAACCCGTTATTAATCAACTTATTGCGATACAGGTAGCCGGCGTCGCTGTTTTTAACCGCGTATCGGGCGCAGCTAATTTTGCAGCGGCGCATGAGGATTTAAAAAACTGGATTACGGCAGCTTATGTGATCCCGCTGGCAGACGTGGCTAAGCCCAATGATTTAATGGGGTTGAATGTAGAGCAACATGTGATTGAACGTTTCGGGGTGATTCTAGCCGTTAAAAACTTTCGGGATCAGCGTGGCGATGCAGTGAATGGCGCGCTGGAAACGGCACGAAGCAAGGCAATACAAGCATTGATGGGATTTTCTCCCGGCACAGGATATGACCCCGTGCAGTATGGCGGCGGGCGTATTTTACAGCTGGACGTCATTACAACATGGTGGCAACTTGAATTTATAACTGGATATTACGAAAGGAATTTCTGATGATGGATACGCCAGAAATAGCGCCCCAGGCAGGCGGCAGTTATATGCGCGATGCAGCAGGCGCGCTAACAAAAATAGATGAATCGGGTGTGACGGATAGCGTATCAGTAGCTGAACCTGTCGCAATAGCCATTCCCGAACCTGCTTTAACCACGAACACCCAGGAGTAACCAGATGTCACGTTATGTACGCAATACTGCTGTATTAATTAAGGTTGAAACGACATCCGGCACCGATGCTGTTCCTGCCGCCGCAACCGATGCCATGCTCTTGCGCAATTTTACCTGTAAACCGCTGGACATCAAGTATGTGAATATGCCCGAGGTGCGCCCGTATTTTGGTAAAGGGCTGGATATGCTCGGCACCGCGTTTGTCTCAGGCACATTTGAACTGGCGCTCTCCGGATCCGGTGCAGCCGGTACCGTGCCGATGTGGGGGCGGGTTCTGCGCGCCTGCGCCTTTGCTGAGGTAATTACCGCATCATCTCGCGTAGATTACACGCCGATTTCAACAGCGCTGGAATCAGCAACCATGTATTACTACGATGACGGCCTGATGAAAAAAGTGCTCGGCATGCGTTGCGACATTACCAGCTTTAAGATGGGTTATGGTGATGTGCCGATTATTGGCATTAAATTCACCGGCTTGGATGGCGGTGAAACGGCTGTAGCTACGCCGGCGCTTACCCTGACCAACTGGAAAGCACCGTTGCCGATCAATACCGTCAATAGTGGCTTGCTGACTATCGGTTGCACCTACGCTGCCGGTGCTTTGACGGGCGGGACAACCTATACATCAAAAGGACTGGAGGTCACGCTGGGTAACGTGCTGAACTTCATGGAATTACTGGGTGGCGAGTCCGTTGACATCACTGATCGCGATGTAAACGCTAAATGTACGTTGGATTTAACGGCGGCTCAAGAGTTGGCAAATATGGCCCTCGTAAGATCAGGGGCGACGCAAGGTATCGGCCTGCTGCACGGCACTGTGGCCGGTTATAAGCTGCTCACACATCTGCCAGCCTGTCAGCTCAAAAACCCGATCAAGGATACGCTTAACGGTCGTCGCGTCATCAGCTACGATATTAACGCCGCACCGACGGTTGGCAATGATGAGTGGCGCATTGTGTCGCTCTGATCTGATAAACCGAATCACGCAATAGCTCAAGGCCCCGTTTTTACGGGGCTTTTTCTTTGGCACTGAAGCCTTTCCATATCGCCAGCGCCCCGCGCACGTGTGAACATGCGGTCTCGGTAGGCAATGAATGCTCACTCATATTAAATCATCCAGGGAGTCGCAATGGAACAAAACCAAAAGCCGTTATTCGTCATCGATGCCAATCCTGTCGTCTCGTGGCCAGTCGTCGTAAAGCTGCCGGCAGACGGTGGAACCTTCGTGGAATATCAATTTACGGCAAAAATCCGCGTGCTTTCAGCGGCTGAGTTTGCAGCATTATCAGTTGGATCTGTCACGGATGGTACGACTGAAGTGACGATGATAGAAATACTGAAAGATAACTCATATCAGTTTGCAAAGCTGGTTATCGGCTGGGATGGAGTTGCTGATGCCAGCGGAAATCCTGTGCCATTTGCTGTTGATGCGCTGTCCGCGCAGGTGACCGGTCCGCATGGCGCTGAACTGTCTGCCGGATTATGGAATGCAGTACGCGAGATACGCAGTGGGGTTCGCCTGGGAAACTCCGCGCCGCTGCCCGTCGCTGGATAGGTGGCGGCGCAGGACCTGATGAAACGGATGCAGCGCTGGCTGCGTTCGGCCTGACACAAGAAATTGAGGGTGAAGCTGATGCAGATACGCCCCTTCCGGTTTACGCCTTTAACTGGACAACGCTGAGCATCTTTATTTCGACATGGAACCAGTGGCATGTTGTGGTGGGAAAAGAGCTGGTCCGCATCGGCATGAGCTGGGGCGAGGTTGAATCAGCGTTGCGACTGTCCGGCATCAAGCGTAGCGAATGGCCGGTGATATTCGAGGGATTGCAGGTAATGCAAAACGAAGCGCTCACTATTTTTAACGAACGATCAATGAGTAACGCATAATGGCTGACGATCTTACTTTTGGTGTGCGCATTGTTGCTAACAGCGACGAAGCCATTGATGCGTTTAAAAAAACATCTAGTGCAGTCAATGATGTAGGTGCGTCGGTTGAGGAAGCTACACAACAATCCGTAATGTATGAAGGAGCGTTATTTCGTACAAGCGAAGCTTTGCAAGCGCATATTCTGGCGCAAAAAGAACAGGCGTTAGCGGCTAAGTCGGCAGCTAAAGAGGTTGAAACACTTGGGGATGTTACCGGAAATACACAGGAGCAGGCAAATAAACTAGGCGCGGCATGGCTGAAGCAGGAGGCTGCATTACGCAAGTCAGCAGAGGCCGCCGCTTTTAACGGAAAAGAGGTTCAAGCACTGATTGCCAGGTATGACCCGCTCGGCACAACACTCAGGTCGGCTGAGGCGGATCTGATTAGGCTACAGAAAACGATGGGGAACAGCGAACGCCCGGAGATTATTAACGCATTTGGCGCGATTGAAAATAAAATCACCGACGCAAAGTTAAAAATAAAAGAAGCTGAGGTAGCTTTTGGAGCGTTTGGAACAGGTGGCGCAGCAGAATTTAAGAAGGTGGCAGCAAGTGCCGAAAAAGGCGCTGAAGGCGTTAAAGCTAACTCAACTGTCGTGCGTGAATCGCTCACTTTGATGCGTGAAGCGTCGGTTGGTAACTTCACGCGCATGGCCGGTAGCGCATCGATCATGGCAAACGCTATGGGTCTCATGCCTGTAATTCTGAGCCCCGTTGGTCTTGCGATTGCCGCAGTAGCCGGTGCAACGCTAGGCATGGTAGTTGCGTTTGAAAAAGGGATTTTAGAGCAAGAGGCGATGGACAATGCGCTGATCATGACTGGCAACTATGCCGGTGCAACGAGCGGTTCTCTTGATGTATTGGCGCATGCAGCAACAGCTTCAGGCGGCAGTTTAGGCGAGGCCAAAAAAGCGGTCGAGGAATTGGCTGGTAGTGGTAAATTTACCAGCGACCAAATCGGTTTAATTTCTACTGCTGCCGTTTCAATGGAGCGCGCGACCGGCGTATCAGTAGATGCGACAATCAAACAATTTGAATCTCTGGCTGTGGAATCCACAGGGGCCAGTGCCAGATCATCAAGTGCCATTTCGAATGCAACCCTGAAACTGGATGATCAATACCATTTTCTGACGCTGGCTGTCTATGAGCAAATCTCCGCACTGGAAAAAGAAGGGCAAGTAAATGAAGCATCCGCATTGGCTACCGATGAATTTGCTAAATCGCTGAAAGACAGGTCTGCTGAAATAGTGACGAACTTAGGTTATGTAGAGCGCGGATGGAACGCAATAAAAGACAGTATCAATGGTGCAATAAGTGCCGTTGGAGACTGGGGCAAAAAGGGTGCGCAATATAATGTTCAGGATGCACAAAGTGCGCTGGCAAGTTTTGATAGCATGCATAAAGCCAAGGGTGACACGAATGAACCCCTCTTTCTTGATGAAAGAAAGGAGCTTGTAAAATCGTTGTCTGCGGCGTATTCGGAGCTTGATAAAGAAAAAAGCAAAGTGGATGCGGAGGGGGTAAAGACCAGGGCTACCAGCGAGGCTGAGCACGCCGCGCAAATGATCAATCTGACAACGACGCAATTGCAAAGAAATTCACAAGGAGAGTTAACTGCGGCGTTAAAAGAATATCATGCCGAGGTGGCAAAGATTGCGGCAATCAATCCCAACGATCCGCTTGTTGCAAAAAATGCTGTAGCAGCGATGGACGAAGCGATTACCAAAGCGCATACCCAAAAAACGCCGAAAGGCCCGCATGTCGCCGACCATGTAAACGCGGCCTATCTGTCAGCCATGAAAGAAGCCGCCGGGTTACAAGATGCCGCAGTCGGCAAATCTGAAGGATTGACCCAAGCGCAAATCAAGTTACTTGATGTGGAACGGTTGATGGTTGACGTAAAAGGTCAGCAGGTAAAGCTATGGGATGTTTTAAGCCCGGCCAAGAAACTGGAAATCGAGCAATCGTTTGCAGCGGCCAGCGCAAAAGAAAAAGAAAATGCGGCGAATGCTGAAGCGTTAAGAGTGAAGGGAATTGTCGGTAATTTTAACGCCTCTGTCGATAGTCATCTTGGTACGCAGGCGACTAAAGACGACCCGACTATGTCCGCCTCCGATAAAGCTTATGCAGATAATGTGAATTTCATCACAAAAGAGACAGCTAAATATACGGCGGAACTGCAAAAACTGGCTGATCAAAAAAATGCAGCCGGACAAAGTACCAAACTTGAGACGGACGGGATTACTGCGCTCGCCGTGGCAAATACTGCTGCAATCGAATCGGCGAAAGCCTTAAAGGTTGCGACAGATGCAAATAACGCATCATGGGAATACGGTGCAACAAAAGCGCTTACTAGCTATAAAGACTCTGTAAATAACGTAGCAAAGAATACCGAAAGCATTGTTACCAGCTCTTTTAAGGGGATGGAGGATGCGCTGGTAAAGTTTGTTCAAACGGGCAAGTTGAGCTTTACGTCCATGGCAAATTCTATTGTCAGCGACCTGATTCGCATCGCGGTGCAGCAAAATATTACAGGGCCGCTGAGCGGCGCGATAAAAGGTATGTTTTCCCCGAATGCTAATGGAAACGCTTTTAGCAGCGGAGGAGTACAAGCCTTCGCTAATGGCGCTGCATTTACCAATACGATTGTCGATAGTCCGACGGCATTCAAGTTTGCCAGTGGTTCAGGTTTTAATTTTGGTGTAATGGGTGAGGCGGGTCCTGAAGCTGTTATGCCATTGACACGCGGGCCTGATGGCAAGCTGGGCGTGCAATCGTCAGGTTCCGGCGGAGGGAATCGTGTCGTGATTAACATCGTCGAATCCCCGGGTAACGGCGGAAAGCAATCACAAACCAGTAGCAACGGGGTAGACACTTTCACCATTCTGGTTGAGAGGTTTAAAAATGCCGTTGCGGGTGACATCATGCAGGGCAGCGGCACGATACCGGCGGCGATGAGCCAGACCTATGGCCTGAATCGCACCGTGGGAGCGTACTGATGGCTACCTGGCCAGCAACACTACCAACACCGCTGCTGAACGGATATGCGATTAAACCGAATGATCAGACTGTGCGCACCGATATGGACGGCGGTGCAGCACGCTCACGACGCCGCACCATGACGCGCAGTGACAAAGTGCCCGTATCGTGGAAGTTCACTGATGCGCAGCTGGTGATTTTTCGTGCCTGGTTTGATGACGGCGTAGCAGGTGCGGCGGGTGGATCAGCCTGGTTCACCACCTCGCTGCCGACGGGTGTCGGCGGGCTAACTTCCATCACCGCCCGATTTATCGGTCCCTTCACCGCACCCGTCTTGTCCGGCCTGAGCTGGAATGTTACCGCTGAACTGGAATTGAGATGACAGATACCACGCTATCCCAGGCAATCCGTGAGGCGTATGCCGCTGCCCCTTCAAATATCGTCATCTATCACACGCTTGAATTGCGCCATCCGGCCTTTACGACGCCTATCCGTGTAGTGCGTGACTGGGCTGATCTGACGGCCACGCTGGAAGCGACGGCACCGGTCAACGCCGGACAATCCGTGACATTCACGCGCTTTGTATTCGACTTTACCAAGCCGGAAGTGTCTGCCGTCGGTGTGCCGCAAATCACCATTACGATGGACAACGTAGATCGCTCGATTGTTGCCAATATCGAAGCGGCCATGACCACAACGGATTTAGTACAGGTGACTTATCGCGAATATCTGAGCAGCGATTTAACCGGACCGCAAAACAATCCGCCGTTATCCATGACGATCATGTCTGTCACGGCTGACGTTTTCAAAGTCACAGCCACGGCAGGTTTTCCGAATCTGATGAATCGCCGCTTCCCGTCCACCGAATACAACACTGAGATTTTCCCCGGGCTTGCATGATGTGGACTAAATATATAGGACTGCCATATAAAGCCGGTGCGCAAGGCCCTGATACTTACGACTGCATGGGGTTTTTTCGCATGATTCAGGGTACGCATTTCGGCATCGATGTGCCGATGATTATCGCGCCGAACTATGACGACAAAGCGGAGCTGGCAGCGATATTCGGCAATCATAAAGAGCGCAGCCAGTGGGTGCTGATCGATAAACTTGAGCACGGCTGCGCGGTCATCGTGCATCGTCCTATGCACATTGGAATCTGGCTTGATGTGGACGGTGGCGGCGTGCTGCATTGCATCGTCGGGGCGGGTGTTATTTTTACCTCAGATAGTTCGTGGCCGATGTCCGGCTTCGGGCGGCGTGAATTTTTCAGGCACAAAGCATGAGCGCACAAGTCCTCTATCTTGAAAATGCGCTAACGCCACAGAATCGCATCGTGCACGATGTGGAGCCATGCTCTATTCAGTCATTAGCACCTGAGTGGAATATCCCGTTCGTCGCGTTCCTGGACGGAGAGGTGATATTGCGCGCTGAGTGGGACGCAATGTTGAATAGCGGCCAGTCGCTGCTATTCATCGACGTGAACGCAATCCCGCAAAGTGGCGGCGGCGGTGGTGGATCAAATCCGCTGCAAATGGTTTTGATGATCGCGGTTATGGTTGTCGCGCCTGAATTAGCGCCTGAATTATATGCTTATATGGGGGGTACATACGTCGCAGCAAATGCCGCCTTTTATATAGCTGCGACAACAATGGCGTTGCAAATGGCCGGCATGGCGCTCATCAGCGCACTTATCCCGCCACCACAACCTACCAGTCCGCAGACCGCAGCCGCACTTGCCGCTGCCAGCCCTACCTATAACATACAAGCGCAGGGTAACACAGCGCGTTTAGAGGCCGCTATCCCTGAGCATTTCGGCAGACTGAAAGCATTTCCAGATTTCGCTGCACAGCCGTATCAGGAATTTTCCGGCAACGATCAGTATTTGTATCAGTTATTGTGCATCGGGCGCGGCTATTACAGCATCGAGGGCGTATTCATCCAGGATACGTCGATAGCCAGTTTCGACGACATCACGTATGAGATTATCCCGCCGAATGGTACGGTGACGCTGTTTCCAACGGACGTGATCAGTAGTATCAGCGTATCAGGTCAGACGTTAACCTGCATCAATTCCGCGTTAACCGTGGCATCGCCAACTGTGGCTGTTCCGGTAACGTATGTGCAGTCCGGCACGACCGTAACGATCACGCAAGGCACG
>Ga0316219_1003952_pt1 | contig 11552 bp, 9 predicted proteins | sample TBH18003PmetaG_FD_203635 | JGI IMG/M metagenome (GOLD analysis project Ga0316219, IMG submission 203635) | Freshwater microbial communities from Trout Bog Lake, Wisconsin, USA - TBH18003P | ecosystem: Environmental > Aquatic > Freshwater > Lake > Hypolimnion/Profundal zone | place: USA: Wisconsin... | reverse complement strand
TTCAGTCGGCACGTAGTCGGAACTGACGGCTCGCCGGGCGGCGCTGTCAGCTTCGAGAACGGTGAATAGTGACATAACGCCAGCTGGCCTGCCGTGAGATCCTTCGCAAGCTCAGGATGACAAATAATAGGGGCCGCTCCGGTTTCCGTGCTCGGCTTCCGGTTTGTGGGTAATGGAAAGGGCACTTCACCGCAGTCCACGAGCCTCCTCAGCCGTTTGGGGGTCATCCATTTCGGACCGTGCCGGAGTTGGGCTCATTTTCATTCTCCAATCCGGCCGTTCTTTCCAGAAGAGGTCAGGAGGTCTGAGGATAGCAGTACAGAGAAATGCGAAAATCGCCGAGATCGGGGTTCTTTTCTTTCTTGGCGAGCTTGGCGTTCTTGGCGCGAGATCATTCCGGTTTCTGGCAGTCGCAAGAATCAGGAGGACGTGACGGACGGTAGTGAATCGTGAGTTTCGCCCAGCGCGTGACTTCTTTCGCCCTCTTCGTCTCTGTAAATCCTTTTCTTCGTGGCTTTTGTGCTTTTTTGCGGCCACTCCCACGTTTCACCCGCGTCGCCAGAGCGTCCTGCGATTTTCCAGCAGCGGCGGATGGACGACGCGCCGGTACCACTCGGCGCTGAAACCAAACCTTCTCTCCACTTCCGCAAAGAACGCACTGCATCCGTGGTCGTCTTCGGCGACCCATACGTGGTAGTCGCTATCGTCAACGCGGAACCCGAGGCAGACCTGGTCCACCGAAAACGGTTCGCGCTTGTAACCGAAGATTTCGCGAATATGCAGCCAGCGCACGCGGATCGCCGTTCCCCGGTTGCGCTCAACTACGAATTCCTCACCGTCAAAGCGCACATCGTTCTTGAAAAGATTCACCCATCCCCCTTTTCAACCATCTCGCGAAACTCGTCCTCCCCCACGACGCGCACCCCGAGCTTTCCGGCCTTCTCCAGCTTGCTGCCCGCTTCTTCGCCGGCGAGCAGGAACGTGGTTTTCTTGCTGACGGAATCAGTCACTTTTCCGCCATTGGCGCGGATGATCCCTGCGATTTGCTCGCGCGGCTGGCTCAGCGTGCCGGTGATGACCCACACGGTACTCGCGAACGCACCGCCGCGTTCGTGTTCCGGCGCGGCAAGTTCGTCGCGCTCGCCGAAATTCAGTCCGGCTTCGTGCAACCGCCGCACGATGTCGCGGTTCTCGGGCCGGGCGAAATGCTGGGCGATGCTCAGTCCCACCACCGGGCCGACATCCTGAATGCGCTGCAAATCATCCGCCGTGGCGTCCATGAGCAAAGCCAGCGGGGTGCGCGTTGTCACGGCATCCGTACGGTCGGCGGGCGGAGCGGCAAACAGCGGCAGCGTTTCCTCGCCCTCCGGCTGCTTGGGTGGCTGCGGCGGCCGGCGGAACTGCGCGACAAAGACACCGGCCAGGGCGCGCGCGGAGGTCGCGCCGACGTGCAAAATCCCCAAACCGAAGATCAAGCGCCAGAGCGGCCTCGACTTGCTCTCGCCGACCGCCTTCAACAAGTTGGCGATGCTCTTCTCCCCAGTGCGCGGAATGGTGGCGAGTTTTGCGGCGGTGAGCTGGTAGAGGTCGGCGAAATCGCGGGTTAGCTCGCGGTCGACCAGTTGTTCCACCATCGCCTCCCCCAATCCTTCGATGTCCATCGCGCCGCGGGCCGCGAAATGTTCCAGCCGCCGCTTGAGCTGCGCCGGGCAGGCCGCGTTAATGCAACGCACGGCCACCTGGCCCGGATCGCGCACCACCGGACTGGCGCATGCCGGGCAAGTTTCGGGCATTGTGAATACCTTCTCATTACCGGAACGCAGCTCTTTGCGCACGCCGACCACCGCCGGAATGACCTCGCCCGCTTTTTCGATCACCACGATGTCCCCTTCGCGGATGTCTTTGCGCGCGACTTCCTCCTCGTTGTGAAGCGTTGCGCGCGCGACCGTGCTGCCGCTGACCGGCACCGGTTCCAGTTCCGCCACCGGCGTAAGCACCCCGGTGCGGCCCACCTGGATGACGATCCGATTCAGGCGTGTCTCCGCGCGTTCGGCCTGGTATTTGTAGGCCATCGCCCACCGCGGAGCTTTCGACGTAAACCCGGCTGCGCGCCGCTGCGCAAACGAATCGACCTTGATCACCGCGCCGTCGGTCTCGAACGGGAAATCGTGCCGGACCAGATCCAGCGCGCGGATGGCTTCAAGCACCTCCTCCAGCGTCCGCGCGATCCTGGGGTTTTCGTGAACGGGCAATCCGCAGGCCGCCAGCGCCGCCAGCGCCTCGCGGTGGGTTTGCCAGTCCGCGCCCTGCAACGCGCCGGTGCCGTAAAAGATCGCCCCCAGGCCGCGCTTTGACACGATCGCCGGGTCGAGCTGCTTTAGCGATCCGGCTGCGGCGTTGCGCGGATTGGCAAACGGCGGCTCGCCCGCCGCCGCGCGCTCTTCGTTGAGCGCAGCAAACTGGGCTTTCGGAAGAAAAATCTCCCCTCTCACCTCCAGCAAGCTTGGACAGGTACGGCCGGCAAGCCGGTGCGGGACGGAACGGATCGTGCGGACGTTCTGGGTCACATCGTCGCCGGTTGTGCCGTCCCCGCGGGTGGCGGCGTATTGGAGCGCGCCGTTTTCGTACAGCAGCGAAATGGCGACGCCGTCCACCTTTGGTTCGATGACCGTCTCGATCGTCTCGCCCGGCAGCAGCTTCTCAAGCCGGGTGAAAAACGCGGCGACCTCCGCCTCCGAGTAGGTGTTGTCCAGGCTGAGCATGGGCGCCCGGTGGCGAATCTGCGCAAATTCCTCCAGCGGAGCGCCGCCGACACGCCGGGTGGGCGACTCCGCCGAAGCGAGTTCGGGGAACGCCGCTTCGAGATCGGCCAGTTCGCGGTACAGCTCGTCGTACTCGCGGTCCGAAATAACCGGCGCGGCTTCCTGGTAATAAAGCTGGTTGTGCCTTTCGATTTCCCTGCGCAGAAACGCAACGCGCATGGCGGCTTCAAGCGGAGAGAGCTCAGGCATAGGTCAGGGGAGACTCCATCGCAGAGAAGCCTCTCATTTCAGCCGAATCTCCGCGGAGCGCCCGTGTGCGTCCAGCCCTTCGATGGCGGAAAATGCCTGAATGACGGGCAGGGATTTTGCCAGCGCCTTTGCGCTAAAACGCACCAGGCTCGTCCGGCGCTGGAACTGGTCCACAGTCAGGCCGGGGAACGATTTCCCAGCGCCGCCGGTGGGCAACTCATGGGAGGGGCCGGCCACGAAATCGCCGCCCACGACCGGCGAGTAACCGCCGAGGAAAATCGCGCCCGAGGTGCGCAGTTGCGCGGCGATGGCGTCGTCATCCTTGGTCGCCACCGACGCGTGCTCCGGGGCGAACCGGTTGCACAACGCCACAGCATCCTTGAGGTTTTTCACGAGCACCAGAAACGTGGTGTTGTCCAGAACCTCCCGCACATGCTGCCCGCGCGCCAACCGCGCCGCCTGCGAAGCCACTTCTTTCTCCACGGCCGCCAGCAATTTGGCCGAGCTGGTCGCCAGCACCACCACGCTGTTGTGGCCGTGCTCGGCTTGCGCCAGCAAGTCCGAGGCCACCCAGGCGGGGTTCGCCGACGCATCGGCGATCACAAAAATCTCGCTTGGGCCGGGCAGCAAATCGACCGCCACCCTTCCAAAGACCTGCCGCTTGGCTTCCACCACGTATGCGTTGCCGGGACCGTAAATCTTTGCGACCGGCGGAATCGACTCGGTGCCGAACGCCAGCGCAGCGATCGCCTGCGCTCCGCCGATCCTGTAGACCTCCGTAGCGCCGCAGAACTGAAGCGCGTAAAGCAGGGCGTCGTTGACCTTCCCGTCGGCGCCCGCCGGCGTGGCGACAACGATCTCCGGAACTCCCGCGACCGCGGCAAGAGTGCAGGTCATCACCGCCGTCGAAACCAGCGGGGCCGTGCCGCCCGGGACGTAAATGCCCACTCGCTGGAACGGATCGAACCGTTCGCCCACCTCGACGCCCTGGGCGTTGCGGCCCGACCAATCCTTGCGCCGGCTCCGTTCGGCAAAATTCTTTACGTTGGCATGGGCGGTGGCGATCGCCTCTTGGGTCTGCGCCGAGACCAGCTTGAGCGCCGCCTTGAATTCCGCCGCTTTCACCCGCACCGTGGCGGCCGTCAGCACCGGGCCGCCGAACTTCCGCACCAGCTCGAACACCGCCGCATCGCCTTCACGACGCACCCGCTCCACGATCTCCGAGACGGTGGCATGCACTTCCGCGGCGGGCGTCGAGTGGCGGTCAAGAAAACGGAGATCGTCGGCAAATGTGGAATCGGAAAATCGCAGGATGCGCATGGAAATGGAAATGTTCCCATAACCTCTTAAAAACGACCGGGCAGCCAGTCAATGCAATCCTTCGGAAAGCCGCGGTTTGGATATCTATGTCACCCCTTCGCGTCCTCCAAAAACTCCGGCGGGGCGTAAACGCTAAAGGTTACCGCGCGAATATCCCCGCAGTTGTGGAAGCGGTGCATCATCCCGGCGGGCACGACGATGGCGTCCCCGGGGTGCAGGATATCGGTCTCATCGCCGATCTGCGCGTGGACTTCCCCTTGGAACACGATCAGCGTTTGATCGCTGTGGGGGTGCGCGTTCAACTCCTCGCTGCTGACGGCTCCGGGTTCCAACGTCATGAGCGCAGTCTGACTGCGGCGCGTGGTGTGCATCACCTCGAACCACGACGCACCTTCGTAAATATTCCGTTTGTCCATGAGCGCACCCTCCGCCCAACTGAATCGGGCTGAACGGCGGCCTTGCGCGGCGTCTTCGAGAACCGAACTCCAGGCGGCGTTATCCGCAAGCCCCGATGCGCCTCGTTCCAACGCTCAGGAAGCCCGAAGCACGGTTGCTTCCCCGCCGGAAACGGCGAGGGTCGTCCCGTCGTCGCGGCGCAACCGCAGGGCGCCGTCCGCTTCGAGCGACTCGACAGCGCCCTCAACCGTTCCTCCCGCGCTTTGAACGGTCACTCGTTTCCCCAGCAGCACGCTGCGCGCCCGCGCCTCGGCGACGATCGCCGCGAAATCCGATTCCATGACCGGATAGAGCGTGCTCAGGCTCCGCAACAGCGCCGCGGCGACAACCTGGCGGTCCAGCGCCGGCGTTCCGGCACCGGCGGCTTCGCGCAATGAAATCGCCGTTTCCCTCAACTCCTCCGGAAAATCCGAAGGCCCGTGATTCACGTTCACGCCGATGCCGACCACCACGAAGCTATTCTCGATGCTGGTTCCAAGACTGCTTTCGATCAGAATGCCGACCGCCTTTCGTCCCTGGAGGTGAACGTCATTGGGCCATTTAATCCCGGCCCGGCAGGCTGGCAGCACCGTTTCGATCCCGCGCGCAACGGCCACCGCAACCCAGGTCGCCACGCGGGTCCACTCCGTGACCGCAAAGCGGGGCCGCAGCAGCAACGAGAACCAGAGGCCCAGGCGCGCGGCCGATTCCCAGCGCCGGCCCAGGCGTCCCCGCCCAGCCGTCTGGGTTTCGGCGAAAACGACAGCGCCCTGCGGAACGCCGGCGCGCCCCATTCCCATCGCAACGTCATTGGTGGAACCGGTCTCGGCAAGGACGGACACTGAAATCGGCAGCGGCAGCGGTGCGGCGCCCTGTTGCAGAAGCGTTGTCAGTTCGTCGGCGGCAAGCCCACTAGTGGTGTGTCCCATAAATAACTAGTATGCTGCAACACGATAACTTTCGCCTTTCAGGAGTGGCGATGGAGCCGAGTGGGGCTTCCGAAAAGCGCGTCAGCGTCTTGGAGTGCGGGCAGTCCTCTGCCGCTTTCGCAAGCCAGACAGTCCCCCGCCTACGGAAGATTCCCTTTGCCATCAGAGCTTTCCGCATCTCTCCGACAGAGGATGTTGCGCCTGGAGTTGACGCCAGACGTAGCCAGGCGCACTGCCAAAGCGGTAGAGGACTACCCGCACTCCAAGACGCTGACGCGACTGCCGAGCCCCTCCCGACTTTTCGCGCTTTGCCATCGTCTAGCGATCCGAACTGATCACTGTTACAGCCTACTAGACCTTTGCTAGGCATTTATGGGACACACCACCAGCGTTCTGGAGATTGGGAACGAACGCGCTTTTCTTAAACTTCATGGCGCGGTCCGGTCGAGGTCCAGGGAGAAATCGAGCGCCGGCGCCGAGTGCGTCAGCGCGCCGACGGAAATGAAATCGACGCCGGTGGCGGCAATCGCGCCGACGGTTTGCAAATTGACGCCGCCGCTGGCCTCAAACCGCACACGCCCGGCTCCGAGCGCCACCGCCTCGCGCATCGTCTCCGGAGACATGTTGTCCAGCAGAATCACGTCGACGCCCGCCAGCGTCAGAAATCCGCGGACCTGCTCAAGGGTGTCGGCTTCCAATTCCACGCGCACATTGGGACGCTCTGCGCGCAACCGGGCGATGGCCGCGCGCAGAAAACCGAGATCGTCCGTTGCCGCCAGATGATTGTCTTTTACCAGCACCATGTCGAACAGGCCGAACCGGTGATTGGAGCCGCCGCCGGCCCTGACCGCCGCTTTCTCAAGCACCCGCAGACCGGGCGTGGTCTTGCGGGTGTCGAGAATGCGGGCGCCGACCGCGGCTTCGACAAAGCGCCGGGTCAGCGTGGCCACTCCGGAAAGCCGCTGGAGGAAATTGAGCGCCACCCGTTCTGCGGTGAGAATGGAGCGAACCCTGCCCGTCATCGTCAAGACCGCATCGCCGGCGCGCACCGGACTGCCGGAAGGCAGGAGGACTTCGACCCTCAGAGCGGGATCGACCTGGCAAAAAGCTTCCGCGGCGACTTCAACGCCCGCGGCGACTCCACTCTGCCGGGCGACGATCCGGCCATGGCCGGACTGCTCTGCAACCACGAAGTATTCGCAGGTAACATCGCCGGGGCCGAGGTCCTCAGCCAGGGCGGCGGCGACCGTTTCTTGGATGGAATTGGAAAAACTCACCTCTTCTGCCTACGTGGAGTTGCAAAAAACGGCAAGAGTTCTCTGCATTGTGACCGCGCCTTTGACGCTGAAAAGCTTGCGCCCGGCGCGGCGGTTGATTATCTTTGTCTGTCCCTCTGGTAATCTTATGAAGCATTGCAAATCGTTTTCCATCCTGATCCTCGGTTCGGTCGTCGCTTTTGCTGCCTTGGCTCCGCGGCTTGTATTTGCGCAAGCGGAGACGGCCGACGCGCTTTCCACGAAGGCTCAGGGCCTGGCCGACAGCGGCAACAACAAGGATGCCGCCGCCGCCTATCAGGAACTGCTCACGAAATTCCCCACATGGATGGGCGCCGCCAACGCGCAATTCCAACTCGGTTATCTGCGCTACGTCTTGAACGATTACGACAAAGCGCTCGAAAACCTGCGGAAGGTGATCGATGTCGGCTCGACGGCGTCGCCGGAGTTGCGCGAGCTCTCCGGCAGTCTCATCCCGCAGGTTTTCGCAGCCAAGGCGTCCCGCGAGACCAACGAAGCCAAGCGCAAGACTGCCTACGAAGCGGCGATCAAGGAATTTGACGTATTCCTAAAAGCCTATCCCAGCGGAGAAGAGGCGGAAGGGGCCGGGTACGGCAAGGCGCTGGCGATGCACCAGATCGCCAAGTACGACGACGCGATCGCTGTCTTGCGGGAGAACCTGACGAAATTCGCCCGGAGCCCGTCGATTCTGGACAGCCAGTATCTGCTGGCGCTGACGCTCTCCACCCAGGGCAGCCTGGCACTTCAGGCCGACGCCAATTCCAGCGTGGGCATGGCCAAGTACGACGAGGCCGAAAAGCTGCTGAAGGATATCATCGCCAAGTGGGATGTGGCGCTGGCCAACGACGCCCAGTTCGAAATCGGCGAAATGCTCTTCAACCGCGGGCTGGCGGGCTCCGACGCCGAGCGCGACACGACCTGGGCCAAGGCGATCGACGCTTACCGGCAGGTCAAACCGAAGGAGGAGATGTTAGCGGCGCAGGAGAAGCGGCTCGCATTGATCCGCGAAGCCAAACTGGCGGCGCTCAAGGTGTTGAACAAGGAAATGGCGGCCCAGGCCGAGCGGCTGCTCAAGAGCGAAACCAGCAAGCTTGCAGCAATCAAGGAAAAGGGGGACGTGACCGTCAGCGCCCAGCTCAAGGTCGGCCAAATCCTCTTCCAGCAAAAGGCGAATGACGAAGCCCGCGTGCTGTTCCGCCAGATGCAACAGTTTGCCGAGGACAACGAGCAGAAGAAAACCTGCCAGTATTACATCACCAATACCTACGCCAACCAGAAGCTGATCGACAAGGCGGTGCAGGCCTACAACGATTTCAACGGCGCTTTCAAGGGCGATCCCATGGGAGACACCCTCCCGCTGTTGATCGGTTCCCTGTTTCTGACCTCTGACCCGCAGACGTCCAATCCCGAAAAAGCCGCCCAATTCTTCAAGGAAGGCATGCAGCTTTATCCCAACGGGCATTGCGTGAACGAAATCCTCGTCCAGCAAGCCAACAGTCTGATTCAACTCAAGCGCTACGACGAGGCGCTGAAGACCTACACCGATTTCCTCAAGCGCAAACCGAAGGAGGAATACGCTTGCGGCGCCGAATTCGGCATCGGGACGGTTTACAAGGAGACGAACAAAATCCCGCAGGCGATCGCGCAATTTAAAAAAGTGCGCACGACCTACCCCAAGACGCCGCAGGCCGAACAGGCGTTCTTCTGGGTCGGCCAGCTTACGTTCCAGCAGAACGACGTGCCGACGGCGATCAAAGAACTCGAAGCGTTCCTGAAGGCATTCCCGAAGAGCGAGCTCTTCCCGACGGCCAAGTTTACCCTGGCGCAGGCTTATGCCCTTAAGAAGCAACCCGACACGGCGATGAAGCTCTACAAGGAGATCGCCGACGAGTTTCCCAAGAGCATGCCGGCGCCGTTCACGTTCTTCCAGCGGGCGAACATGCTCGCCGAAGCGCAGAAGTCCGACGAGATGGTCGCCATTATGAAGGAGTTCATCCAGAAATATCCGGACGACGACAAAGTCTTTTTCGCCTACGATTCTGTCGGGCAGAGTGCAATCAACGCCGGGAAGGCGCAGGATGCGATCGCCTGCTACACGGAACTGGTGGATAAGCATCCGAAGGATTTGCACGCCGCCCAGGCGCTTTTCAATCTGGTACAACTCTGGCACCAGTACGCCGTGGGGCAGGGTCGCTATCTGGCGCTCAACGCCGCACAGCGCGCCGAATGGAACAAGGGGGTCGAAAAATCCCTGGCGGGAGTGGAGAGACTGCTGGCCGATTATCCCGAAAGCGAGCAAGTCGGCCCGACGCTTCAGGAAGCCATGGAATGCCAGAAGATGACGGTGGCCGCCAAACTCAAGACCGATGCGGACCTCGCGAAATATTTCCAGGCTCTGGCCGGCAAATTTGAGAGCAAGCCCGACACCAAGAGCAAGATTCTCTTCTCGCTGGCGTCCTTCATTTACGATTCGGACAAGGTCAAGGGGCTGGAGATGATGAAGTCGGCCTACAGCCCGAGCCTGATCTACGCGCCCGAAGTCATCGACCTTTACGGGAGCGCGTTGCTCGAGGCGGGCAAAGTGGACGAGTCGGCCGCGGTTTACGAGAAACTCGCCAAAGATTTCCCGAACCCGGCTGGCGTCGATCCCGACAAGGCGCCCACGCCCGTCATGACGGCGCAAGCGATCGCGATGTACGGCAAGGGCAAGGCCTTGCAGAAGAAGGACAAGAAGGCCGAGGCCCAGGCGGTTTTCGAGAGCCTGGAGAAGTTCTATCCGTGGTCGCCGAAGCTCCTCGACGCGCACTTTGGCATCGCCGAAGGGATGGCGCAGGCGGGAAAATTCGACGATGCCGCCAACTTGCTGGTGCAAATCATTCGCGCCCAGACGGCGACCGCCGAGCTGCGCGCCAACTCGATGTTCCTGCTGGGGGGCATCCAGGAGCAGAAAGGCGATATTGCGTCGGCCATCGATCAATACATCAAGATCGCCATGTTCTACGAAGGCGTCCCAAAGACCGCAGCCGAGGGACTCTGGAAGGGCGCGCAACTTCTGGAACAGCAAGCGCCGTCCATGCCCGAGAAAGCCACGAAGAAGGGTGAATCGACCAAGGCCGGCCAGTTGGCCAAGGCGATTGCGAGCTACAAGGATCTGGTGGCCAAGTACCCGAACTCCCCGCACGCCGCCGAGGCCGCCGAGCGCCTGAAAGCGCTTGCGCCGGGCAAGTAAACAAGGGCATGTCCAGCAAAGACCTTAAGACCCGCGCCGCCGCGCTGGCGGATGCGCTTGCGAAGGTCTATCCGGACGCGCACTGCGAACTCGATTTCACCGATCCGTTGCAGTTGCTGGTCGCCACGATTTTGTCGGCCCAATGCACCGATAAACGGGTCAATCTGGTCACGAAAGATTTGTTCGCCCGGTATCGTACCGCGGCGGATTTTGCCAACGTGAGCCAGGAGGAACTGGAGGAAGCGATTCGTTCCACCGGCTTTTACCGGAACAAAGCCAAAGCCATCCGCTCGATGGCCTCCGATCTCGTCGCAAAACACAACGGCCAGGTCCCGGACACAATGGAAGCGTTGACGGCGCTGGCGGGTGTCGGACGGAAAACGGCCAACGTGGTGCTGGGGAATGCTTTCGGGAAGAACGAAGGCGTGGTGGTGGACACGCACGTGGCGCGGTTGTCCCAGCGACTTGGACTGACAAAACAATCGGCGCCGGAAAAAATCGAAGAGGATTTGATGGCCCTGATTCCGCGCGAGCGCTGGACCGATTTCAGCCACTGGCTGATCTGGCACGGCCGCCGCCGTTGTATCGCCCGCAAGCCGGACTGCGCCAACTGCGAGGTGGCGAGCCTGTGCCCAAGCGCGTTCAAGGTGTGAGGCTGTCGGGGTGCTGGACAAATCCAAGCTTGCAGGGGTCAAAGCTGGCGATCCCCTGCACGTTTACGGCCGAGGGTTTCGGTAGCCATCGCAGTTTTCCCAGCACAACGGGAGCAACTACAACGTGCTTTACACGTCGTCGCTGACGATGACCGGCTTCGCGAAGCTCGGGTGCCGCTGCAAGTGGAGTGGCGACCGCCGCCGGGCCGGCGTCCTCGCCCGAAGCGATTCCGGAGGCGGGAAGCCTGGCCCTGATCGCAAGCGGCCTGGGGATGCTGCTTGACGGACGGCGGATGCGGAGGCTCAGAGAGCCTGAGTCCTACCCTGTGAGGTTGGGAAAGGCGTAGAAGCGGCGTGCCGCCAAGAATGACACATTAAGTTCGCTGAGGAAAACGCGGACATTCTGCCCGATACTGTTCGGATAAACAGCGGCTTCAAAAACGGTTGGGGCTCTGGCGGTCGCGTCAGCGTCTTGGAGCAACGGCAGTTCTGTCTTTCCATTACCCACAAGTTTGCAAACCGGACGCACGAGCGAGGACGCAGCCCCGAACGCTGTCATCCTGAGGAGCTAACCTCGCCAAAGCGCGAGGGTGATTGTTGGGCATGAACCCGGGAGCGGCTTCGCAGTCGCGCGAGCGTCGTGGAGTGCGGCAGTCCTGTGCCGCCTTGGGAGAAAACGC
>Ga0316219_1003906_pt1 | contig 11669 bp, 11 predicted proteins | sample TBH18003PmetaG_FD_203635 | JGI IMG/M metagenome (GOLD analysis project Ga0316219, IMG submission 203635) | Freshwater microbial communities from Trout Bog Lake, Wisconsin, USA - TBH18003P | ecosystem: Environmental > Aquatic > Freshwater > Lake > Hypolimnion/Profundal zone | place: USA... | reverse complement strand
TCATGGTGTCGCTTTGGCACCTGAGCTGGACCGCAGTTACACCAGCAACGGACTCAGCAGTACGGTCACCACGTTTGAGCTCTCCAGCCTGCACGTGCTGGGCACGTTGCCGACAGAAAAGAAGCCGAACGCCATCATTTTCGACCCCGCTACGAGACGCGTTTTTGTCGCTGTTAGCGGCGGTCTGAAAGCGCGTGAAAATGGCGGTTGAGCGCGGTTTTTTCAAGTCAGTGAAAACCGCAAAGTTCCTGGTGAAGCTGGGGCGTGCTTCTTTGGGGTACCGCTTGCTGACGTTGGTGTGGTTAGAAGATACTTACCTCACCGGTGCCAATTGGTCAGTCGGCCCAGAGTCCAACCTAATCCATTACTTTCGTGCCCAAGCCATGAAGATGTATTTCCGTATTTTTTTTGTACTGACATACTTGCTACTAGCGGGTTGTCAGAAGGATATTTCACCCCTTGTAGCGGGCGAAGTGTCGTACGCGGTCGAAGGCAAACCCTGGGTTAGTCGGTCTCTATCAAAGCAGCAATTGCAGCTTCTCACTGACTGGTTAGCCCGCAGTAATTCGCAATGGAGCCGTTGCTACACAACACCAGGACTATCTGGTGGGTTAGATGTCGCGATAAGACATGCGGATGGCACTGCATCTTCGTTGTCGCTACTCAAAAACACAAATTCTGTAACCACTATCGCAGCACGTCATTTGAGCGGTAGCAACTTGAGCGAGCAGCCCTGTGCACTTCAAGAATTTTCGAAGGGTGACATTGATGACCTTCGAAAGCTGCTGTCGGTTCCGTATTGAGTAGCCGTCCTAAAACGGCACGTCCTCGTCGCCAAGGTTTGCCATGTTGGCTGCCTTTGTGACTTCGCAGTCCCGGCGCAGTTCCTGCTGAATTTGGCTACCGTGGACAAGCCAAATCCACTCTCGGATTTCGTCCAGTACCTCCAATACCGCAGAGGCCTGTGCCGGCGTCCATCTCGTTGGCCGGCCAAGCCGGGCGGTACCTTGGTCGGTCTCGGGTGGGCGCTTAGCCCCTGCACTACGGCGCGTCATACCTTCTTCCCTTTGCGAGGTGCGGCAGCACGCGCCGCAGCTTTTTGCTCGGCGCGTGCCATGGCTTCCTTGAGCCGGTACGACTCGCCCTCAATGGGCACAATCTCGCAGCGGTGCACCAGTCGGTCTATCAGCGACACCACGCAGGCCGCATTGGGAAACACCTCGTGCCATTCCTTGAACGCCCGGTTGGTGGTGAAAACTGTGCTTTTTTGCTCATAGCGCCGGCTAATGAGCTCGAACAGCAAATCTGCGTGCCGGTTGGAATACGACAAGTACCCGACCTCGTCCACCAGCAACAAGTCCGGTGCCGCGTAATGCTTGAGTCGGCGGCGCAGTGCTGAGTCACTGTCCAGCGCGGCCAGGTCACCGAGCAATTGCCCGGCGGTGATGAACAACACGGTGTGCCCCTGGATCAAGGCTTGATGACCCAGGTTGCAAGCCAGCATGGACTTGCCTACCCCGTTGGGCCCCACTAGCATGACGTTGCTGGCGTCGGCCATGAAGGACAGGGTCATCAGCTCCTGGACGGCCTGGCGGTCACAGCGCGTTGGCCAGTCCCATTCAAAATCAGCCAGTGGTTTGAACTTGCCAATGTGCGCCGAGCGCAACCGGCGCTCAAGACTGCGCTGGTCGCGTTCCGTCTCTTCCCATCCCAGCAGTTCGGCGACCCAGGCCAGACGCGCCGAATCACAGACAACCTGGTCCCAGCGGGCCAGCAGTCCGCTCAGTCTCAGGGCGTGGGCGCGCGCCTGAAGTTGCGCCATGTTGCCCATGTCGCTGATTGCCGTCGTGGTGTTCGTCATTGGGTGTCCTCGTCGGTTTCTGTGGAATGGCCATCGCTGGATTCGTTTGCCTGGTGGGCATGTGCCTGTAATTCGTCATAGGTGTCCAGCCGGTGCGGCTTGACCGTCACATCCATGCGTTGCGCTCGTTCGGAGAGCTGGGGTACCACCAGCGGACTGTCCCGGCGTTCTTGACGCGCACGCTCAAGGGCCAGGCGCACTGCGTTGTGATGCGGCACATCCCGGCGCAGGGCTTCCACCACCGCCTCTTGCATGGCCTGTACCCCGTAGTGGTCCAGCATTTGGCCCAGCACCCGCGTCATGGAGGCCAGGTGGTGCCCCTTGGTCGCAGCATGGGCCAGAAAGTCAGCCATAGCGGGTATGGCCTGGGTCAGTTGGCTGATTCCCCGGTGCTGGCGGGCACCGCGTTTGCGCTCTATTAGCGCGTCTACATGGTCCGTAATCTCGACCTGTACGCCCTTGTCATAGCTGCGGAGATGCTCGGCCAGGACAGTGGCGCCATCGAGCACGCGCATCCGGTCTGCATTGGCCAGCACCGTGACAGTGCGTCGGACATGGGTGTGGGGAATGGAATAGTCATTGAGGTCAAACCGGACGTAGGGCGTCTTGGCAACCTGCACCTCGACACGCGCATCCACTGGGTAGGCATCCATGGGCAGGGTCATCAGGCTGGCCGCCTCGGCTTCAAAGGCCTGACGCACGGTGAGCTGCTCGCCTTCTGGCCATGGCCTGCTAAACGCAGGTCCATCAGTCCAGGCTTTGGCCTGGGCATTGAGGTCGGCCACATCCGTATAGGCACGTGCAGCAAAGAAGTTGTCGCGGATGTAGCGGATTGAGCGTTCTACGCGTCCCTTCTCGTTGCCGCGCGCCACCGCCACCGGGCGTGGCTCGAAACGGTAATGGGCGGCGAAAGCCAGATAGTCCGGGTTGAACCGGATGGCGCTGCCCAGCCGTTCCAGCACGGCGCTCTTGAGGTTGTCCGAGAGAATGACGCGGGGAACACCGCCCCAGGCCTCGAACGCCAGAACGTGGCCACGCAGGAAGTTGTCCATCTGGGCATTCAGGCTGAAGTGCAGAAAGATGCGCCGGGAATACGACAGCACCATCACGAAGGCCATCAGCGGCCGCTTGGCTAGGCCGACCACCACATGGCCCATATGGGCCCAGTCCACTTGTGCCTGTTCAGCGGGAAGGGTGCGCAGACGCAAGTAGGCCTCGGCCGCCGGCCGGGGGCGCAGGGGTGCAACCAGATGGCGGAAATGCGAGCCGCCGCCGCCATAGCCACGCTCTTGAACCATGGCATACAAGCGGCTGGCCGCCAGGGTCGGGAACTTGGCCAGCGTCTCCTTGATGAAGGGCACGAACGGGTCAATCAAACGTGGCGGCTCGGACGGTAGCGCACGCAACACGCTGGAGATGGCCAATACGCGGCGCACGGTGTCGCGATGAAGGTGCAATTGGCGAGCGATGGTGCCAACGCGCCAGTGCTCTGCCAGGTACAGACGCAGTATCTGGGCGCGAAGTTCAGGGGTAACGACCATCACACCACCACTTGCTGTGGCGCAGAAAGCCCTGGCGCACCAGCGCCGGACACGGTGACTGGCACCAATGGCAACGCCAGACCGGCGCAGACACGTCGCAGGGGGAATTGGCGGTGGCGCAAAGCACGATGGACTCCGAGGCGGTAGGGCTGCATGGCAATTGGGGTTGTGAATCGGGCGGGATTGCCGGTGGTGATTCGTTGCCTGGCAGTACAGCATCGGCGGGGGTGCCAAGGGAACTGTGATGCGTCACTATCTTTGCTGCGGCAGCCCGGCGCTTGCGCCACTGGTGCATGCGAGATGCGTGTTTGTGGCGCCCGGCGCGACCCTGTTGATAGCGCTTGCCAGCCTCGCGTTGCAGGCTCAATCGGGTGATGTCCGCGCACCCTGTGGCGCAGTAGCGCTGGCCACGGTCACATTGGCTGCACACCAGAACTTGCGTTTGGCAGCGTGCACACAGGAAAAGCCTGCCGGTCTGTTCGTGCATGACACCTCCGGCAGCACCCCAGTAATGGCCGGATTATGAAACGCACCCATCCTGGTGGCCCGCGGGCCACCAGGATGGAATCAGATGGCAGGCAGAAAAGACCGAAGGCAAAGAAAGCAAACCGCGTTCAAAAGCCAGAAAACCGCGCTTCTTGGCAGCCATTCACACCACTGAATTCAGAGCCCCGCAGCCGGTCGGGTACTGGTGGACAACAGGCCCAGCAAGGGCCGCACACTTTTGGAGAATGCTATGAAAGCCAATGTCACCCCCGTTAGCGCAGCGATTGCCGCCATGCCCGCAGCTCGCCCATCCTTTTTTGTGCCTTTGAATCAGTTGGTGCTGGCTGAAGACCAGGTTCGCAAGACACCCCCGACCAAGGAAGGCATTGAAGAAATGGCAGCGATGCTGTGCTCACAAGGCCAGCTCAACGCCCTGCAGGTGACCCGCGACCCCGCGTGCGGGAGTTATTTTGTTCATGCTGGTGGACGCCGCTGGCGTGGTTTCGGCCTGCTGGTCCAGCAGGGGAAAATCCAGTCGGATTTTGCGGTGGAGTGCAAGGAAATCGATGATGCGAACGCTACCGCCATCGGACTTACGGAAAACCTGAGCCAGGAAGCCATGCACCCAGCCGACGCCTTCGAAGCCTTCAAGGATTTGGTGGACAAGGGGCGCACGGTGGACAGCATTGCCATGCAATTTGGCGTGAGCGTGTTGCACGTACAGCGCCGCCTCAAACTCGCCAACCTTGCGCCCAAACTGATGGCGCTCTATCGCAAGGGTGAGCTCACGTTGGAGCAGGTGATGGCCCTGGTGCAACTGGACGATCAGAAGCGCCAAGTGATGCTTTACAAGGGGTTGCCGAAGTACAACCGCAGTGCCCAAACCATTCGCCGCCTGATTGCCGACGATGAAGTTCCGGCCCATGACATACGCGTGAAACTGGTGGGCCTCAAGGCCTACACGGCAGCCGGTGGCGGCATCCGCGAAGACCTGTTCAGCGAACGGGGTGAGCGCTTCCTGACCGATCCCCTGTTATTGGAAATGCTGGTGGGTGAGGTTTTTGAGGTGGAAGCCGCCAAGTTGCGCGCCCAGGGCTGGCGGTGGGTGGACGTACACCCCGAGTACAGCTACAGCGAGCGCAATCAGTACTTTGCCATGCCGCAAAAGGTACTGCCGGAGTCGCCGGTACAAAAGGCCAAGCGCTTTACGCTGGAGGCCGAATTGGAGGCCCTGCAGCAGCAGCATGACGCATGCGACGAAGACGAGGAAATCGACGTCCTGCAGGACAAGATGGATGCCATTGACAAGCAGCTCGCAGAGCTGGCTAACGACTTGATCGACACGGCGGCACAAGACAAGGACTTGGCCGGTGTGGTGTTGACCATCGAGGGCGGCAAAGTCCGTCGCTTGGAAAACCTGGCCCGAGTGTCTGAGCGAAAGACGGTGATGGCCGAGCTGGCAGCACGTCAAAAGCGTGCGGCCCAGCTGCCCAGCGGTCCCCAGAATGGCGATGCTGACGAGCAGGGAGAATGCAACGAAGTGGCCGAGAGCGTAGCGGTGGATAGCATCCCCGAGCGTTTGATGCTGAACCTGACATCCCACCGGACCGCCGCTTTGCAGGCCTGTTTGGTGAAAAACCCACGCGTGGCGCTGGCTGCACTGGCGCAGCGCATGGCGACATCCCTGTTTGTGAGCTACAGCGATGAGCCGATCAAGATCAGCCGCACCAGTGCCTGGTACGCCCTGGAAAAGAATTCCCCTACCGTGGGCACCAGCCGCGCAGCGGAGTTGATGGGGGCCGAGCGCAGCTGCTGGGAAAAGCTGCTGCCCGAAGACAAGAAGACCTGGCTGGATTGGTTTCTGGAGCAGCCAGAAGAGGTTTCCCTGAGCATGATTGTTTTCGCCACCGCCGAGACAGTGCATGCCGTGCAGGGCAGGGTGGACTCCCAGGACCACGCCGCAGGACTTGCGAAGGCGGTGCACCTGGACATGCGGGAATGGTGGAGGGTGAACCAGGAGAACTATCTGGGTCTGGTCCCCAAGGCCAAATTGATCGAGGCGGTGGTGGAAGCCAAGGGTGCGGAATGGGCCAAAGACATACCCAAGATGAAAAAGCCCGAGGCGGTAGCCGCTGCAGCCGAGGCGCTGGCAGAGACTGGATGGCTACCAGTGCCGCTGCGCGCCAAGTGAATTCCGAATGGCTCAGGAACGAAGTTCCTGAGCCTTGAGGGGTCAGGCCCTAACGCAGCTGTCAAGAAACGACGTTCCAACTTTTATCAAAAGTCTGCTATCCACTTCTGGCCCTGCTGTTTATTCGTGCGCTTTGCGCAAGGGATTTGATCTGCCACACGCTTTGCGTGTGGGGAGCGGGCTCAATAAGGGACGTGTGCCCGGCGTCCTCGTCAGCCGCCCTGGCGGGCGACATCCTCCTTTGGCCGACACACATCCCTTAGCCGCACGGCTTATCCCTGGTTGACGCAAAGGCTGCGCCCTTGCGGGGTGGGGTCACGGTCGGAGCGCCAGGCGCTGGGATTCGATCAGAGCGTGCCTGGCACGCTGACTGGGTTTTGAACCCTTCGGTGTGCCGGCGTTGCTTTCGATTTCTACGACTTTGTCGTTTGGGGCAAGGTGGACCAGGACACCCGTGCATGGCTTGCCTCGCCTTTGGCGAGCAGCTTGCGATCTATCCACCGACCTTCGAATTCGAATTTCTCGTTGACCTTGATGACGAGCAGCTTGTTGAAGTTGCCGGCCCGTTTGACTTCCACCTTGTCCCCGACTTTTTCCGGGGAGATGGTCTTGATCTCCACAAAGTCATTACCCAATTTGCCATCGGAGCCGGCGGTGTGGGGTTTGTGGCGCAGGATTCCGTATTTGACTTCGGCATACAGCTCACCGAGTTCACCCCAGATTTGCAAGTAGCGTCCGGTCATTGCGAAATAGGCACTGGCGCTATCCACCAGGTCCTCGAAGAGCATGGCGAGCTGCGGATCTACAGCAGGGTATTGTTGTTTGACATCCTGTTCGTACAGCTGGGCGTTGATCCAGTCCCAACTGATCCACTCGCCGTCGTCGTAGATGCCGTCCTCGGTTTGCATGGAACGGCCGGTCATTGCGCATCGAAGCATTTGTTATCCCCCTTTTGTTTATTCGACGTAGTTTGACATGGGTGCACGTGGGAATGGCGGGCGAGCGGGGTACTTGATGCTGGAGTGATTCCTGGGGCATTTTCGCGGGCGCGAAAATCGGGATGCCCGTCCCTTCGGTGCCAGGCGCGGCTATTCGCCTTGGTCCCCTTGGGACTGGCCTTGCGGCCACCTTCCAGGCCACCCTTGCCTCTGCGCGCTTGGCAGCTTGCAACACTGCCAGAGCGGCCCTGGCCGCTGGGGGCGCTCGCCGCGCGGCGTTGTGCTTCGCCGGGGCTTGCCTGCCGGTGTGCCCGTTTATTCCTAGGTCCGTCGCTTTTTCGGTGAACCCTAGTCCGGGCGTGTCACTGGTCGCAGCGGCGCTGGGCGCCGCTTCTTCAAGGGTAAAGCGCTGTACAGCGCCCCGTACTCACCCGTTCAGATTCGCTCTCGCTCTCTTAGCTGCGGCCTCTGTGCGGGCCCTTGACGCAGTGCCCCTATGCCCAGCCTTTGGTGTCACCGGCGACGAACTCAGGAAAAACGGCGACAGGCTCCCAAGGGCCCCCGGCTCAGCACAACCCCAATGGATGGGCTCGGATTCTTGGAATCCGGTCTACCTGGCAATCGACACCCCGCAGCCAGTCGGGTACTGGTGAAGAAGGCCCACGGGCCGCGTTCAAAGGAGATTTTGCAATGGCATCCAGCAATTTCGAGTTAGTTGGCAAGGTTGAAGCCAAGCCGGAAGTTATCACCCTGGCTGATGGTGGCACGGTGGACGTTCACACCTTCGAGGCCCAGATCAAGGGTTTCGTTTTTCCCCAACAGCTCACGACCGGCCCGAGTGCTGCCGCGATGTGGTTGGCACAGGAAGCCAAACGCCGTTAAGCGAAACCGCCGCCAGTCGCAGGGCTGGCGGTCTCATTCAATACCTCACCCAGAAAGATCACCATGCTTGCATCACGCTTTAGAAACGCCGCTTCCATCCGCTCCGAGTTGCCTTTGTCCGACGAGCAAATCCGTTCGGTAGCCCCATCCATCTTCGCCGAGGAGGCCCATGGCAGCCGATCCGGCCGCTATACCTACATACCGACCATTGACGTTTTGAATGGTCTGCGCAAGGAAGGCTTTCAGCCCTTTATGGCGTGCCAAACCCGCTGCCGTGACGAGGGCAAGCGCGAACATACCAAACACATGATGCGGCTGCGCCACGCCACGCAGATCAACGCCAGCGAGGCCAACGAAATCGTTCTCTTAAACAGCCACGACGGCAGCAGCGCCTATCAGATGCTTTCAGGGGTTTACCGCTTTGTCTGCTCCAACGGCATGGTTTTTGGGGATACCCAGAACGATGTGCGCATGCGCCATTCCGGCAACATTGTGGACAACGTCATCGAAGGCGCATTCCGCGTACTGGAAGATTTTGAGCTGGTGGACCAGAGCCGCGACGGCATGAAGGCGCTGACCTTGAACACAGGTGAACAATCGGCCTTCGCGCATGCGGCGCTCTCCCTCAAGTACGACACCGAAACCGCACCGGCTCCCATTACGGAGTCCCAATTGCTGCGGCCACGCCGCATAGCCGATGCAGTGGGTGACCTTTGGACGACTTTCAATCGGGTGCAAGAAAACATGGTGCGCGGTGGCCTGCCAGCCCGCACCACCACCGGCAGGCAAACCCGCACCCGTGCAGTCCAGGGCATTGACCAAAGCGTCAAACTGAACCGTGCCTTGTGGGTGCTGGCAGAGGAAATGCGCCGCCTCAAGGCGTAGTTTGGAACAACTACAGCCGGATTGTCGCCGGCTGTAGCCACAATGACACCCCCGGTGACTTTGCGGGTGGGCAATAGAGCGGGGTCGGGGGGGGGGGGCGCTCTTGGGCTTGCACCCCGCCGCGCGGCATCCCGCTGTGGGTCCGCCGCGTGTGCGCTGCGCGCAAGGGGTCGCTCAATAAGGGCACCAACGCCCGCTGCTCTTTACCAGCGCCCTGAAGGGCTTGGAGCGTTGCGCGAACGTCGGTCCCCTTAGCCGCGAGGCTTAACCCGACGAGTGCAAAGGCTGCGCCATTGCATGGGTCAGAGCTAGCGCACGGTGTGAGGGTGCTATAGCCAGCCTTGCGGCCTTGGCCGTAAGGGGAGCGGGCTCAATCAGGGAAGTGTGCCCGGCGTCGTCGTCAGCCGCCCTGGGGCGACATCCTCCTTTGGCCGACACACATCCCTTAGCCGCGCGGCTTAACCCTGGTGTTCGCAAAGGCTGCGCCATTGCGGGGGGTGGGCACGCGGCAAGCTGCGTATTTTCTGGTGGCATTTGCCTTTAGGAGCAGGTTTGCATGAAAAAACCGAGTCTTCCAATAAAGCGCAAGCATTGGCCAGCACCTGTGATCTTGACCATCGCGGACGGGTTGATTGCCGTCATCCAATGTAAAGGCCAGACCTCCAAGGATTTGAGTTTGCGCCGGGGAACTCGATGACGTCCGCCAAAACCTGCCCATTCTCGGGAGCAGAACCCTACACGCCTGCCGGGTCGGCACGCAAAATACGTGGGCGACCTCCGCTCTTGCCATTCTGTCGTGCAGCACTTGCTTTTACCTCGCTGGTCTTGCTGCCGTTGCGAGCAGCAATCAGCGTGGCGGCCATCTCCATCAGTGGCTGACTTGCAGACACCAATCCGGCGATGGATAGGTGCAGATCACGCGCATCGAGGCAAAGTGCACTGCCACCAAAACCCAGTTCCAAAGCCGTGAGCTCACTCTCCTGGAGCGTTCCAAGTTCGGGGTAGTTTTTGATGGGTAGGGACACCGCACTTTGGTCTGCGAAAACAATCAGCAACGATTGCAGACTGTGCACGTACTGCACCTGTTTGGCATGTACGCCGGTGTCTACTCGCTGACTACCGCGCTTGATTGCCTTTTCCAGGACTTCCTGCGTTACCACTTCATCAAAGCGGTTCTGGGCTTTTACGGTCGTCATAGGTCGATCTCCACCGGGACGGGGGTCCCCTTCAATTGCAAAATGGTGCGATACCGTTGCGTATCGAATACCGCTGTTTGAATCATCCGCGCACTCTTACGCTTTTGTAATGGGGCCGCAACCTCCTGCTGCTGCTCGTCCCACATCTGATTCACCAAACACAAAGCTTGTTTGCTTTGCCACCAGCACTCGCGAGCCCGGCGCAAGTTCGCGGGGAGCATGATGGCTTGACGCAGACCCTCAAGTACTTCTACGTTGGGCTTATTGCGCACTGGCACCACATCCCACAAGCGCACACCGTTGTGCCAAAAACTGAATTCGAAACGAGCCTCCCACTCAGGAGGTCCTACGTGTACGTGAGGTGGGCAATGTTCATTGCGGGTCAGTACCGCAACTACCAAGCCTAGATGCGTGAATACCTTCATAATTTCCCAACTGTTGGGTTATTCTAGATGAAACTGAATCACTTAGCAATCGGCAACGGCTGAGGTGGGGACTACCGTGCATGTTGCGGGTCAACACAAACGCTGGCTCACATCCAAAAGCAAACTACTGGCCTACCAGGAAGCAGACCACTCAGATCAGTTCTGCGACTGGTGTTATTTCCGCCCAGACGGGTCATCCGCAAGGCTTGCCCCGAAAGAGCATTGAGCCGTGTTTTTTCAATTTGAAGGGTTGGCTGCCTACGATGGTGCTGGCTGCTGAATCTGACTGAGTTTCAAATGCCGGCTTTGCATGGTGCTGGTGAATTGCACTGTGCGTCTCCCTGCGGGCCAGGCTCTGGTGCTGAGCATCGAGCTAGCGAAGCTGTCTCGCCCCTTGCGGGCTAACGATCCCTGACGCCTACGCGCCTTGCAGGCGCTGCGCACTGCGTTTGCGCCAGAGCGGCCCTGGCCGCTGGGGGCGCTCGCCGCGCGGCGTTGTGCTTCGCCGGGGCTTGCCTGCCGGTGTGCCCGTTTATTCCTACGTGCGTCGCTTTTTCGGTGAACCCTAGTCCGGGCGTTTCACTGGTCGTAGCGGCGCTGGGCGCCGCTTCTTCAAGGGTTAAGCGCTGTTCAGCGCCCCGTACTCACCCGTTCAGATTCGCTCTCGCTCTCTTAGCTGCGGCCTCTGTGCGGGCCCTTGACGCAGTGCCCCTATGCCCAGCCTTTGGTGTCACCGGCGACGAACTCAGGAAAAACGGCGACAGGCTCCCAAGGGCCCCCGGCTCACCACAACCCCAATGGATGGGCTCGGAATCTTGGAATCCGGTCTACCTGGAAATCGACACCCCGCAGCCAGTCGGGTACTGGTGAAGAAGGCCCACGGGCCGCGCACTCTGGAGAAGACCATGCATGCACCTATTGATCACCACACACATCCTTTGCCCGCCGAGCTGGCCAGCGCCAAGCTTCCGACGCACGCGCTTGAGCAGAAGACCCAGGCAGCGGAAACCGGAGAATCGGTTGTCTCGCCCCAATCCGGTTTGAATGCCTACGATGCGCGCATGCAGGCCAAGCGGGAACGTTACAAGGAACTGGCCGCTAAGACACAAGCCCAAAGCCAGGCCGTGCATGACCGCGCTTGCACGATGTCGCAGGCTATCCCGTTGGGCCAGCCGATCCTGGTTGGCCACCACAGTGAGGGCCGGGACCGGAATTTCAGGGAGCGGATCCACACCACCTATGGCAAGGCCTTTGCCCTGCAGGA
>Ga0316219_1003901_pt1 | contig 11690 bp, 18 predicted proteins | sample TBH18003PmetaG_FD_203635 | JGI IMG/M metagenome (GOLD analysis project Ga0316219, IMG submission 203635) | Freshwater microbial communities from Trout Bog Lake, Wisconsin, USA - TBH18003P | ecosystem: Environmental > Aquatic > Freshwater > Lake > Hypolimnion/Profundal zone | place: USA... | reverse complement strand
CCGTGCGCCCGCATCAGGGCGCGCAGCTGCTCCGCCGGGACCAGCTGCCGCCAGCCGGCATGGAACCTGTCGGCGGCCAGCAGCACCCCGCCCGGGAGCAGCCGCGCCGCGAGCGCCCCGATGGCGTGGTCCAGCTCGGCCGGCTGGTGCAGCAGCGGCCCCCCCAACAGGCCGTTGCACAGTATCAGATGGTAGTCCCTCTCCGACCCGACCTTTCCGACCTCCTCCAGATGAAATTTCATGGTTACGGCGTCTCCCCCGGTCAATAGCGGCGCGACCCTCGCGCGGTAGTCCCTCTCCCGCTGCGCGTCGTGGGGGAAAAAGGCGTGGGCCGCGGCGAAGAGCTCGATCGGCTCCAGGGTGGAGCCGTGCACCAGGCACTCCCCGCCCCGGAAGCCCGCCGCGCCGATCAGCTCGGCCAGTCCGTAGCTCCCCTCCCCGGAGCCGCAGGCGCTGTCCAGGGCCCGCAAGCGCCCCCCGAGCCTGCCCAGGTTGTCCCGCAGCCAGGCCGCCAGCCAGCGGGACTGCCCGGGGTAACGGTCGAAGGCGCCGCCGAAGTGGTGCGGCAGCAGCAGGGCGAAGAGAAAGCGGGTGCGCAGCCCGGGGTCCCCGGCGAGCGCGCGCAGGGTGGCCGCGGGGTCGGCCTCCCCGAGCCGGGGCCTGAATCTCTGCAGCAGGTCCAGCCAGCTCGGCGAGCTGTAGAGGTACGAGCCGGAGAGTAGCGGCGGGAAACGGCACCCCTGCCTGAACAGCAGCTCGAAGACCGCCCGCACCCGCGCCATCGGGAAGAGCGCCTCGGTGAGCCCCCGCATCTCACTGGTCAGCACCAGCCCGGGAGCCCAGAGCGGGAGCGGGTAGCTGTCGGCGTAGCCGCGAAAGGCCGCGACCAGCCGGTCGACGCTCCGGGCCAGCCCCGGGTCCCGGAGCGCGCCGGGAACCAGCAGGCGGTCCAGCCGCCTCCCGGCGGCGGCGGGGTCGAGCGTCGGCGTGTAGGAGAGTTCCATGGCTAGAGCACCACGGCGTGCAGGTCGCGGCGCCGGTAGCGCCAGGCGAAGGCCGCGGCGCGGAAGAACCAGTCCAGCAGGAACACCCCCCAGACCATGTAGAGCGAGAGGTGCAGCGGGTAGGCGGCCAGGTAGGAGAAGAGGACCCTGATCCCCCACATGGCGACCAGGGTGACCAGGAACACGTAATGGGTGTCGCCCGTGCCGCGCAGGCTGCCGGCGTAGACGAAGGAGAGGGCGAGCGGCACCTGGGCGAAGGCGACCAGCCGCAGGAACACCCCCCCCTTCTCGATGACCTCGGGATCGGAGGTGAAGAGCGCGATCAGCTGGTGCGGCAGACAGAAGAAGAGCAGTGCCATGGCGGACATCACCAGGAGCGCCAGCCGCAGCGCCTCCGTGTGGCTCAGGCGGGCCCGCTTGATCTTGCGCGCCCCGAGCGCCTGCCCCATCAGGGTGGAGGCGGCGATCCCCATCCCCGCGCCGGGCATGAAGGAGAGCGACTCGATGGAGAGGCCGATCTGGTGGGCGGCGTAGGCGGCGGTGCCGTAGCCGATGATGAACTTGGAGTAGAAGAGCTGTCCGGACTGCTGGGCGATCCGCTCCAGCGCCACCGGGTAGCCGACGCCCCAGACCTTGCGCAGCAGGACCAGGTCGGGCCGGCCCAGCTTCAGGTACCCCTTCCTGAGAGCCTGCACCAGGAGATAGCTGAAGCCGCACAGCTCGGAGAGGTTGATGGCGTAGGCGGCCCCCACGACTCCCAGTCTGGGCATGCCGAAATGCCCGTAGATGAGGGGATAGGCGATGACGACATGGAGGACGTTGACCAGCAGGACCCCCTGCATCGGGGTCCTGGTGTTGCCGGTCCCCTGCATGATGGCGGAGAGTATGTTGAGGCCGGCGGTGAAGCCGAAGAAGAGGAAGACCAGCCGGATGTAGTCCGAGGATAGGGAGAGCACGTCGCTGGTGGCCCCCAGGAAACGGGCCAGCTCCGGGCCGAAAAAGAGTCCCAGCAGGGTCGCCGCGGTGGCGAGGGCCGCGCAGAGCAGGCAGGACGCGAAGGCCGCGCGCCGCGCCTCCGGACGGCGCCCGGCTCCCCAGAGGTGGGCAATGACGACGGTGGCGCCGGTGGCGAGCCCCCAGAAGACCGTCATGGTCACGAAGATGAGCAGCTGGCCCAGCCCCGTCGCGGCGATCGCCGCCGCTCCCAGGCCGCCGACCATGAAGATGTCCACGATGGATACCAGCCTTTGGAACAGCGAGGAGAGGAGCACCGGCATGGAGAGGGCCGCCACATCGCGGCGGATGGAGACCCGCTTGCCGCCCCTCGCCTGGGAAAAACGCTGTTTCAAGACTGCATACTCTGGTTGTCCCTTAGGGACCGGCGCGCGTCCCATCCTGCGGATCGGTCGGATCGGACCGGTCGCGGTTATCGGACGCGCGCCGCGCCCTGTTATCTGGTGGAATGGCTCAGAGACCGAGCTCTGCTTCCATGCTGAGGGCGAAGTTCTTCGCCCTCCCGGAGGGGGCGATGATGCCGTAGGCGATCGCCTCCTTCAGTTCGGCCTCCGTTGCGCCTGCCTCCTTCGCGACCGCGAAGTGTTTCTTGAGTCAGGTGGGACAGCCTACTGCGACCGCACAACCGACCCGGATCAGTTCGCGGTACTTCACTTCGAGGACTTCCTCGTACTCGTAGTCGAGGATCTTCTTGCGAATCTTCATGGGACGCCTCCTTGGTAGCAGGATGGGCCGGTGCACCAGCTGTCGGCCGCAAGGATATAAGTAGCACAATTAAGGGGCGCTGAAAACAGGAAGTAGGCGGCGTTCCCTCAGCTCTTTACCTCATGCTCCCCCTCCCCAGACTCCGGTCCGTGCAACGGGAGGGGGAGAGAGTGCGGCCACGTAATGAATTGGGGACAAAAAAGGCGGAGCCCTTCGGGGGTCCGCCTTCAGGGAGTGCCCGGTAGCCGGTGCCGGTCAGCTCTTTTGCTGCGAATTCGTTTTCGCGATGTGCTTTACGGAGCGGGTCAGGTGCGTCACCCGGGCGATGTACTCGTTGTACGCGGCTTCGATTTCCTTTTCCGACGCCCTGACCAGCGCTTCCAGCTTCCTTTCCGCCAGATCCAGTTCCCGCTTGTATTCCTCCAGCTTGTCGTCGATATCCATGAGCATGTTTTCCAAAAGCCAGCGCCTGTTCGCCGGAGTCAGCGAATAGTCGTTGACGATCGCGCTGATGTCGTCGTCGACTTCCTCCAATAAGGTTTGTATCTGGTGCAACTCCCTGATCTTCTGCGTGATCTTCTTGAACTCGAGTACCTTTCCCATGCCCCGCTCCCACCTTTTGTATCACCCCGATCTTTGCGACCACCCCGTTACTGAGCCAGCTGCCAAGGTACCGATCGGCGCCCGCCACCCGTTAAAGCCCGCCTCACATGAGGGGACAAGGTATGATAATTTATTTCCGCTTCTCTTGTAAACGGCTAAAATAGAGAGGAAAATTCCCCGGGCGGGGGCGCCGGGCAAAAAAAGAGGGCGCCGTTGCCGACGCCCTGCCACTGCACCCTCCGACCCCTTGAAGGGGCCTGGCGGTCCGCTCATTCCCGCGGTCTCACATGCCGAGCCGGTACAGGGCGAACACCGCCAGGGAAGCGGCCAGGCAGTAGTAGCCGAAGTAGTGCCAGAGACCTTGCTCCAGCCAGCTGGAGAGCCAGCGCAAGGCCAGCAGGCCGGCGAGGAAACTGAATGCCATGCCGCACAGGCTGGGGAAGAAGAGGTCCAGCAGGGGGGTCCCGCCGCTGCCGAGCTGCGCCGCCTGCGCCTTCATGAGCCGCAGCACCTCCCGGGCGATGACCGGCGGCGTCAGCACCACCGCAAGGGCGAAGCTGAACTCCTCGACCCGGTCCCGGGCGACGCCGAGCAAAAGGCCCGCCGAGATGGTCGCGCCCGAGCGCGAAAAGCCGCGCAGCGGCAGGCAGAGCCCCTGGACCGCCCCGATGACGCAGGCCTCCCCGGTCCCTAGCTCCCCTTTGGGGGGGGCGGCTTGGCTCCGGCGCAGCCCGGCGTAGACGATCAGCACGCCGACGGCGGCAAGCGCCGCCGAGATCAGGGCGAGGTTGCCGAACAGCATCTCGATTTCGGCGTGGGCGGCCTTGCCGAAGGCAAGCCGCTCGATGGCGGCTTTCAGGCCGAGGCCGACGGCTCCGGTCAGCGCGGTGGCCGCCAGTATGAGCCGGCAGCTGCTCCGGAACTGCCGGCCCGAGGAGAAGAAGCTGCCCCGCCAGGATTTCCAGAAAAAGAGGATGACGGCGAACATGGTGCCGGTGTGCAGCATGACCAGGAGCAGCGTCATCTGCGGGGTGGTCGGGTCGAGCCCCATCAGCTTGGCTGCGACGATGACGTGCGCGGAGCTCGAGACGGGGAGCAGTTCGGCGGCGCCCTGGACTGCGGCGAGCAGGATAATCTGGAGCATGGTCATGCTGGGGGTCCTCTTTTGGCCTAGGGATCTCTGTTTGAAACGAAAAAGACGGAAGCTCGCAGGCTTCCGTCTCTTGTCAGGCAGGTATGCGCAGCCGGTCCCGCCGCTTCAGGCGGTTGCGGGGCCGGTTGCCTGAGGGTTTCCTAGAATGGTTCCCCAGGTAACATTTTTGTAAACCACCTAAAAAAGCCGTAGTTCTGATAACTTGCAACGTTTTGTAAACTATCGACCCCCGAAATTGTAAACTATAACGGGTCGGAATTACTCTCTTGCAAAGTCACCTCATTGTACAATATTTGAGCCGTATTGCCAAATACTTTTCTCATTCAAGCACTTCTGGATAAAGAAAACCCCAGACACATGTCCAGGGATTCTTTGCAGGTCACAGACGCGGCGGAGGTCTATGCCATTGCTGGGGCTACGATTGTCCACTCGCCCAGAAAGGTTGCTCCGATTTTATCGAATCCCTTTTCCACAGTAATCACCTCCTTCTATCTCTGACATATGGATTATATCTATAAAATATTCGTCATCTCCGACGTATTCAACTGTAATGTGCTTATTACAGAAACCGCACTCATGAACCTGTCGTGAACTTGCGAAAGTTCGTCCCGGAACGGTGTAATATTCCACTGGGCACCCTTCGTCCTTTTTGCAATACGGGCAAATAACGATTTCACCCTTGGACATCTTGACGGCTCTCTCTGATGCCGCTGAGACTTCTATAATCTGCATATTTTCTCTCATTTCACTATTCCTTTGTAGATATATTAAATTATCTCCCTACCATCTTTCAATTGACTAAAATTACCTTTTGAAATTTCAATCAGTGATGCGTAGAGTTTATCAGCAGGCTCCTTTTTTATATTATTTAAGGTAATGCCGTTTTTGTTGGTTTGATTGTGACATGTTTTTTGTTCTGCGACATCTGCTAATGCTTGCTGAGCAACGTATTGACTATCCACATTGTGGTTTTTGCCACTAGCAATGTATTCCAACGAATTACGCAGTATGATATTTTCAGCTTTGAGGGCATCATTCTCAGACTCTATACTAAGTTTATAACCATTCGCATTCAACCGTTCCAACACTCTCTTTTTTGCTGCTTGTAAACTCGCTGGCATACTACCTCCGCTGATTTCCAAAATTATTGATGTAATTCATATACTCCTAAGCAATGCCTCGCGTTTGGCTTCATACATACTCAGCGCCCATCGGCATTCCCCTGTCGTGTCATACCACCATCCAGCAATTTCTTTCCACCCACTTGATTTCAAATAGCGCCTAACCATTCGATGTTCACGCCACATGACATACCGGTTCACTATGATATCCAATATGTTCATAATTTATGTTCCCCCGTTATTTTTTCTTGGTAACATATAACACCAAGATGAACAAATTATATCAAAGTTAGAAACTAAAGTCAACAATAAATATTAATGAGTGATAAGTTTTTTAAATGCCTGCTACAAAACAAAAAGCCCTGGACCATCATCCAAGGCTTTCCATGTCAGTTTTTATTTGTGTATTTACAATAGCCTACCGCTTATGCTCCCGGCAATCATTGCATTGGCACGATGTCTTGCGGCTCCGCCCCTGGTAGTAATCGTTAATACTGTCGTAAGTAACCACCTGTCTCGGCAGCATCCCGCACAAACCAATCATTCCGAAAAAGGCAATAAAATCGACCAGGAATATTACTGCCAGCGTGTCTGTCCATGTTGGGAACCATATCCAACCGATGAACAACCCCGCCGTGCAAGCCAACGATGTAAACAGGGACACCACAATCCCATAGTAGTGAATCTTGTAGAACGGACGAAAAAGCCAGTTGAAATTTCCCATTGCGTTACCTCCCCTGTCGCCTGACGGCTATTGGCTCTCCGTCCAACTCGGTTGCCCTGTCCGTGCCCACCATGCCAGTTCGAATTTTTTCAGACTGGTGAACTCCAGGTAGCTGCCGTCCAGTTTTTTGTCGCCGGTCTGCTCTACGAAATCCTGTACCGCTTCCTTTTCTGGGATAGCTGACAGGTCGTAAATCCGCACATCGCCTTTTTCATTATTAAGCCTCAGTAACATGCATACTTCCTACTGAATCATCATGGGTTTGTCGGCTTTCCGGGATATCCTCTCCACGGCAATCCGCCACTCGCTTAACTCTTCGCCGTTCTCGTCCTTGAGACCGGTTATAATGCTGAACTTCGATGCCCCGATTTCGCTTGCGATGACGGCAATGGTTGCCATGCAATCCTGCATAGTCTTAAGGGCATCTTCCATGTACTTATCCACAACCTGCCTGTTTACCATCGGTTCCCTGTTTGCCATTTTTCCTCCGTAAAAAAGAAAAGCCCCGAATGCATATGCATCCAGGGCTTCCAAAAGGCATGGACATTAGGATGATGTCCATACAACTGCCGATATGATTACCAACCTCAAGGGTAGGGCTATGGCGACTCCATACCGGCAATCCGGTATGCTTCTGCAAGGCAGTCCAGCGTTTTCGCGTAACTACCGACTTGACAGTGACAGCCGATTTTATTCATCAGCCTGATAATTGCGGTCTGTACTTCGCTTCGGTGCATCTGCTTGGTCGTTCTCATAATTTTTTCTCCTATGCCGGTTATCCCTTACTGTTTTCTGGAATTCCAACATTCCACTACCGCTTGGCTGGTGCTTCCAGTAACCAAAGGAGCAACTGTGCAGTGTAGGTTTCGGCATCCAGCGTTAAACCAAATGCCGTAAATTCCTCTGTTTTCTTCTTTTAATACCCCTGTCTCGCCGCAAAAGGGACATGGTAACAACTCAGTGATTTCGCTACGGTCACGTTCCACGGTGTACCTCCATTCCACTAATCCGCACATGCCTGGTCATGTCTACTTCGTCCGTTTTTTCCTCCTGATGACTATCTCCCAGTCGCCCAATTCGCTACCGTCTTTTGTAACGCGGTCCAGGCTTATTTTGGCGGTAATGGCTCCACGTGCCCCTACCATAGCTGCCATTAAGCTACCGCATGCCGTCAGGGTCGTTGAGTCGTCGCCATGGTGGTCGGAAATGCTCTTTGCAAGTTTCTTTACTGCCTTGCCAAGATTTGCATTGTCCCATTCAAGGTAGGTTTCCGTTCTCGTTTCCTCATCCGTCCAATAAATTCTTTCCATGATTTCCTCCGAATTGGGTGCCTAAGCCGCTTTCCTGATGCCATGTCCAGACCGGATATATTCATCCGGGTAGGTCGCAACACTCAGGTACGTTTCCCTGCTCCAGGTCTGGAACCACTGGAGATTTGCCCGTGCCACCTCGCCAAAGGACATCTCTCCTGCGTCCAGGTCGTCCTGGTGCATCGGCTCAAAGCCACTTTCCGCCTCGAAGTTCTCCAACCACTTCCTTTCCGCCTCGTTCACATTCGTACAATAAACAGCCACCTCTACCTCCGTATCCCCAGAAGGGCGGTAGCAGCAAGGGAGGAATTTCCCTTGCTGGTGCTACAAAGCAAATTGCTTGTGAATTGATTAAAGTTGTTCAGGGTTAGAAACCGTATGGCAAAAAAATATATCTACACTGCTCCCGCAAACAGGTTCCCCTGCCTGCAATCATCTCTTTCGGTTTTCCTGAAACCGCTGTAGCTCAGTTTCCGCTGCATAGCCGGTTTGTGCTGTTGCCGCCGTTTGGCATTAGGTCTTTTGAACTCTACTGGTGGTTCGGCAATCTGGTAATCCTTTGAGAGAGACCGGGCTATGTCACTCATTGCCATGCTGGCTACCAGGACATCGCTCTGCCGGTAAACAACCTCTGCTCCATTGGTCCATCCGTGCAGCATGTGCCCCGCATGCGTCCTGCACTCCGGGCATTCCATGTGGGTCTCTCCTGAAACCACCTGGTTGTAAAAATCGTCCGGGTCGTACCCACTCACGACCAATAACGAGCTATGCCCTTTCCATCCGCAGTTCGGGCAAACCAGCGTGTCATCGACGGCGGGGATACCCGCCCAGGTCTTGCGTCCATGATTTTGTGCTGCCACGTGCAGGTACATATCCATCTCCTTAAAAACCATTGAAAATTGTTGCGTAAAATGGTAAATTCAAGTCAACCTTCCGCCAATGTTGTAGGAATTATATCAAAGTTAGAAACTTTAGTCAAGAAAAATGTTGACGAAAGTTTATCTATACCCTGCTCAAGCTTCTAACATATTGAAATCAGGAGAATTGTATGCCAGTCGATACCTCGACACACGTGAATGCTTCGGTAGTCATGAGCAAAGATGTGTATGAAAAGCTCAAGGCAATTGCTCAGAAAAATAAGAGGAGCGTGTCGAAACAAATCCTCTTCTGGGTTGAAGAGCAAATCGAGGCTGAAACCACGAAAGCCTAATCCTCCCTTATCAGACGCCTGAATGATGTCCATTCCCATCGTCTGGAGAAAAAGAGAAATCATGGACCGTCAGATAAATAGCTTCATCAAGCATTTCGCCAAAGAAGTGAAGGAGAATAATGCCGCCATTTTTGCTGGGGCTGGGTTGTCTGTAGCTGCTGGTTTTGTTGACTGGAAAAGCCTCCTAAAACCGATTGCTGATGAACTGGGATTGGATATCCTGAAGGAAGAAAACCTGGTGTCCCTCGCTCAGTACCATTGCAACGAGCAGGGGCGAAATCGCCACCGGATTAACCAGTTATTGATTGATGAGTTCAGCAAAGCTGCGAAATTAACGGAGAACCATCATATTCTGGCAAGGTTGCCGATAACGACTTATTGGACAACCAACTACGATAAACTCATAGAAAAAGCGCTGGAAGCCGCATACAAAGTACCAGATGTTAAGTATACGGTGGAGCAACTTGCCACTACCCGTCCGAAAAGAGATGCCGTGGTCTACAAGATGCATGGCGATGTTGAACACCCCGCCAAAGCTGTCTTGATAAAAGAAGATTACGAAAAGTACCATATCGACTTTGCCCCATATATCGCCGCACTTACTGGTGACCTCGTTTCAAAGACTTTCTTGTTTCTTGGTTTCAGTTTCACAGACCCGAATATCGACTATATTCTGAGCCGCATTCGAGCTACGTACACGGAACATCAGCGGCAACACTACTGCATCATGCGGCGTATCTCCCGTACCGATTGCCTTGACGATGATGACTTTACCTACAAGGTGCGCAAGCACGAGTTGTTTGTAAATGACTTGAAACGGTATAACGTAACTACCCTCCTTGTTGACGAGTACTCCCAGATAACCGATATCCTGCGGAAAATTGAACAGCTTTATAAAGTTAAGACTGTCTTCCTGTCCGGGAGTGCCCATGAATATGGGACCATAGGACAAGATACCGCCGATAAAATCGTGAACGACCTCAGCAGAACTCTGATTCGGAAAGATTTTAAAATCGTTTCCGGCTATGGACTGGGAATGGGAATAGCGGTTATCAACGGTGCCATGGATGAAATCTACAGTCATGGCGCTAGGGCTACGGATGAGCAAATCATGGTACGCCCTTTCCCCCAAAGCGGTACGGTACTATGGGATGACTACCGAAAAGACATGATTTCCCATGCCGGAATTGCCATTTTTATGTTCGGCAACAAACTGGACGGGTTAAATGTGGTCCTTGCCAACGGTGTTCGGCGTGAATTCGAAATGGCTGTTGAGAACGGGTTGTATGTCGTTCCTGTTGGCGCTACTGGTTACATGGCAGAGGCATTGTGGCAGGAGGTTTCTGCCAACATGGACAAATTTTTTCCTAACCACTCAGCGGAATTTGATGCCAACTTTGCGGAACTTGGCAATACCGCTCTTGGACCCGATGAACTGGTAGACGCTGTAATGAGACTGCTTGATAAAATTATCAGGAGGTAGCTATGGCTAGAAACGTTTTCTTCAGTTTTCATTACCAGCGCGATATTTGGAGGGTGAATCAAATACGAAGCATTCCTAATATTACCGGGGTAGCATCTGCCGGTTTTAAGGACGCTTCGTTATGGGAAGAAGCACGAAAAAAGGACGATTCCGTTATAAAAAAAATGATTGATAAGGCACTTGAAAATACCTCCGTCACGGTTGTCTTCATCGGGGAAAAGACTGCCGGACGGAAGTTCATCAATTACGAAATCGAGCAGTCAATTGCGAGAGGCAATGGACTCGTAGGTATTCAGATTCACCATCTGGAGAACCATAAAGGCGAGATTGACAATCCTGGAACCATCCCGGCGAAACTGAAAAATGGTGGCTATCAAAGCTACAAATACGTTGATATTGAAAAATTAGGGAAGCGTATTGAGCAAGCCGCTAAAGCCGCAGGCAAGTAAGGAGACCTTGTATGGCGAAAAAACAGATTTTTTACAGTTTCCATTTCGATAACGATGTCATGAGGGTTCAGCAGATTCGGAATATAGGAGCCTTGGAGGATAATAAACCGGTTGCCCCGAACGATTGGGAAGAGGTTAAAAAAAAGGGAGATGCGGCAATCAAAAAGTGGATTGAGGACAATATGTCCTACCGCTCCTGTGTTGCCGTCTTGGTTGGGGAACAAACCGCCAACCGCCCATGGGTTCGGTATGAAATTGAAAAAGCATGGAATGACGGTAAGGGACTATTAGGTATCTATATTCATAACTTGAGATGTCCCAGAAACGGAACGTGCAGACAAGGTTCGAATCCCTTCGATTCGTTCACGTTTAAAGATGACAGAAAACTGTCGAGTGTTGTGAAATGCTATAACCCAAGAAGCACAGATGCGTACAATGACATCAAAAACAACCTTGAGATTTGGGTGCAAGAAGCAATCGCTGCTCGGAAGTAACCACCTATAGGACAATCACCATGCATGACGGACTCTATTCAAACCGCAACTCTAGGAGCGATTTTGTAAGAAATGCCATCACACATTACGCAACTGGCGTTGACAATATTTTCGCTGCTGTAGCGTTTTTCACGGAAGCCAACCTGGTCAAAGAACTCTTGCTGGAAAAGCACATTCGGTTAGTAGTCAGATTGGGATTCCCGACTTCACCATCTGCCCTTGCTGAACTGCTCCAGCACAAGAACATTGAGATTCGGTACTTCACCGATAAATCCTTCCATTCCAAGATTTATATCTTCGGGTGTAAATCGGCGTGCAATAATGACCCACTTTGGGGGGTAATAGGCGTCCAAAATTGACCCACCCCAGCACTTCCTTCATCCTGTCCGGATCAAACCGGAGGGAGGAAAAAAAGGAGAT
>Ga0316219_1003895_pt1 | contig 11702 bp, 10 predicted proteins | sample TBH18003PmetaG_FD_203635 | JGI IMG/M metagenome (GOLD analysis project Ga0316219, IMG submission 203635) | Freshwater microbial communities from Trout Bog Lake, Wisconsin, USA - TBH18003P | ecosystem: Environmental > Aquatic > Freshwater > Lake > Hypolimnion/Profundal zone | place: USA... | reverse complement strand
AAGAATCTCAAGCAAAAAAACAACAAAAAGAGCAAATTTATAATCAAGAAAAAGCAAAATTATATAAGAGTGCAAGTAATTTTATTAAAAATCCATCTAGTCTTAATAATATTCTTACTCCACTTGCTCAAAAGAAAGGATCTAAGGAGTCTGTCGGCGTTGGGGATGTAGCGAGTTCTGGCTTATCAGCTCTTAGTTTTGCAGTTAAAAATATAGGCTCGGTTATTGATGTTGTTGGTTCAATTTCTTTTTACAAGGAAGAAGCTGAAAAAATTCCAATGGGTAAAGGTGTAAAAGAAGAAGCTTCTTTCTTAAACTTTTAGATGATCCAGATTCTGTAAAGTTTTTGCAAGCAAATAGTGCTAAGCTAGGTAATCTTGTGGAAACCATAGCTCCCACTCTTATTTCTATTGGTGTGAGAGAGCTATCAAAACTTCCTGAGCTTCAGGAGGGGTTAAAGGCACATGAAAAGCAGTATGGCTTATTAAAGAGCTTAGAAGAAGAATTAGAGAAATTAGAAGCTAAACCCACCCCAAGTGAACTAGATAGCCAGCAGATTACCGAGCTTACACAGCAGATTGGTAATAGAAAACTTCTTGAGCAAAGAATTAGCCTCGCAAAAACAGTAGAAGCACTGGAAAAAAGTGGAATAACTGTAGAATACATCCAACAAAAGTTATTACCAATAGCAATTAACCCGATTAAAGAAATACTGAAAAAACCTGAAGATATAATAGCAGTAGCAAATGCGGGCCTTGACATTGTTTTGCAACAAGATCCTAAAAAAACTACAGAATCACTACAGTTTATTGCAAGTAAAATTGATGTTGGTGCGCTAATAGGGAGCAGTGGTTTACAAGATTTCTTAATTAATGAGAGTGGTAATTTAGCTAAGATAGCAACAATTATAATGACAACTAACGAAAGTGTTAAGAGTAGCGCGGACGAATTTGGCATTACTCCGGAAATAGTGCAGAAAGTTATACCAGCATTAACTCAGGTCCTTGCAGTAGCACTAGCGGATACCCCAAAATTAACAGAAGTATATAATGGGATAATCGCCTCTAAATACTAAATTATCGGATATTGCAAGCCAGGAGAAAGTACAAAAAGAAATTGATCGTTCGGGGTTAAGTGAAGAACAAATTCAAGAACTTGACAAGCAAATAGAAGAGCTTGGGAAAAAAAAGAATGTAGTTTTGTCCGAAATGATTGGTTCGGTAGCTGAGGTTGTTTTGGAAGATAATGTACTCAATAGTGTACGTGACAATATATCTAATTTGCTGGATAAAAATCAAGAAGCTATTAGTGGAATGGTTGCGCATAATCTCGAGCAACTGGATAAAGCCAGTTTTCCTGGGCAGCTACTAACTGGCGTAGACCCAAGCTTTGCCAAAAACACGGTAACAGCAGTGACTGGTTTAGTCAGTGTGGTATTAAAAGAAACCTCAAATGAACAGATCAAGAGTTTAGTTGCAAGTGGACGTAGTCTGTTAACTGCATCAGAGGAAGAAGCTCCCGCATTAGTTCAAGGACTAGTTAGTCAGGGAATGGCGATTCTGGGTAATACTAAGATAGCGGCATCTCTCCAGAATGTGGGTACGATTTTAGAAAAGTCGAATACTGATATTGCTAAAATAGCAGTTAATGCCATAGAAAATACTACGCTCAAAGGAGTTGTTACTGAAGAACAAATCAATGATGTTGTGCCGATAGCAACAAAGGTAGTAGGGGCTGTATTAAGTAGTATCCAAGATATTACTACTATTGTTACTAAATCTCAGGAATTGGTGGCTAATTTAGATAAAACTACAGAAGGACTAACAGCTCAACAGGCTGATTCCTTTGGTATGATAATAGATAGCCTGAATAATATTGTTACTAAACCAGGAATTAGTCAGGCTTTATCTAAGGATTTGCCAGCATTTTTAGAAAAAAATAGAGATAGCCTCCCTAAAATCGCCCTTGATCTTGTAAAGAATTCTCCGGATTTAGCAGCTCAAACAAAAGAACTTGGAGTTTCTGATGATTTAATTAAGGATGTAGCAAAACTTGGCGTTGATATATTAATTGATGCAGCGCCCATGGTTGATAAACTTGCTCAGGCAACGTTAAAAGAAAAAAATCAACTTGTTACTATAATTTCTGATATAAGAGATTTAGCAAATGCTCCAGAAGAAAACCAAAAAAAAGCTGTGCTAAAAGTTGTTTCAAACATTATAAGCTTAAAAGAAAGTAGCCCAGATCTGAGAGATATTTTTGATAAAGAGCTGCCAGTATTATTAGAGAAAAATCAGGAACAATTGGCGAAAGTAATTGATGGAGTAATACATACTAAGGCAGGACCGGGGTTAAAACTCAAGACAGAAAAAATTATTAAAATAGTTGCAGATAATTTGCCGGCTGTAACTGAGCTTGCAGATCTTTATAGTAAAGGTAAGTATGCAGCAATGTTCCCCAAAATTGTAAAATTAGCTTTTAAGAAAGATGTTTTATCAACAGCGATAGGTACTTTGTCTAGGATTAGAAAACATAAAGCACAAAAGAAAAAAGAGGCGGTAGAAGATGTTATTGGTGAAACGATACAAAAAGATGTAGACAAGGAGTCATCTGTAACTTCTTCTCCACAAAAAGTTACTCCTAGGGAAGGTACTAAAACTAGCAAACAAATGGATAGTATTCCAGAAGCTGAGAAAAGTGACCTTGACCGTCTTAAACATATTAGAGAAAAAATGGATAAGCACGTTGGCCCATCCAATCAAACGCGTCCTGTAATTTCAAGTACTAAACAGAAAAAGTTGACATCAAAGGCGAAGTAGAAGGGTGGAGAAATTATATTACAGCTCTTGCCAATTAGATCCAAAACTAACTGTGGTATCTATTGCAACATCTAGTAAATAAGCATTCTGCATGGTTGATTTAATGATTGTCATAGCAGATTCCACTTCAGATAATGGGGATTCAAAAATTAATTCATCATGTATCTGGAGTATCATTTTGGTTTTCATATTGTTGGCGGATAGTCGTTTATCTAGCACTATCATTACCACTTTTACAATATCAGAAGCTAAGCTTTGCATAGGTGCGTTAATCGCCGCACGCTCGCTGAAGGATCTAAGAGTATGATCTTTGCTGTTAATATTAGGAAGAAAACATTTGCGCCCCAGTAAATTTGAGACGAAGCCATGCTCTTTTGCAAATTCAATAGTTTCACTCATGTATTGTTGAATGCCTGGATATTCTTTGAAGTATCTTTCAATATAAGTAGCGGCTTCTTTTCTAGATATATTGAGCTGCCGTGCTAGGCCAAAGGCACTAATTCCATAAATAATGCCAAAATTAATTGCTTTGGCTTTGCGTCGCACCTCTGGCTCCATAGTTTCAATTGGTATGTCAAAAATCTGGCTGGCTGTTTGAGTATGAATATCTCTATTTTCTGCAAATGCTTGCTTAAGCTGCCCAATATTTGCTACGTGAGAAAGGATACGAAGTTCTATTTGAGAATAATCAGCTGAAATTAACTTCATTCCAGGTGAGGCAACAAATGCAGCTCTGATTTTATTTCCTTCTTCTGTTCTGATGGGTATGTTTTGCACATTTGGATTTATTGAACTTAACCTCCCAGTAGTAGTGGCGCATTGTAAGAAAGTTGTGTGAATTCGTCCGGTGGTTTTATCAATTTGTTTTGGTAATGTATCGGTATATGTATTTTTTAGCTTACAGAGGTGTCTATAGTCTAGAAGCAGCTCTGCTACTTCATAACCTTCTATATTAAGTTTCTCAAGGATGTCAACATTAGTTGAATATGATTTAGATTTTCCAGAAACCTTACCGAACGGCAATTTCATCTCGTCAAACAAAATAAGTCCAAGCTGTTTGGGAGAAGAAATATTGAATTCTTTGCCAGCGAGGGAATAAATCTTTTTTTCTATAGTTTGTATTTTTTCTCCAAGCTCCATGGACAGGCTCTGTAAATACTGAACATCTACTTTAACCCCTATTTTTTCCATATCATGTAAAATATAACACATAGGTAAGTCAATTGAATCATACAGATGCAAGGCTTTATTTACAACAAGCTTGCTGGTCAAGTTATTGTAACAGTCAATGAAGTGGGCAGCGTAGTACGTATTTTCAGTTGGCCTAGAGCCGGAATATATTTCTATAATATCCAATAATTCATGAGCTTTATTTCCAGCGTTTAGGACATAATCCATGAGCATTAAATCATCGAAGGATGCTAAAGTTTTAACTAAAGATGGATCGACTAGCTGCAATAAAGACTTTAAATTATAGGTAATTTTCTTAATAGCCTTATTTGAAAACAGAGAATGTATTTTCTGTTTAATTTCACTATCTTCTAATTTAATACTTGAATAAGAAAATAAATCATGTAAGTCATGTTGGTCTTGATAATTAATATTATATAAATCACCGCCTGCGGTTAAAATCAAATTATGTTTTGAATCATGAACTCTATAAAAAATTGCAACTACTCCAAGTTTTTGTGCTTCAATAAGTAATGGTTCAAGTTGCTGAGATTTATCTATCTTTATTACTTTTAAAGTGTTTTTTTTCTCAGCCAAAATTGGATCAATTAGTGCGGAATTTTCTATCTTAAGATGGAAGAGGTTTTCTATCCTTTTATGTAGAGATTTAAAGCCATATTCGTTTAAGAAATTTGATATTTGATTGCCACTAGGAGAGTTCCAATGAAAATTATCTAAATCTTGTTCAATTTCAACATTTTGATTTAAACCAACTAATAGCCAAGAGAGTTTAGCATTTTCTAGATTATCTTTTAATAGATTTTGCCATCTAGGGTTCTTAATAAGATCAATAGAATTTATGATTCCATCTAGAGTGCCATATTCGTTAATTAACTGCGCAGCAGTTTTAGGTCCAATACCAGCAACCCCAGGAATGTTATCAGATTTGTCTCCTATTAGAGCCTGAACTTCTCTTACTTTTAGTGCTCCGACACCAAATTTAGCTATAATGTCTTCTTCAGTGATATATTTAGCTTTTGCTGGATCATACATTTTTACGAACCCATCGACTAACTGCATTAAGTCCTTGTCTGAAGAAATAATTATTGCTTCTCGCTCTGTAGAAGATGCTTTAGTAGCGAGTGTCGCTATAATGTCATCTGCTTCAAATCCAGCTTTGGAAAGATGCTTGAAATTTAATGCCTCAGCTACAGCTCTTACCAAGTTAAGCTGCGATACCAAATCTTCTGCTATAGAAGGTCTATTTGCTTTATAATCTTTATATATATCATGTCTAAAATTTTTGCCTGCATGATCAAGAACAATAACAGCATGTTCTGGCTTAAAATCGTTGATCAATTTTATAAGCATCGAAGTAAACCCGTAGATAGCTCCAACCGGAGCGCCATTTGGGGATGATAAAGGAGGTTGGATGTGATAAGCTCGGAAAATAAAGCCATAGCCATCTATTATAAGCAAGGGTTTATTTTTTATGCTACCCATATTATTTTTGTTTAATTATTGAATTTGCACTTTCTAATTCGCTTTGCGTATTCACCCCAATCACTAATTCATGATCTGTTGACTTATAGTAAGATACTTTTTCACCGGCCAAGGCGCATATTTCAATAATATTAGTTAAAAATAGTTCTTTGCCAATATTGTTAGGCTCAGATACAATGCATCTATCTATGTATTTTGCGAGTATTCCAGGAGCAAAAGCCATAATCCCGGAGTTACAAAGAGTTACTTTCTGCTCTTCCGGTGAAGCAAATCTTGATTCAACAATTTTTTGAAAATTACCTGCTGAGTCTAAGATAATGCGCCCGTATTGATTTGTTTTTTTATACTCAAAAGCTAATGTTACCACTTGCGAGTTAGTTTTATCAAGATGGTCAAATAACCCTCTAATAATATCCGGTGTTATTAATGGATTATCTCCATAGATAACGCCAATATTATCTTCATTATTAAACAAATTTTTTGCTACAAATACGGCGTGCGCCGTTCCCAACTGCTCTGTTTGATTAACCAGTTTACAGTGATTGCTAAACATGTGTAAATATGGATCTAGATGTTTTGAGTATACCAAAACCAGGTCGTTCGAAACCTGAGCACAGTTAAGTATAACTCGCTCAAGCATAGGGATTCCTCCAACTTTGTGCATTACCTTCGGCAAGGAGGAATTCATTCTACTTCCTTTACCTGCAGCTAATATAATTATTTGCATTTATTTAACTTCCATTTGATAGCTTGTTAAAAACTTCTTCTGAAAATTCGTAATTTCCAAATACCTTCTGTACGTCGTCACTTTCTTCTAAAGCATCTATAAGTTTCAACAATTTTGTAGCCTTTTCTTCGTCATCAATCGTAATAATATTTTGTGGTCTCCAACCGAGTTCAGATTCAACAGGGTCACCATAGTTTTTTGTCAAAAACTCAAGGCAATCTGAGAATGATTCAATATCGGTGTAAATAATATGTTCAGTTTCAGTGGACTCAACATCCATAGCACCAGCTTCAATAGCTGATTCTACAATATCATCATTTGAGGCAACAGTTTTTGCAAACTCTATTTTACCAACTCTATCAAACATAAAGCTAACGCTACCATTTTCAGCTAGATGGCCACCATATTTAGTAAAAGCGCTCCGAACTTCTGCAACTGTTCTATTCTTATTGTCAGTAAGGGTTTCTACAATAATTGCAATGCCACCCGCCATGAATCCTTCGTATCTATTTTCACTGTAATTATCTAGATCGCTTGGATCGGATGCTTGTGCTAAGGCTCGATCAATTCTCTCTCTTGGAAGGTTTTGGCTTCTAGCGGCAGAGATGCTATTTCTTAATCTAGGATTAGCGCTTGCATCTACTCCGCCAATTTTTGCCGCCGTAATTATTTCTCTGACTAATTTAGTAAATAGTTTTGCTCTTTTTTTATCTTGGGCGCCTTTGCGGTGTTGAATATTTTTAAATTTCGAATGTCCGGCCATATTTTAGCTATGATCTTAAATTATACTGGTGTTATTTTAAAGAATTGTCCAAAGAAGGCAAGTGATAATATGTTCTTCTAATTGTTACTTGTCACTCGTCTATTATCTATCTATAGGCTTCGCTCCTCGTGCCTTGCACTAAGTAGCATTGAATTGACTATAGTAAACATTTCTTACTTTTAGAAAAATATTTCTTATTATTAATCTTTCTTTATTTTTGATTTAGAAAACTTTATTATTTAGGAGTCTCTCTAATTTGGGAGATTATATGTATAACAAATAAATAGGAGGAAATAATGCCAAATTATGATGTGTATAGAGATAAGAAGAAGAATTGTATAGAGTTTATGAATAAGCTTTCACAACGGATATACGAGCCAGATGACTTGATAAAAGAAATAGGTAAATTAAGAAGCGGATTTAAGTATTGGATCGATGGAGAAGATGAGTACTCTGTTGCTAGCACACGTTTACTTAAGAGGGCGATGTATGAGAAAATAAAATCTTCAGATATTAAAGGAGGAGTCACTATATCGGAAAATCTGGATATAATAAAAAAATATGTCCATAAGCATGGGGATGCGAATAAGTATGGGGATGCGAATGGAATCACAAAAATATTAGTCAAGTGCTCTGAGGATCCTATACATAAAGAAGCAAAAGAAAAAGCTATAGAAGCGACCGAAGCTTATAATAAATATAAAGATAATTTCTTTAAACTTTTCCAAGTTTCAAAATACGGACTACAAAACTCTGATCCTATCGGTCTACCTAAATATTGTTCAGAGGAAATCGAAAAGTATGTAGCATATGAATATTTTTTAGGTAAGATGGGCTCGAAAGCAAAGGGTGGCATACTATTAGATGAGCAGTACGCAAATCATTCTGGAGTACATAACTATTCCAACGATCGTACAATATCATTCAATACAGAAGTAACGGGAGATTTGCTACTAGAAGATTCTTAATATATATAGAGTAAACTGTTCTGAAGTCCTGGCGAAGAGAGATTTTGTAACTTCCACGTCAGGGCGCATGAGTGTTGCAAATTCTATAATACAAGCTTTAAACTAAAAATATCTTTATAGTATTAAAAGCTTGTAAAAATGCAGTAATTTATTGACGTTTTGTTGAGATGAGTCTATTTTGATGTCTAGTGGAACAAAAGACGATATTAAGAAGTTAAAGATATTGTTTGATAAGTGTGGCAAGGGTAATAAATTACATTCATTCTACTTCTAAAGGAGAAACAAAAGCTGGCTTGTTTCAGTTAAATAACTATTAATTTGTATGATTAGAGAGCAGTGCACCAGTAATGTATGATGACCTAGTAGCGTTTTTGCCGCATCTATATTTTATTCTAAAGGGTGTCACTGTTACGTTAAAGTATAGTGTGATATCGGTATTTTTAGGGCTTATTATCGGTACGATCTTAGCATTTTTAAAAGTAATTGACCTCAAAATCCTAAGATTGGCCGCTCATGCATATACTTCTATATTTAGAGGTACACCACTTCTTATTCAGTTAACGATAATATACTTTGGGTTACCCGGCCTTATTGGTCTTAAGCTAAGTGTTTTTGCAGCAGGGGTAATTGCTTTTTCATTAAATTCAGGGGCGTATGTTTCAGAAATAATCAGAGCTGGAATTGAATCTGTTGATAGAGGTCAAGTTGAAGCAGCAAAAGCGCTGGGAGTTTCTCCGGTGTTGCGGATGAAGGACATAATATTACCACAAGCATTTAGAAGTATTTTGCCTGCTTTAGTAAACGAACTCATCAATTTGGTAAAAGAATCATGTCTTATATCAGTTATTGGAGAAATGGACTTGATGAGAAGAGCTCAGGTTGTATCAGCAGAAACTTATACCTTTTTTACTCCGATGTTAACATCAGCTGCGGCTTATTACGTGATGGTGTTGATTATCAGTAGCTTTGCTTTGCTTTTAGAAAAAAGGCTCGCTCTATGATAGTGCTAGAAAAAGTTACTAAGAAATTCATTGATAATACTGCAATTAAAAATATCAATCTAACGTTTGATAAACGAGAAACTACAGTTATTATCGGTCCGTCCGGGAGTGGTAAATCTACATTACTTCGCTGTATCAATAATCTTGAAAATCCGACTAGTGGCACTGTTACAATTAATAGCAAAAAACTTACTAGAAGAAATAGGGGTAAGTTGTGTTTTAAAATTGGTATGGTCTTTCAGCAATTTAATTTATTCCCGCATATGTCGATTTTAGAAAACTTGACATATGGGCCATTAAATGTACTGCATACTAGTAAAATTGAAACTCAAGAAAAGGCTAGAAAGTTACTTGAGAAATTTGGTATTCTAGAGAAAGCAGATGTATCTCCGCTAAAACTATCAGGTGGACAGAAACAACGAGCAGCTATTTGTAGAGCTTTAATGATGGATCCAGAAACAATGCTCTTTGATGAACCAACTTCTGCGCTAGACCCTGAAATTGTGAAGGATATTATTGAAATAATCAATAATTTAAAGCAACATATGCAGATGATAGTAATTACTCACCATATAAAATTTGCTAAGATTATCGCAGACAGAATCATTTTTATGGATAAAGGATTAGTGCTGGCTGATCAACCAGTCGATGAGTTTTTTACTAAACCAGCTTCACATCGTGCAAAATTATTCTTAGCTAATGTTGGCGACCTAATGTAATTTTTTACAAAAAAAATACTTTTCCTAGCTTCTCATAAAATTCTTTCGTCTTCTTGGAATAACTACTATAGTTGTAGTTGGTTATAGATTCTTCAAGTAGAGGTAGCAAAATATGCAAAATCATTTTGGTTATAAACTAGTTGCGGTTTTAGACATGAACACGTTGAAGCTTTTTAAAGCGGAGGGTTTAAAAATCACAGAAGTGGTAGGGAAATTTCAGCTTCATGAGAATGAAGAACGTAATATTGAGAGGCATGAAAGTTTGAGAGGCAACAAATCTGGCTTATCTGCATTTCATGATCCTCACACTTCTAAAAAGGATATTGATTTGCATGGCTCATCAAGAGCGGCTATCGAGCATATTAATCAGATTTTTGTAAGCGACTCAACTTATAAAGAGTTGTACATTATTGCGAGCTCAAAACTACTTGGGCACATGAGACAAATGATGAATGGCAACTTAAAAAAATTAGTCACCAAAGAAGTAAATAAAGATCTCATTCACCACAGCACTAAGGATATTGAGAAAGCAATATTTGCTTGAATATTAGTATAAGTAGGTAGATATGTCAGTAATAAGAAAAGTATGCGTTATTGGTTCCGGGGTTATGGGAAGTGCTATTGCTGCACAAGTTGCAAACTCACGCACTGAGGTAATATTGCTTGATATAGCAGATGAAAATTCATCAAACCCTTCAAATATCGTGGTTGTAGCTCTTGAGAAAATGCAATCACAAAAACCAGCGCCTTTATCGCATCCAAGTCTAGCAAAATATATCACTGTAGGAAATCTGCGTGATAATTTAAATCTTATATCAGAGTGCGATCTTATAATTGAGGTGATTATTGAAAGATTGGATATTAAGCATAACTTATATAAAACACTACTTCCATATCTTAAAGATAGTGCAATAATAGCTTCTAATACTTCAACATTACCGCTTGCCAAGTTGAAAGAAAAATTACCTGAATCAGTTCAACTCAGATTTATTATTACCCATTTCTTCAATCCTCCTAGGTATATGGAGCTTCTTGAATTAGTGTGGGATGTGAATAATGATCGCTCGATAATTGAGCCTGCTGAAGAATTTATTACTAAAAAACTAGGCAAAACAATTATTCATTGCAATGATACACCTGGGTTTATTGCTAATAGGATAGGGTGCTTTCTTCTTGAGTTTACGGTAAGAAAAGCTATTGAAAAAGAACTTAATCCAGCATTAATAGATCAGATATTTACAAAGCTTCTTGGGTTCCCTTCAACAGGTATTTTTGGTTTATATGATTTGATTGGTCATGACGTTATGGCGTTAATCTCAAAGTCATTAACTGGCGCGCTTGATATACAAGATAAGTATCATGAAATATACACTGAGTCAGAGATACTATCCGTGATGAAATCAAGGGGTTTACTAGGGCGTAAATCTGGCGGGGGTTTTTATAAAGTTACAAAAAGCCACGGTCAAGTTATTAAGCAAATATTCGACTTTAAAAGCTTAGATTATGTTGAGCTTAAGTTAACTGAGACTCCAAAAACACTAGAAGAATTATTTAATAAGAATGATATATATAGTGATTTTTTCAAGGAAATATTAGCTAACTTTTTCTCTTATGTAACAAGTCTTGTGCCAGAGATATCTGATTCAACTGAAGATATTGATAAAGCCATGAAGCTTGGATATAGCTTGAAATATGGTCCATTTGAGTTGCTTGATTCTTACATGCCAAAGGACGAAATTTGGCTTAAAGGAATAACAAATAACAAGGTAAAAAAACAAGCTACAAATAAGTCAACATGGCAAGATGGTGCAAAAATATTGCTATCAAATGATTCAGCTGATTTATTTGAATATAAAAACAACCATTTTTTTGTTATTAAAACTAAGATGAACTCTTTAAATCATCAGGTTTTTGATTTAATTGTTGTGCGCCAAGCATACTAGTCCACTAAAAAAGAATCTGCGCCAAGCATACTAGTCCACCCCTGCGCCAGAAGAGAAGTCCACTTTCAAAAGAAAAAAAGAGTGATAAT
>Ga0316219_1003889_pt1 | contig 11709 bp, 8 predicted proteins | sample TBH18003PmetaG_FD_203635 | JGI IMG/M metagenome (GOLD analysis project Ga0316219, IMG submission 203635) | Freshwater microbial communities from Trout Bog Lake, Wisconsin, USA - TBH18003P | ecosystem: Environmental > Aquatic > Freshwater > Lake > Hypolimnion/Profundal zone | place: USA: Wisconsin... | reverse complement strand
TTGAACCGCTTTTGGGCGCTGCCGAGCGCGCGGGCCGACCGGTGGCGGCAATTGCGGGAGTATGGGGTCACCGTCATGATCAGCTTTGCGATCAATTTCTGGGTGTTCCATCTCTGCCTTGATCTGCTTGGGCTCAGCCGGCTTTGGTCCACCGCCCTGGCGGTGCCGCCCTCGACCGTGGTGGTGTTCCTCCTGCTGAACTACCGGGTCTTCAAGGCGAGAGCCGCAGAGCCGGATTAATCGCAAAGACGCAAAGGGGCAAAATTTGGCCCGGTACGGCTAATCCTTCGTACTCTTCGTGGTTAAATTGCGGTTTAGCTGCATTCACTTTTGTTCGCGATCTTCGGGCGTGATGCGGCGGAGCGTGTAGAGATCGGATTGAGTGAGTGTTTCGCGCTGGGCCGTGAGGCGGCTCCAATCATCCCATTGCGCGCTCAACAGCCGGCCGCTGATCCCGTCGCTAGCCGGAGAGAGCAGCCAGTCCGCCAGGCCAAGGACCTTTTCCATCGAGGCTCCGCCGGATGCCTTCTGCTTCTGCGCGCTGGCGTAGTCCGCGTCACCGACGATGGTGGGGCCGAGGGCGAGGATTTCGTCGGTGAGCCGGGTGTTGATGCCGCCGGGGGCAATGGCATTGATATCGAGGGGACGGCCCTGCTCCTCGGCGGCGATGGTTTCGACGAGTCGGACGACGCCGGTCTTCGCCGTGCCATAGGCGGAAAAATTCGGCCGGGCCTGGGTGGCGCCGCCGCCGGAGAAGCAGACGACCTTGGCGCGCCGCGGCGCCCGGGCCAGCAGCGGGGCCAGCGCGCGGACGGCGAAAAAGGTGCCGTCGAGGTTGGCGCGGACGGTGGCACTCCAGTTGACCGGATCGGCGCCGAGTGCTCGTCCGACCTCACCCTGCAGCCCGGCGCAGGTGATCAGGCCGTCAAGGTGCGGCCAGGCGGCGGTGATCTCGGTGGCGACATACGCGACCTGACCCCAATTCGCCAGGTCGCAGCGCGAGGCGCGGAATCGGCCGGCGAGGCGCGCCGCGAAGTCGGATTGGTCGCTCCGGGCGATTCCCCAGACCTGGTGGCCGCCGGCGAGCAGGTGTTCGGCGAGGGCCCGGCCGATGCCGGAGCTGGAGCCGGTGAGGACGAGGTTCATGGCGAGGTGAAAGGGAGAGCGGGAGTGAAAGGGAAAGTGGGGCCGTCAGGGGTGGGTCAGCCGTTCATACAACGTCATCTCCCGGCCGAAAAGCGAATAGGTCCCCACCGGATGGAGGTGGCCGTCACACCACGTCTTCAACTCGGGATAGAGCCGGCGCATTTGTTTGTCATAGGGCCAGTGGCCGTTTCCGGGCATCGCGTCGGTCAGCAGGAAAAAGTCGCACAGTTTCAGCCGGTAGAAAATCACCTCGTCGGTCTCGGTGAGAATGCTCTGGGGTAGCTGCAGGCCGAACGAGATCCACACGCCGTGCCGTTCATAGCAGACCACCTGGAGGATCTGTGCGTCCAGAAAGTCGACCACTTGGTCAACCCCGATCACGGGATTGTCGAGGCCGGTCGCGCGGGAGGACGTGAAGATGTGGTCGGCCAGGAACTTCACCTTCCGGTCATCGGCGAGAAAGGCGTCGCTGTGGGGCTGCCAGAGCTGGCGTTGCACAAAATACCTTTCCCCGGCCCACAGGGCCGCCACGGCCAGCGCTGCCGGCGCGAACCGGTGCCAGGCCGGCCCGCGGGCAAAGTCGATCCGGCTCCACAGGGCGTTCCAGGCCCAGAGCACCAGCAGGATCACCCCCGGGACCAGCACGCCCAGCACGAAGCCCGACTTCTGGGGATGCACGCTGAGCACCAGCGCGGGGAGCAGGAGGAAGGCCAGGGCGGTGAACAGCCAGTCCCAGTTCCAGCCTGGCGCGGGTTTCTTCGGGAAGAACACCCACAGGATCACCACGGCTGCCGACAGGCCTGCGGCCGTCCAGCCGAAGTGCGGGCCGAGGTGCATGTCGCCGAGGTGACCGAAGACAAACTGGATCGAGTGCCAAAGATCGAGGCTGAGAAGGCGGGCGGCGCCTTCGGCTCCCGTGACATGCCCCACCCAGTAATAATTGTAGATGTTGACGCGGTTGAGCCAGAACATGGGCCTGGCCAGCGCGGCCGCGACCAGGCCGGCGAGGGCCAGGTTGCGCAGGCGCAGCCAGCGTTCTCCGCTGCAGCCGATCCAGGCGGCCCAGGCCAGAAAGATCGCGGCAAAGTAGACTCCGGTGAGGAAGCGCTCGAGGAGGGTGACGCCCACGGCGAGACCCAAGGCGAGCGACCAGCCCCACGAGCGGAATCCCCGGGTCAGCAACGCCGTGATCGCCGTGATGCCGAAGAGGCACATCGCGCCGTGATCGAGCCGGAAATCCACCGCGGAACCGGCCTCGCCCGACCAGGGCCACGCGAGGCAGAGCAGGAGGCCGAAGCCCATCCAACCCAGCGCCCGGGATCCGCTGATCCGGGCGATGCCGGCGAGCAGCGCGGCCTGCCAGGCGAGGAAGACCAGCAGGTTCAGGCTGAGTGCGGCACTGCGCGAGGCGGAGCCCGTCACCTCGAAGACCAGCAGGGCGGCGGTGTCGTGCAGCGTGCCCTGCAAGGCGGGCTTGCCCAGGGCGAATTTCAGGCCGGCGGCCAGGCCGTGGGCCTTGGCCTCCTCATAGGCCGTGTACGACTCCCGGAGATATTGGATCTGGTCGTTCCAGCGGGGATAGACCGAGGCGTGATGCTGCGACGTCATCCGGTCGAACAGCAGGAACTCCGCGAGCATGAGCAGCCCGGCCAGCAGCCAGAGCCAGCGCGTGGAACGCGCCCGGGAGAGGGGGGCAGGGGGCGGGGATAAAGAAGAAGGGGACAAGGAGCAGGGAGTAAGGAGAAGGACGAACTCGGGTGAGTGAAGCGGGAAACGATGGATGAGGAGCGTCAAGACCGTGAGTCGAAGACCCATGGGTTGGCTTCGAGCCAGCGGAGCGTGCGGAGGATGCCCTCCCGGATCGTGAGCTGGGCTTTCCAGCCGGTCGCCTGGATTTTTTGGGTTTCTAGGAAGATGAAGGGATTGTCGCCGATCCAGCCGCGCTGGCCGCCGCCGAACTCGAGCCGCGGCTGCAGGCCCAGGGCCTCGCCGATCCAGCCGATGGAATCCTTCACCTGGCAGTATTCCGGCGCGCCCAGGTTGAAGACCCCGACCCGGTGCGGGGACTTCGCCGCCAGGCCGAGGCGCGAGACATGAAGCATGGCCGAAATACAGTCCTGGATGTAGAGGTACGACTTGCGCTGGGTACCGTCGCCGAGCACGCGCAGGTGGTCCGGGTGCTCCCGCAGCTGCCGGTAGAAATCGAATACATGGCCATGCGTGTAGCGCTCGCCGAGGATGGAGACGAAGCGGAAGATATAGCCCTCGCAACCGAAGCCCTCGCAGTAGGCCTGGATGAGTCCCTCGCCGGCCACCTTCGAGGCACCATAGAGTGAGGTCTGGACCGGGAAAGGCGCGTCCTCGGGCGTGGGGATGACCTGAGACTCGCCATAAACCGATCCCGTTGAAGAGAAACCGATCCGCTTGATTCCATTGGCGCGCATGGCCTCCAATACGTGGTACGTCGCCACCGTGTTCTGCTCGAGGTCCTTGCCCGGGTGATCGGTGCCGAAACGGACGTCCGCATTGGCGGCGAGGTGGAAGACGAAATCGCACCCGGCCATGGCCTTCGTGAGCGCAGGGAGATCCAGGTTGTCGCCCTCGATGAGCCGGTAGCGGGGATGCTCCAGCGCCTCCGCCACAAACGGCCGCTGGCCGGTCGAGAAATTGTCCCAGCCGACGACGCTCTTCCCGTCGGCGAGCAGCCGGTCAGCAAGGCTGCTGCCGATGAAGCCGGCGGCGCCGGTGACAAAAATTTTCTGCATGGGGAAAGGGTGGAGTGAAGGTGAGAGTGAAAGTGAAGGTGAAAGTCAGAGTCAAAGGGACAGGGCGGCAGCGTGGGGCGGGCCATACTTTCACTTTCACTCCTCCGCCCGCGGCGCCGGCCGCGGGCGGAGGGCCAGGCCGATGACGAGGTTGTTGAAGACGAACGGGAGGAACGGGAAGGGAAAAAAACTGCGGGCCTCGATGGTGAACCAGGGCTTCAGCTCGGCGATCACCTCGTGGGCCCGGTTGATGTGCTCGCGCTGGTAAAACCAGGCGTAGTCGCCGCCATAGCGCTGCTTGTAAACCCGCTCGGCGGAGATCCGGCGGGCGAGGGTGTAGGCCGGGCTGCCTTCGCAGGGGATCACCACCAGCAGCTGGCCGGTGCGGGGATTCAGCAGGCGGTGGGCCTCGCGAATCGCGGCGGGCAGGTTGGGTAGGTGCTCCAGCACGTGCACGGCGACGACGCGGTCGAAGAAGCCATCGGGAAAGTCGAAGCGTTGCTGGCAGTCGCCGACGACGGTCTGCACGCGGGGAAACGACTTCCGGATTTCCGCGGCCATGTTCTCGCGGAAATCATTGGCGTAGTAGTTCTGCTCCTGTTCGGGCGTGAGGGTTTCGTACCGGAGGTGCTCGCCAAGGCCGGCCCCGATCTCGAGCGTGGTCCGGAAGCCGGGCTGCGAATGGCGGACCGGGAATTGGTGGTTGAACTTCTCGATCAGGCCATAGCGGCTGCGGCCGGCGAGCTCCTCGTGCCAGCACTTCATGAAGTCATCGCTGATCCGCTGTTGCTCGGGCGTGAGCGGCGGCAGCACTTTGGGCCATTGGCCGGCGGGGGGCATGGGGAAGGGAGAGTGAGAGTGAAAGGGAAAGGGAGAGGGAAACGGGGAAATCTCAGGCGGCGGAACGCTTGTGGCTAAGAAAAAGAAAGGAGAAACGGGGGAAAGATGAAACCCCTTTCACTCTCACTCTCCCCGGCTCCTGCCGGGGAGCGGCTCACTTTTCGAAACCCTCGGCGCGGTCGACGATGAATTTCGGCCTGGCGCGCACTTCCTCATAGATCCGGCCGATGTATTCGCCCAGGATGCCGACACTGATCAGCTGGATGCCGCCGAGAAACAGGATCAGGATCACCATCGTGGGATTGCCGATGGGGAACGGGAACCCGCAGAGCTTCATGACCAGGTAGGCGGTCGCAATCAGGAAAGAACTCGCGGCGATCAGGAAGCCGAGCTGGGTGCTGAGGGTGAGGGTGTAGGTCGAGAAGCAGAAGATCCCGTTGAACCCGATGCGGAGCGAGCCGAAGAACCGGTTGTAATTGGTTTCACCGGCATGGCGCTGCGGCCGGTCAAACGGGATGATGACCTGCTTGAAGCCGACAATCGCGACCATGCCGCGCAGAAAGCCGTGGGATTCCCTGAGCTTCATGATTTCGTTGACTACGCGGCGCGACATCAGACGGAAGTCGCCGGTGTTTTGGGGGATCGTCACATCCGCGATCTTGTTGATCACCTTGTACCCGGTTTCAGCCACGAATTTCTTGATCCAGGGCTCGCCGGTGCGGGCCCGGCGCTGGGGCAGCACGACATCGTAGCCTTCCCTCCATTTGGCGACCATCTCCTGCACGAGCTCCGGCGGATCCTGCAGGTCCACGTCCATGACAATGACGGCATCGCCCCGGGAGTATTCCATGCCGGCAAGGGTGGCCATGGGCTGGCCGAAGCGGCGGGAGAATTTCAGGAGCTTGATGCGTCCGTCGCCGGCCCGGTGTGCCAAGATCACGTCCTCGGTGCGGTCGGGGGAAGGATCGAGCGCGAAAATGATCTCATAGTCCCCGGTGATCGGAGCGAGGAGGGGCTGCAGCCGCCGGAGAAACTCAGGGATGTTTTTCTCCTCCTTGTAAACGGGGACGACGATGGAAAGCACCATGCATCCCATTCAACAGGCAATCGGCCCGTAAAATCAACCCCACGCGCAGTGCTGGCGGTGCCTTCTTTGGGGAATTGAATGTGGGGCGGGTACCCTCATCCGCCTGCAGGCCAGCGCGGTGGGGGCACCCCGCCTACATCAGACTCCTCTCCTGCGGCCCAAAGCAGACGCCACCTGCGGTGCTTCTGCCGGCGTGGCGCTGTCCCATTCGTTTGGCGTCGAGGCTCGTGGCCAAGAGCGAAAAGACGCCGTGTCAGCCTGCCGCCGGCTGCTTGGCCAGCGAGGCAAAGCTGTTCAGCCCGAACTGGAAGGTGTGGTAGGCTTTGCAGGCCAGGTTCTGGCTGGTGGCCAGGTTCTCGATGTCGGCCCGGCTGTAGTAATGTTTGTGGTCGGCGATCTCCGGCCCGGAAATGATCTTCAGCTTGAAGGCGAGGAACTCGAGCAGGGGTCGGGACGCCGGCGTCGGGGTGGTGAGCAGAATCCGGCCGTCGTCCTTCAGGATCCGGCCGAATTCGGCGAACAGCGGGCCCACCCGATCAGGCGGGATGTGCTCGAGGACCGCCAGGATGGTGACCTGGTCGAACGTGCGGGCGGGAAATTCGAAGCGATCCTTGAAATGGAACCGCTGGATTTCGAGGTTGGCCGCCGGCCGGGCCGGGGCCGCATCATAATCGAGCCCGATGCCCTGCGCGATGTCCCGTTGCACCGAGCGCAGGAACAGCGCCTGGTGGCCGCAGCCGAAATCCATGACCGTGGTCCCGGGCCGGAGGTAGCGCCGGACGATGCCCGAGCGCCACCGGCAGATGAACAGGTCCAGCGCATTGAAGTCCTTCGTGCCCACGGGTGGATGCGGTCGGGTTCGGTCCCCTGGCCTCAGCGCTTGATGCGTTTGACCACGACGCGCTCAAGCTCGAGAAAGCGCTGGTTGACCGAGCTGAGCACCAGGCCGAGGGAAAGGCTCATAAAGGCCAGCATGCCGCTGGCAATGGAGACGATGGCGCTGGCGCGGCTGGCCACGTACCGATGCAGGATCAATTCCGTGAACGGAAGGATACCGGTGCCCAGGGCCACGAGCAGAAGAATGAGGAACACCGAACCGAACAGGGTCAGCGGCTTGTAGGCCCGCAGCAGCAGGAAGAGCCGGAGCAGTACGCGCATGCCGTCGGGCAGGGTGCGGAGCTTGGAAAAGCTCCCGGCCGGCCGCTCGCCATAGGGCGCCTCGATTTCCCGGATCACCATGCCGCGGTAGAGGCTCTGTACGGTCAGCTCGGTTTCGACGTCAAAGCCGCGGGAGGTGATCGGGATGGCGAGAGCGCACTCACGGGTGAAGGCGCGGTAACCCGAGAAGATGTCGGAGATGCTCGCGTCGAAGATCCGGTTGATGATGCCGCAGACCATCTGGTTGCCCGCGACATGGAACTTGCGGAAAGACTTGTCGGTGTATTGCTCCAACCGGGCTGCGACCACCATGTCGGCGTCGCCGGCCAGGATGGGTGCAAGCAGCCGGTGCACGGCGCTAGCATCGTAGGTGCCATCGCCGTCAATCATGATGATGATGTCGGCGTCGATGACCTCGAACAGCGTGGCGACCACGTAGCCCTTGCCCTGCTTTTTCTCGCGGATGACCGTGGCGCCGGCGGCGCGCGCGAAGTCCGCGGTGCGATCCGTGCAATTGTTGTCGAAGACATAGACCGCCGCAGCGGGGAGCTGCGCCTTGAAGTCGGTGACGACCTGCCCGATCGTCTTCTCCTCCTGGTAGCAGGGAATCGTGATCGCGATGCTGGGGGAAGAGGTGGGGCTCAGGCTGGCCATAGGGTCGCAGAAGACAGATGAAGGGCAGGGTAAAACGGGTGCGTGAGGCTCACAAAGAGGCTGGTTTGGCCCGGTATGTCCACAGCGATTTGTGCGCGGGGAACGCGCACAAATCGCCGGAGAAAGGAGAAGGGAGGAAGGAGCAGGGTTGAGCAGCGCAGGCGTCCCGCCTGCCGGGATGCGATGAGGGACATTGGGCCGGACGAACATCGAACAACGAACTCCACTTTCACTTTCACCCTGACTCGCGTGCGCCGGCTTCCGGCGCACGCGAGTCAGGGGGTCTTGACGAGTACGAGCCGGTGGTGCTGCACAAAGGTCTTCAGCCGGGACAGCCCGTCGGCGACGCCGGCAATCACGAGGCAGGTGGCGGCGCAGAGAATGACGATGAGCTCCGGCATTTGCCGGCACGAGGCGAGCGCGTCGGCATAGCGCCAAGCGCCAAAATAAAGCACCATGATATGCCAGAGGTAGATCTCCAGGGTGTAGCGCCCGAGATAAGTGAGCACCGTGGCCCCCGGAGCCCAGCCCAGGGCCACTCCGGCGGCCAGTCCGACCACGACCGCCAGGTCATAGACCAGCATCTCCGGGCGGACATAGGCAAAGTCGAGACGGTTCAGTTCAAAGTGGGTCCCGACGAACGAACGGTCCGTGAGATGGTAACCGTTCCAAACCATGGCACCTACTGCTGCCAGCAGGGCGATCTGTCCACCCGTCCTGAGCACGGGCACGCTGATCATGCCGGTCAGGGTCCGGAAATGAAGCCCGGCGAAGAAGTATACCATCCAGAAGACGGCATTGGGCCGGGCCCAGGTGTAGTAATCCAAGGTGCCACGGTTGCATTTCACTCCAATGGCAAGGTGCAAGGCCAGCAACAGGGCGGTGAGGACGAGGGCGAAGTGCTCCAGCCTGAAAGCAGGCAGCAGCCGGTTCAGCCAACCGGGCAACGCCTTCAAGGCCGGCTGCAGGACATACAACTGGAGAATGAGCGGAATGAAGTAGAGCGTAGGCTCGACGCCGTAAAAGCAGATCCGCTGGAACAGCCAGATAAAGCGTGCCCGGTAGCCTGGCAGCGCCAGCCATTCGGCATGATGGTTCAGCAGGAAAAAGGCGGCAAAGCTCGCGATCAGGTAGGGAAAGGCGATCCGCCAGAACCGGCCGCGATAATAGTCGCCCAAGGTAACGGGGGCCCTCGAGGCACCGGCCAGCAGTCCGGACAAAAAGACGAACATGGGGACGGCAAAGCTGAACACCTGGTTCAGCGTGAGTCCCAAGTAGAACGACGGGCTCCAGGCAAAGGTGTCCGTGGTGACAAAGCTGCCCGCGAAGTGGACGCAAACAACCCCGAAGATACTCCAGCCCCTGAGTGTATCGATGTACAGGTTGCGACCCGCACCGGCCGGTCCCGGGCCTGGCTTGACGTGGGATCCGTGGCTCATGGCGTTCTGAAGCCCTCCAGCCGGATACTGCGGAAGAGATAATAGAGCGGCTGCGGCGAGGTGAGGGTCTCGGTCCTGCGCTGCAGGTTGACCGTGCGCCGCTCGGCCCGGCCTTTGAGCTCGTAGTGCTCGCGTGCGCCTTTCTCAAGGGGCATGTGCTGGGTGATCAGGTAGTTTTTCACGTCGGGGTAGCGGTCGAGATAATCCAGCCAGTCGGGTTCCGTGCCAACGGACACATTGCGGAGCTCCAGGATGTTCTTCCCGGGTTGGGGAGTGAGCGTGAGGCTGTCATTCAGCCACGCGGCATGGTCCTCAAGCCGGTAGCTTTTCACCAGTTGACCGTTGAACACCACATCCATGGAGGCGGTATCGCGGGCTTGGAGCCGAAGCCCGAAGGTCAGCTGCAACCGGCCAAGATGCTCGTTGGCGGGGATTTCGAACCGGACGACCGGCGCCTTGGCCCAGCGAATCACCGGCAGGTCCCATTGCGGGTAGGGTCCCTCGGCCGCGGCCAGGCCCTCGGTGGTGATCTGGGTGCCGGGTGCAACGGCGATCAGTTCATCGGAGAACAGCGACGCCGCATTTTCCGGTGCTTCCACCTCCGGTGGCTGATCCCGGAATAGATAAGGAATGTCCACGGCCCCGATTTCCCCGCCGCCCGACTGATCCTGGACCCGGACCATAAAACGGCGGAAAGGGCGGGTAACGGAGGCATTGGCTTCACCCGTGGCGGTAAAGGTTGCCAGCGTATCGATTGTCCGGTCGGCGTATTCTATTCCGACGGTCAGTCTGGCGCGGTCGGGAGGATTCAAGCCGGCGACCTTGATGCGCAGCTTTTTGTAACGGTCAGGGTCATGCGGGCCGTAATAGAGGCCGACGAGGACATTGCGGTCGCCCTCGGCCGATGCGACCAGTTCGGGATGAGGGATCAGGCCGAAGTAGTCCAGGACGGGTTGCCCCGAGCCAATCGATCCAAGGAACTCAATCCCAGCCGTCCGCTTGGTGGGAATCGCGACCGTCGTATAGGACGATAATTGTTCGATGTTGCTGTAGGCGACTTTGCGCGGAAAGCCCCATTCGGAAATAACGTTGTAGGCCGCGGGATTGATTTTGCCGGACGCCGTGAAGCGCTGGTTCCGCCCGAGGGTCATCAGCAGGAAGATGCGTTCGTTGCCATCGGTGGAGTCGATGTTGATGCGGGACTGGCTGCTGAGCCGCTGCACCATGACCGGTGGCAGCGTGGGCAAGGCCTGGGGCGGGGGATCGCCCGCCCACAGCGGCGCATAGGGCCGGCTGGTAATGTTGAACAGATAGATGCCCGCCATCCAGAGGGCGCTCAGCGCGAGGGCGGTGAGCAGAATGCGGGTGGTGCGCCGGAAGGTGGCGCTGGCCCAGCCCGCCTCGACCACCGGAGCGATGCATGGGCTCATTACGAGGATGGCTGGCACGAAATAGCGCTGGTTGTAGAGCGACCACTTGTTCAGGAGAAAATAGGTCGCGAACCAGCCCAGACCCAGGGCGGCCAGCCAGACCACGGGCGTCGGGGATTTTCGGGGTCGGACGAGGCAATAGACGGCACACAACAAAATGAACGGGCCGGCGAATCCGTACCACACATGGTCCTCGTTCAGGTCGGGAGGGAAAAGATAAAGCGGGGAGAACGCATAGGCCTCATTCCAGTGGGGAAAGAATGTCCGCTGGCTCCAGACGTTCAGCTGGTGCGTGAACGTCAGGTCGAACGTGAAGCGGTGCAGGGGTTCGATGAAGAGCTGCAACAGGTAGGCCTCGGCGGTCTGCAGCGCGGAGGCGAATGAGAACGGCCGGTTCAGGGTGAAGTTGTAGGTCTGGTTGATCCACTCGCCCTTTTCCGCCAGGTTGATCAGGGCAAAGGGCGCCCCGAGGATGAAGGCCAGCAGTCCCGGAACCATCCACGCCCGCACCCCGGCCAGGAATGCGTGGAATTCGCTGCGCCGCCAGTGCTGCCAGGCGAGGGCCAGTGCCACCAAACCCGCGGCCGGAGCGAAAAAGATCACCGTCAGCTTGGACCCGATGGTCAGGCCGGCGCCGAGGCCTGCCAGCAGGGCATCGCGGGTCTGCCGGTTTTCCCGCCAGCGCAGGGCGAAGAGCAGGGTGCAGAGCAGGGCGGCCCCCGTCGGCAAATCGTTCGTCGTGGCCGTGGCCTGGGCGAGGACCTGCGTCGAAGTCAGCGCCAGCCAGGTGGCAATCAGGGCGGAGTTGGGCCGGAGGGCGCATTGCCGGCAGATCCGATAGATCGCCAGGCCGCCCGCGGCCCACGCCAGCAGGTTGATGAAGTTCACGCACTGCAGGGGCGGGCTGTAGATGAGCGCGAACAGCTGGAGCAGGTTGTAGTTGAACGGAAAATAAATCTGCCGGGGATTGCCGGTATCGAAATGCCCCAGCGTATTCTGGCCGAGGTAATACATCGCGCGCGGCAGATGGTAGGCGAGTGAGTCGTAATTGTTCGGCAGGTAGGTGGCCGCGATCCGGATGCCCGCATAGAGAATCGGTACAAGCGTCACAATGAAGGCGGCCAGCAGCAGCGGGCCGGGCCTGGTTTCATTGTTGCTGGCCCGGGCAGGTTCGGGCGCGACCCGGCGCA
>Ga0316219_1003881_pt1 | contig 11727 bp, 3 predicted proteins | sample TBH18003PmetaG_FD_203635 | JGI IMG/M metagenome (GOLD analysis project Ga0316219, IMG submission 203635) | Freshwater microbial communities from Trout Bog Lake, Wisconsin, USA - TBH18003P | ecosystem: Environmental > Aquatic > Freshwater > Lake > Hypolimnion/Profundal zone | place: USA: Wisconsin... | reverse complement strand
TTTAGATTCCCACCCCCTCGCTGCGCATGCCCCCCTACGGGGGGCGCTTTAAGTTGCTCATAGCCCAAAGGGCAAAGAGCAACTAATTCTTCTGCGCAGCGAGGGGGTGGGAATCAACCTCAACCTCAACGACGCTTCAACCCCGGGGGGGGTAAGGTTGTAAAAGGGGGGACGGTAACAACTTTTTTAAAAAGGTTATTAAGAAAAAATTTTAGTTTCTCTCTTTTAATTGTATATTTTACTATAGTAAAATATACAATTAAAAAAGACGAACTATTAAAAATATTATATAAAATATTTTAACTACTCAATCATAGCATGATACGTTGCTACAGTAGCAGGCGATGATCTATTTAAATGACGGAATATTAAGTATTTAAATAAAACGTCTAATAAAACTGGTAATGTAGCTACTAATAAAAAAATCCCAGTTTGACTTTCTGGTAAACCATAATGATTAAATAAAAACTCAAAAAATAATTCCCATAAATTAGAAGAATGGTATCCAACCAATAAGTCAGTTATTAATAATATTAATAATGATTTTTTACTGTCATCTAAACCAAAAAAAACTTCTAATAAAAAAGATTTTGTAATATTTATCTGTATTTCTAATGCAAAAAGCAAATAACAAAGGGTAATAAAACTTAATAAATCAGCAAAAAAATTAGTAATAGCTTCAACACTTTGATTATTATAGCGAATAGCCAACTCAATGGTTTTATCTTGTAATCGCTGTTCAAACGCATCTTTCTTTGAATTCTCTTTTTTTACTAAACTTAAATCTTTTATATTACTTTTATTATTATCAGTAATATTATTCTCGATAATAGTATTTTCAATAATATTATTCTCATTGATATTATAAATTTTTTTAATATTATTATCAACATAGCTAGTAGTGTTAATAACAGAAGGATTTAAAACATTCTTTGGAGTAGTTTGTTCTATACCATTTTGAGAATCATAACCCCCCTCCGGAAGGTAACTTGGATATATTATTTGTTTTGTACTTATATGATAAGAGGTTTTTGATGATGTAATTATCAACGATTCAAAATATAATTTTTCTTCAAAATCCTTAAGTTCAGAAAAAGCTTTTTTTTGTTGATATGAATTTAAAAAGATTTCAGGTTGTTGAGTATTCCAAAAATATTCAGTTAAAGGACGCACTAAATACGTTTTTGCAAAAAAATTAACTAAAAAAGGAACAAAAAATAATATTAATAAACATTTTAAAGTGGTTAAAAATAAATATCGATAAAAACGATATTCCTGTATAACTAAATTTTCAACATCTGAAAAAACTTGCTTTAAAAAACGATCTAAAACTCGACTAAAAGATCTGGGAAAAAAACCAATTTCTTCATATGTAATTGAAACAATTTCTTGTTTAGTTGGTTCTGCTCTATTAAAATTTTTTTTTCCGGCATTATTTCCAGTATTTTTATTTTCTCTCACCATAAAATTAGTTTTATTGTTATAACGAACTTTAACATCTATAAACATTCTAGAACAAAAAGGTTTATATTAAATCACCTTTTATATTATTCAAACCTATTATTGAGTATATTAATTAAAAACTAAATGTACTTATCTTATCTTATTTTCATTATTTTAGGAATTTTATTACAATAAGATAAAATTTATCTTTAAATTATTTCAATCATTTAAATTATTTTTAACTTGGTTATACCCTCCTCCAGAGGAGGAGGCAACCTCTCGTAGAGACCAAGTAATTAGTTAATTTTTTAGAGGGACGCTTTAAGTTGCTCATAGCCAAAGGCAATAAGTCGTTAAAATTGTTAACCCCAGAGGGGTTAACAATTAACCCCAGAGGGGTTAACAATTAACCCCAGAGGGGTAAGAGGCCAACTAACCTCGAAGAATTAGTTGCTCTAAGAAGAAGCGTCTCTCTATAAGAGAGACGCTTCTTCTTGCCTTTGGCTAATGCGAGGTTGAAGAAGCGTCCCTCGTAGCCCCCCGAGGTTGAAGAAGCGTCCCTCTAAAAGAGGGACTAATTACTTGTTATCGAAGATAACAAGTTAAAGGGGGGCAAAGAGGGACTAATTACTTGTTATCTTCGAGGTTTAAGTCCCTCTAAAAGAGGGACTAATTACTTGGTCTCTATGAGACCAAGTTAATAACAAGTTAAAGCGAGAGGTTAATTGTTAACCCCTCTGGGGTTAACAATTTAAGCAACTTAAAGCGCCCCCTTGAAAAAATGCGAAGCGAGAGGTCGGGAGCAAATAGGTTGCCTCCTCCTCTGGAGGAGGGTATAAACGACTAAAAAGAGCAACTAATTCTTCAACCTCAAAGAAGACAAGTAATTAGTTGCTTTTTGCCTTTGGCTATGAGCGACGCTTTAAGTGGCTCTTTTAGAGCCACTAATTCTTCAACCTCCTAACGTTTTTAATTCTAATGTTTTAACTAATTGTCCTCATAGGGGGCTAAATTTATGGGTCTTGTGAGTGTTTTAATTCAGACCTAATTAATAATCGAAATATCTCATTAAACCACTATTTAACCTTTTCGTAGAGAAGGTAATTAGTGCCTCGAAGAAGCGCCCCCCGTAGGGGGGCAAAGAGGGACGCGCTTCTGCTTCAACATCCATCGTTTGAGTATATTATTTATTAAATTAATTATTTATACTTACTGCCTGCTTGATGGGGAGTAATTAAGTTTAAATTAATTATTTGAACCTGAGAGGTTATAAAATTAACTTCTTGGTCTATTTAATAAATTAACCGACGGGGTTGAGGTTGATTCCCACCCCCTATGGGGGTGGGAATCTAAAGAAGCGTAGATTTTTGCCCTTTGCGCTATGAGCGACTAATTACTTGTTATCTTTGATAACAAGTTAGTAACTTTATAACCTAGAGACCAAGTTAAAGAAAACTTACAATGAAAAAATTTTTTAAAATAAGTAGCTTTAGTAAATAATAATAAAAACTATTTACTTGTATACAAACAAATAAAGTAACTTGACAAAATTAAACAAATAATTGCTATCTATGCAAGAAAATTATAACTGCATTTAATTATTTGAATTATGAAGTTTAAGTCCCTCTTTGCCCCTCGACCCCTCGCTTTAACTTGTTATTAACTTGGTCTCATAGAGACCAAGTAATTAGCCCCTCTTTGCCCCCCGAGGTTACTTGTTATCTTCGATAACAAGTTAAAGGGGGGCTACGAGGGGCGCTTTTTCAACCTCGAAGATAACAAGTAACCTCGCATTATGGGAACCTCAAGGGACTTATTACTAAGTCTCTAAATTATAAATTTACAGTAGGTTAATTTATTAAAGAAACCAAGTTTTAAAAAAACTTTCACTTCACTTCAAATAAAAATTTTGCAGGTTTTCTAGTTATTCCAATACTTTGTAAAATATATAAAAAATCTTCAGATTAATTTTCTATAAATTAAGTAATATATTTAACAAAGTCCTAAAAATAGTGTATTTACTGTTAAGTTTTGATAATTTTTAATAATTGAAACTTAACAGTAAATATACTAATCATATAAATTTTATAAAAAATATCTAACTATAAAAACCTATTATTTATATATTATAGGATCTACTTAAAAATGCAATTGCGTAGCAATAATTTATTTTTATTCAGTACTAGGTTTTTGACTTTTAGGGAGCAGCGTTTAGTGACTCTTTTTAGAAGTCACTAAACGCTGCCCCCTAAAAGCAACTATCAATAAAATAAACTCTTTAAAAAGTCGTCAACCGTCATTTAACAAAGACGGATTCTTCTCTAATTAAAAAATTATTCAATGTTTCCTTTACCTGGGTTACGAGCAGGGTCATTAGAAAGGAAACCAAAAAGGAATAAACATACAAAGAACGTTACAACCGTGTAAACAAAAATTTTTAGTGTTAACATAATATTTTTTTTAATTAACAAATGTCTGCTATATATACAAAGTAAAATAAGTATGGCACATAAATAGTATTAAATATTGCAAGTAAGACTAGATCGCCTTACTAAAATAATTTACTAATATAAAAATTTTTATAATTAATATTTTTATATTAATAAAGTACAAAATTAAAAGTAAAAACTCTTTAAAACATAAACAAAATGATTTTTATGCCTTTACGAGACACTAAGTTTTTAAAGCATCTTTTTATCCCATTTACCCCCCTGCGGTTATACCCCAAGGTTGAAGAAGCGTCACTCTTTGCCCCCCTACGGGGGGCTACGAGCGACGAATTATTTTATTATATTACTTAACTTAGCCTCTTTACGGGGTAGTGGCTTAGTATAAATTATATGAGATATATAAGGGTAAGAGGTAGAGGTAAAGAATGTAACGTCATTCCAAGCTCATTTTGAAATATTAATTTTATATAAAATTAATATTTTATAAAAATATATTTTTATTTAGTAGTTTTTTACATACCACTAAATAAAAATATATTTTTATAATTTTTAAAATAACTTAATAAGAGCACATTTTTTATTTGATCAATATCTTATTACCTCCCTGATATGTACCCCTCGCTTTAACTTGTTATCTTCGAGGTTACTTGGTCTCTATGAGACCAAGTTAATAACAAGTAATTAGTCTCTCTTTGCCCCCCTTTAACTTGTTATCGAAGATAACAAGTAATTAGTCCCTCTTTGCCCCCCTTCGGGGGGCTACGAGGGACGCTTCTTCAACCTCGGGGGGCGCTTCTTCTGCGCAGCGAGAGAGACGCTTCTTTAGATTTACCTACGGTAAATCAACCTCAACCTCGCATTAAGGGTACATATCAGGGAGGTAATAAGAAGTTATGAGTCTCTCTGAGTAACCACTTTTATTTCCTACGGAGAGGGTTTAGTGCTTAAATAGACTAATAACTAATTAATTAGTAAAATAAAATTTAAACTGAAGCTTTATAAGCTGTAATAGCTTCTTTAAGAATTGTTTCAGCTTCTGGAGTAAATGTATTTGTTTCCGCTAAAATTTGGTTAAAACGAGCATAATCAGATGCAACAAAAGCTCTGAAACCTGTTAAGAAAGAACGTACATCAGCAACAGCTAAACTATCTAAGTAACCATTTGTACCTACATAAATAGAAGATACTTGTTCAGCAAGTGATAATGGAGAGTTTTGTGATTGTTTAAGAATTTCTCTTAATCTTGAACCTCGAGCTAATTGGTTTTGTGTTGCTTGATCTAAATCAGAAGCAAATTGAGAGAATGCTTCTAACTCTGCAAATTGAGCTAATGATAGTTTAAGTGTACCAGCTACTTGTTTCATAGCTTTAGGTTGAGCGGCTGAACCTACTCGAGATACAGAAATACCAACGTTAATAGCAGGACGAAGACCAGAGTTAAATAAATTAGCAGCTAAGAAAATTTGACCATCAGTAATTGAAATAACGTTAGTAGGGATGTATGCAGATACGTCACCTTCTTGAGTTTCAACGATCGGAAGTGATGTCATACTACCTTCACCTAAAGCATTACTTAATTTAGCAGCTCTTTCTAATAAACGAGAGTGTAAATAGAAAACGTCGCCGGGGAAGGCTTCGCGTCCAGGTGGACGACGTAATAATAATGACATTTCACGGTAAGCTTGAGCTTGTTTAGATAAATCGTCATAAATTGTTAAAGTAGGACGACCAGTGTACATAAAGTACTCAGCTAATGTAGCACCAGTGTAAGGAGCTAAATATTGTAAAGTAGCTGGTTCGTTAGCGTTTGCCATAACAATAATTGTATAATCTAAAGCACCACGTTCTTTTAACGTATTTAAAACTTGAGCAACTGAAGATGCTTTTTGACCAATAGCTACATATACACAAATAACACCTTTACCTTTTTGGTTTAAAATAGTATCAACTGCAATAGAAGTTTTACCTGTTTGACGGTCACCAATAATAAGCTCACGTTGACCACGACCAATAGGAATCATAGCATCAACAGCGATTAAACCTGTTTGTAATGGTTCATAAACTGAACGACGAGCAATAATACCAGGGGCTACTGATTCAATAGCACGTGTGTCTGATGTTGCAACTGAACCTTTACCATCAACTGGTTGAGCTAAAGCGTTAACTACACGACCTAAATATGCTTCACCTACAGGGATTTCAGCAATTTTGCCTGTACAACGAACACGACTACCTTCAGTAATTTTTAAACCATCACCTAATAAAACAGCACCTACGTTGTTTGCTTCTAAGTTTAAAGCAATACCTAAAGTACCATCTTCAAATTCTAATAATTCACCTGACATTGCTCGTTCTAGACCATAAATACGAGCAATACCATCACCAACTTGGAATACAATACCAAAATCAACCATTTTAACTTCTGGTGTATATTGTTCAATTAAATCTTTAATTAAATTGCTTAATTCTTCAGGCGTACGCATTGCCATAATAAAATTACTAATAATATTTAGAAAAGGACTAAAGATTTAGTTACCCCCCCCCCTCGCTTCGCATTTCCCCTAATGCGCAGCGAGGGGTCCCTGGGCCGAAGGACGTTCCCCGACGGGATTAAGCGACTAATTACTTATTATCAAAGATAACGAGTTAGACGAGTTCGAGGGGTATATAGGGTGGGTTAGGTAGGGCAACTTAAAATCACAAAAATAAATTATTTAGCCCTTCTTTTATCTCTTTTTATTTAATTTAAAAAGAGTAGAGAATTTTAATAAAAAAGTTAAATTGTTTTATATTTCCCGTATATATCCTAATTTATTTGACATAGATACCTCCGTAAGGGGGTATAACCTCAGGCAAGTTATATGGAAAGTTATAGCGGGGTCTATGTTTTAGTTTTAGAAAATAAAACAATCTCTAATTCCCTAAACCTTAATAGATTTCTTTTCCTTAGGAGGTTTAATTAGTTGCCTTTATAGGGCAACTTAAAGTCGTTCTTTGCCCCCCTTGAAAAAATGCGAGGTTACTTGTTATCTTCGATAACAAGTTAAAGCGAGGGGTCTAAATTTGCCTTCGGCAAATTAATGGGGCGCTTCTTTATACCCTCCTCCTCTGGAGGAGGGTAAACCTCGAACGACTAATTATCTTTAGATTTTCATAAAGGAAAATCAAACTCTCGTAGAGAAGGTTAATAAGGGTTTATAAGTTAACCTACAACTTTTTAACCCCCATGGTTCAAACCCAAATGTTATTTGCCCGAGTAGTTTATAAATTTACCATAGGTAAATTAACTCTCTTTAGATTATCCTAAAGGAGGTTTAATTAGTGTAAGTCGTTCTAAAAGAACGACTAATTACCCTTATAGGGCAACTTAAAGTTGTTTAAGTTGTTACCCCCAGAGGGGGTAAGAGGCCAACTAACCTCGTAGCCCCCCCTACGGGGGGGCAAAGAAGTTAGTTGCCCTTATAGGGCAACTTAAACACTAATTACCTTCTATAAGAAAAGGTTACAAATAAAGCTCTCTTAGAGAGGGTAAATATAAGTCGTTCGAGGTTGATTTACCTACGGTAAATCTAAAGAAGCGCCCCATTAATTTGCCGAAGGCAAATTTAGACCCCTCGCTTTAACTTGTTATCGAAGATAACAAGTAACCTCGCATTTTTTCAAGGGGGGCAAAGAGGTTGCCTCCTCCTCTGGAGGAGGGTATAAACGACGCTTCTTCGAGGTTTAATTATATCTAAAAGAAAGACTAATTACTTGTCCTCCGGACAAGTAATAGCAATAGATTTACTTTAGGTAAATAAATCTCCCTATAGAGGGGTATACATGGCAATATATAAGGGTTATTATAGAGTGGTTAAAAGGGTTAAAAGAGGTAAGTAGGTTAGAAACATAGTACAAAAACAAAAAACTAATTAAAAGCTGTTAAAATTAATATTCAATATGAGTCCTATATACCCTTAAAGGAAGTATAATCTCAAATTAATCTTCAATTAACCTCGAGGCTATATTTATCTTTTACTTGTCTAAGGGTATTTATAGCATCTCTAAGTGCCTTCGCTAGGAGTTTAGTGTCTCTAAACATAATACTAGAAGTACTTCGAAAGACTATTAAAAACAAATATAATAATTAATAAAAGCTTTTTTATTTTAAAAAATTCAATAAGTATTGTCATAATTAATCAAAGTTTTATAATTAAATAATTAAATTAATTATTTAATCTCTATAACTAGAAAAATTTATACAAAATAACTTAACAATAAATTAGTAACAGCTTAGTAGCCCCATAAGAGTACTATTGTAAAATTTGAAACTAAATGATTTTATAGTATAACTAAGTTAAGGTGATAAAAAGTCCTCTTACCCGGTTCAAAAATAACCTCTGGGGTTATTTGGCAAAAATTTATATCCATTTAACTAGATAAATCGACCTTTAACTCCCCATTACTAATGGTGAGTTAGTATATAAGTTAAAAGGTTGTAGGCTCCGCGGGGATAAAAGGGGTTTATCCTACTTTTGCAGCAATTAGTTTCTCTTTGCCCCCCTACGGGGGGGCGCTTTAAGTTGCTCGAAGAAGCGCCCAAAGGGCAAAGAGCAACTAATTCTTCTGCGCAGCGAGAGAGACTTAAAGCAGTTATATCCAACCCTATAAGGGGGTTGTATAGTACTAAGCCCGGGGTTATAAATTTTGCCTTTACCCTTATGACAAGTTTAAAATAAACTTATAAATCTATAATAGTGAGTAAAGCTGCACTTATTAAAATTAATGTGCATTATTTAGGGGGGTTAGCAGTATTTATAAGTTGCTAGATTTAGCCAAGGTAAGGTACCCCTCGCTTCGCATTTCCCCTAATGCGAGGTTGAAGAAGCGTCTCTCGTAGCCCCCCGAAGGGGGGCAAAGAGAGACTAATTACTTGTTATCTTCGATAACAAGTTAAAGCGAGGGGTCGGGGCCTACAACCTCCTTTATAAATTTATTGCTTTGCAATTAATTAATTAGTCTCTCTTTGCCTTTATAAATTTATTGCTTTGCAATAAATTAACCTCCTTGGGCTGCTAATGCGCAGCGAGAGAGACTTTAAGTTGTTTAAATTGTTAACCCCAGAGGGGTTCACAATTAACCTCTCGCTGCGCATTAGCAGCCCAAGGTAAAGGCAATTAGTCTCTCTTATAGAGAGACGCTTTAAGTGGCTCTAAAAGAGCCACTAATTCTTCTTAGAACAACAAATTAAACCTCCGTTCCCCTTCGGGGTCCTTGGGCCGGCTGGCAACTTAAACACTAACCTCTCGCTGCGCATTTGCCTCCCAAAAAAGGGAGGGCAAATAACCATTTTTAAAAAGGCTGAGATTTTATTAGCGGATGACGGGACTCGAACCCGCAACATCGAACTTGGAAGGATCGCACTCTACCAATTGAGTTACATCCGCTTATATTTAAAAATCCCTATCTATATATGTGTATATTTTATATTATAAAAATAAAAAAAGAAATACCTATTGTTTAGGGTGCTCTTATTCATTTACTTATGGTAAGGGGAAGCTTAAACCTTCCAAATAGTCATCTTATAAAATCAGAATATTAGCCAATTTATATAATTTAAATAAAACTTGTTAATATCTATTATGCTTATTTATAATACCCCCAGGGGAATTCGAATCCCCGTTTCCTCCGTGAAAGGGAGATGTCCTAGGCCTCTAGACGATGGGGGCGTCTAATTAAATATATATTTATTTTACTAAATAATTTCCAATATGTCAATAGTTTTAATAATTATTAATTTATTATTAAAATCAACTAAAGTCGTATTTAAAATATCCTCAAATATATATATATTTGAGGATTACTTTGAAGAAGCGCAACATTGACTTACGGTCAATATTGCTCACCCCTCGTAGCGAAAGTTAACTGAAAATTGGTTGAAGAAGCGTCGTTTATACCCTCCTCCAGAGGAGGAGGGAATTAGTCTCTCTTTTAGAGAGACGCTTCTTCAACCTCTTTGGCTATGAGGTTTAATTACCCTCCTCCAGAGGAGGAGGGTATAAACGACTAATTGCTTTATAGTTTAAAACTTTTCTACAAGAAGATTATTTCCAACCTCTTAACTTTATCTTTTACTCCCTTTTAAAAGAAGTAAGTTGTTTTAGTTAGGCGCTTCTTATGCCCAACTAAAACAACTTATACCATTAATTAAGTTTTTATCGACTAGATTAGAGTACTAATTCGTCCATGTCTCAAACCGTTGATTAGAAGTTATAGATTACTTATCTCTGTGATTATCTTGACTAAATTTTTAGTCATAGTTACTTTGTAAGTATTACTTACTTAAGTATTTCTTAAACAAAATTTAAGAGATACGAAGTTCAGAAAAAGTTAAAAATTTATATAGGCGAACGACGGGGTTCGAACCCGCGCATAGAGGAGTCACAGTCCTCTGCCTTACCACTTGGCTACGCCCGCCATTATTACATTTGTAAATAATGAATTAATTATTTATGGAAATTATATCATAAATTAATAGAATAGTCTATTATTATAAAATTAACCCACCTACGATGAGGTAATTAATAGAATAGTAGACTTATTTTTGAGATAAATGGAGAAAAAATTTTAAAATTTATTAAAAATAGTTAATTATATTTACTGATTTAACTAATAGCAATTTTTTGATTTGAAAAAATTGCTATTAGTTAAATCAGTAAATATAATTAACTATTTTTAAATATACTAAATAACTAATTTTAAAATCTACTGTATATTTAAGTTTTTAAAATGATTAATTAAGGTTAATTGCCCGAGGTTGAAGAATTAGTTGCTCTTTGCCCTTTGGGCTATGAGCAACTTAAAGCGTCTCTCTTTGCCCCCCTTGAAAAAATGCGCAGGGAGGGGTCTAAATTTGCCGAAGGCAATTTAATGGTGCAAAGAGAGACTTATTACTTATCCGTAGGACAAGTTATAAGCCAAGTTAAAAAACTAAAAAGACAAGATAAATTCAAAAAATTTGTTCAAATTTAGTCAAGTGGACGCATTGAAAGTACAGGTTCGTCAACACGGTCAATACCTTTTTCGAAACCAGCAGCAGCAGCACGTGCGCGACCAGCATGCCATAAGTGACCAATAAAGAAGAAGAAACCTAATACGAAGTGAGAACAAGCTAACCATGAACGCGGTGAAACGAAGTTTACAGCGTTAATTTCAGTAGCAACACCACCTACAGAGTTTAAAGAACCTAAAGGAGCGTGAGTCATGTATTCAGCAGCACGACGTTCTTGCCATGGTTGAATATCATTTTTTAATTTATTTAAATCTAGACCATTAGGACCACGTAAAGGTTCTACCCATGGACCACGGAAGTCCCAGAAACGCATTGTTTCACCACCAAAGATAATTTCGCCAGTAGGTGAACGCATTAAGTATTTACCTAAACCTGTTGGACCTTGTGCAGAAGCAACGTTAGCACCTAGACGTTGGTCACGAACTAGGAATGTGAAAGCTTGAGCTTGCGAAGCTTCAGGCAATTTGTTATTAGAAAAGTCATTTTTCCAAACTAAACTGTTTAATTGTCTTCTTCCGACTAGCTGTCTGTCCGAGCGATCAACTTCTTGAAGCTTGAGGTTGATTCCCACCCCCTCGCTGCGCATTAGCCCCCCGTAGGGGGGCATGCGCAGCGAGGGGGTGGGAATCTAAAGAAGCGTCTCTTTCGCTGCGCAGAGGTTGATTTACCTACGTTAAATCTAAAGAATTAGTTGCTCTTTGCCTTTATAAATTTATTGCTTTGCAATAAATTAACCTCCGTTCCCCTTTAACTTGTTATCAAAGATAACAAGTAATTAGTCTC
>Ga0316219_1003872_pt1 | contig 11737 bp, 6 predicted proteins | sample TBH18003PmetaG_FD_203635 | JGI IMG/M metagenome (GOLD analysis project Ga0316219, IMG submission 203635) | Freshwater microbial communities from Trout Bog Lake, Wisconsin, USA - TBH18003P | ecosystem: Environmental > Aquatic > Freshwater > Lake > Hypolimnion/Profundal zone | place: USA: Wisconsin... | reverse complement strand
ATCCGCGCTTTAATTTAAGGAGGAAGCCAGTCACTGGCTGACATTGCATTTTTTCTTTAAAGACAAAACAATGGCGGATAAAAAAGCTGCTGGAAGCAAGAATCAATAAGTAAAAAAAAATTTAAGGCTAGAGTTTTAGTTCATTAGTAATATAGACTAAAGTTTTTATTTTTTTGAACATGCAATGCAATAGAGCTTGGTCAGCCGACTGACTGGCAGTTCAGCCACATATCGGGACTGGACTGCCAGTCAGTCCGCTTTTCAGTCAAGGAACAACCTGTGGCTGTGTCTGTTCTGTCAGTTGTGCTATAAAAACAAATGTTAATTACTTAAATCAATTACTCGCAGGGGTATGAGTTTTTATAATTACATGGAAACATTAGCCAATCGCTGTAGCATATAATAAAAGAGTATAAAAGATTAAAAAAATATACTTTCCATCTATCATAGCTTTTTTTCTTAAAAAATAAATAATTTTTAAAAAATTTATCTAGACCTTTTTTCCAACATTTCTCGTTTTATGGCAAGACCAAATCCAAATAAACAAGTAGTAGAATTAAACCGTACTAGTCTTTACTGGGGGCTTTTATTAATTTTTGTATTAGCTGTTTTATTTTCAAGTTATATTTTTAACTAATAATGTATCTAGACTACATTACTCTTCTAACAGTTAGCTAATGAAGTAAAAATAATTTAATTAAATCTGAATGCTTTTTCTTGGTAGGAATATAGCCAAGAAAAAGCATTTTTTCTTTTTGTAACAGCCAGCTCTATTTTTTTTTTAATTTAGAACTGTCATAACAGCCAGGTAGCCATTAGAACACTGAAGTTTGATCCTTTTAATTTTATTTAAACTATATGCCCTCTAACACATAGCTCAGGGTCAGCTAATTTTTTACAGTTTTGAAATTCTTGCTGTAAAAATATAATATTATTAAATATAACAAAATTCTTAAATGTGCACTCAATTTAGATGCATTAAAATTTTTTTTCCGGACATCCGGCTGACTGAATGGAAGTCCAGTCGCTTGTCGGACAGTCGCTTTTCAGTTCAGTGCAGTACGTACCTCTTAAAAGAGGCTAAAAAGTAATACTAAAATTATAAACGTTTAATGATTTCTATTAACATGGACAGAAAGTATAAGGGTTGTTAAATTAACAATAATTGAAATTCTTTAATTATTGGCTACTGGACTGACTGCCAGCCACATGTTGGTGTCAAGCAAAAAGGAAGGTACAGCCCCTGACTACCGGCGTTTCTTTTCGGACAGTCGCTTTGTTTTTCAGCCGGCATTCCTTTTTAGCCGGACAGCCCTACTTTTCAGCCAGTCAGTTCCCATAAGGCTCTTTTATATATAAAATCACACAGTTAGCTCTTAGTCCAAAAAAAGAACAGTTTTTATAAATTTAATAATATTAAACACTTAATATTATATACTCCACGACCTGGTCTGACTGGCAGTCTAGTTAGTCAGCCCCAGCCCCGATTGTGAGTCACTTGTCGGCGGCTGGAAGCCAGTCCCTATTCCTTTTTCAGGCAGCCAGACATTCGCTTGAAATATCATCTCAGGTCAGTCAGTCCAAACTTCTTGAGGTTACAAAATAGGTCATACCCTTTCTCCATAAACTTTGATAGCTACTGTCTGAAAAGGTGAACTACAAAAAATTACATGCAGCAGTTCTGCAGTAACCATTGAATATTGTTTGTAACATCTACATAAAAAAGCCAAACATTCAAACATTCAAACATTCAAACATTCAAACATTAAAACATTCAAACATTCAAATTAAATTATTTTTTAATTTTTATAGAAGATGCCTTTAAAATGATTTTGATTTTTATCTTAAACTATACTGCATCAAAGACAGCATCGGATGTCCGGAAAAAAATATATCAAGTGAAACTTTAAACAATGGAAGTGTTATTTCTCCATATTATTTTTTATTTAATAAATAATTAAATAAAGATTATATTTTAATATATTAATACATCTGACCAGACCCCTTCCGCGTTTAAAAACAAGGAACAGTCGCTTGGTTTTTGATATACCTAAATTTAATATCTATTTTTTAGCTGACTGCGTGCCTGGGACAACCCAGTCAAATAAAATTAAAAGAATTTGGCGATCTTTAAAAAGGGTTTTTTACGTTTAATTTTATAATTAAATTATATTGATGTTCCCCCACTAAGGGAAGGGACTACCTGTCCAGCAGAAAAAAGCTTTATTGTAGTATCATTCTAACATAGTAGCTTGCTTTAGTTGGAACTGCCAATCAATCAATTTATTAAATTAAGCTAAATTTTTTCTCTAAATAAAATTTTTTATTTAGGGTTTATTAATCCTTTTGACTTTTTGAATTTTTAATATTATGGTAGAACCTTTATTATCTGGTATCGTTTTAGGATTAGTACCAATTACAATTGCCGGCCTATTTGTTACAGCATATTTACAATATCGTCGTGGTGATTTAGCTACTTTTTAATTAAAAATATTAATTGAATTATTCATAAATAATTCAATTAATACTGTTTTTATTTTTATTCTTATTCTTAATATTTTTTTTTTATTATTAAGAATAATATTTGTGAACTTTAATAGTTTATTTTCTTCTGGACTACCAGTCCCAGACAGATATCCCCCTTTAAATACATAGGGGATTATCAAAAAGTTAATAAATTCTAGTGCAAGTAAACCTCTATTGAATTGTCAATTAAAATTAAATGGTCTACACAACATCTATGGCATGTTTTAAGCGATTAGATACTTAATTTTAACATTGCTATTGGAAAACATGTGACCTATTATTTGACATTTTTCTCCTAAGTAGTTTTATACCACTAATGATTTTATAAAGTCATTAGTGGTATAAACTATTATAAATTTTCCTAGTTTTTTGGATTCTATTAGGAGGAGTATCATTAGAAAAGGTTATAGCACTTTTTAAATAAAGGTTCAAAAAGAAGCCTATCTTTTATTTTAAAATTTTTTAAAACTTTCTCTTTCTTTATTAAGGGTCCCTGACATCAAGACATCCCCAGAAGAGGTTATCCGATAGGTCCCTAAAAGGCCAACCGGCGTTTTGCTGTCTAAGAAACTACGGATAGGTTAAAATCAAAAAAGACAAAGTAAAAAAGGCTTACTTAATTATTTAATTTTTATGGGACAAAAAGTACATCCTTTAGGTTTTCGTGTAGGTATTACAAAAAAGCATCAATCACAATGGTTTGCAAGATTTAATAAATATAAATACTCTCAAAGTATTTTAGAAGATCGCATGATTCGTGATACATTAAGTAAATTATTTCCAGAGTTATTAAATCCAATTTTAAATAATTCAAAAAAAACTGGTTCAGCCAATGCAAGTAGTTCAAAAAAACGTGAAAGCCCCGACGAAATTTCAATTACACCAAGAATTACTCAAATTAAAATAGAAAGAGGTTTAATTCCTTATGAAATAGGTATTCAAATACATGCAGAAAATTGCGAACTACTTAAATCATCTATTGATAATTTAAAAGTAAAACGTGAGTTAATTGTTAAATTACAAAAAACGCGTCGTTATTTATTAAATTTAAAACTTAAACTTAAAGATTTAACAAATAATAACCAAAATGGACTGACAGTTCATCTAAATAATGCAGAACAAGAAACTAAATCAAGTTCAAGTTTTACTTCGGAAGTTAGCTCGGAAAATAGAACTCGCCTGTCAGTCGGGAACAACTCACGATTAAAAACATCAAAAAATAAAGAACGTGCTACAGGTAGTTCGAAAGGAAATAGCTTTGATAAAAAAAATAAAAGTTCATTTGAAAGCTCTTTTAAATTTAGACCAAAATTAACTAAACAAGAATTAAGACGTCAAAGATTAATAAAAAAACGTTTAAAAAAACGTCAATCTATTCGTCGTCGTTACCGCCAGTTAATTTTAAAAGGTCTTTTTATTAAAAAAACTGGAAATAAAATTATTCAAACATTATCATTAAAAACAAAAAAATTTGGTAGTCAGCCAACTTATAAAACTTTAAGAGGAAAAGTTGTAACTAATTCATCTAGCAAAGGACTAGTAAAAATTAAAAAAAATACTTTTAATTCGCGAATTAAAAAAAAATTTGTAACTCTTTTTATTCAAAAAATGAATAAAAAATTTTTATCACATTTAAAACAATTATTACTAAATTATGGATTATCTCATTCATCAGGTATTTCTAATGTTTCTTTTAAATCTCTAGGCTATAGTAAGCAATGGAATTTAAACAGACTAAATGCATTAAAAAACCAACCTATTTATAAATTAAACAGAATGATTATTGTTTTAGAACAAAAATTATTAATAAAACTAGAATCACTTAGAAAAGAATTTATTGCTTTTGGATCAATTTCAGCAAAAAGTTCTGAAAGTTTAGGTTATTTCCAAATTCTTAATTTTTTAAAAAATTTAAAAGAATTAGTTAATAAATTAAAACGTGAACAAAAACTTCAATTTTCAATTACAAAAAATAGTATGAAAGTCATTTCTAGTTCTTCAAATGGAGCTCGTAGTTCTGAAACAGGACTGCCAGGCCGAGCACTATCTTTATCAAATAGTAACAATAAATTAAAATTTGGGTCAGGAACAGAAGCGTTTGTCGGGTCAAACTCTAGTGCTTATATTTCATTAGCTGAAACAGTTTTTCAAAAAAAATTAAATAATATTGAAGACGAATGTCGCAAAGTTAAATTAATTGAGTTTATTAAAGATATTGTAAAGAAACATCGTACTGAAAATATTTATTTTTATTTATCAACTATGTCAGATGCTAGAAAAGATTTAAAAAAAATTAAACAATTTACAAAACGTCATGCAAACTTTTTATTTGGATTAAATTTAAATAAATTTGGACTCGCTCCCAATGCAGTTCCAGCACAAAACTTAGGAGACGACCATTCAAAAGAATCTAAAACAATAATTTTACAGGAAAAAATTAATGAACGCGTAAGTAAAATTTTAGAAAAATCATCTAAAAAAACTAATTTTGAAAAAACATTACAAGACATTTTTTTAGAACAAATTGAAAAACAAAGAACTATGTGTTTAGAAAACTTACAATTAACACCAAAAATTTCTATTAAATTCTACGCCGTTAATAAAAAAACTTTAGAACAAAAAGCTTCTATTGTTTCTGAATCTGTTGTAGATGCACTAGAAAAACGTAAAGCTTTCCGAAAAGCAATTAAAGATGCTAAAGAAACTTTAATGCGAACACCTGGAGTTAAAGGTGTTAAAATTCAAGTTGCTGGACGATTAAATGGTGCTGAAATTGCACGTACAGAATGGGTGCGCGCAGGTCGTGTACCTTTACAAACTCTACGCGCTAATTTAGATTATTCATATAGAACAGCTAATACAATTTATGGTATTATTGGTGTTAGAGTTTGGATTTTTAAAGGATATGCTAAATTAATTACAAAATAAATTAGATCGTCCCTTTCCCTTTCCTGTCATCCGCATCTCGGACTGACAGTCGGCTGTTCCTTCCTTTTCCAGAACTGCACTAAAACAGCCGCTGACTCACTCAGTCAACGGCTGTCCCGGTTGTTCTGTTCCTTTTAGCAGGCAGTCATTCGCTGATGGCATTCCAGCTGCTTTTTGCTGGGACCTGTCGCGTGCTTGCTGTTAGAGCCCTTTGGGCAGATGTGCTTAGTTGGTCATAGTAATTTAATACATCAATTTCGATGTTTATAAAAGAATGCCACGTCGTCCTTTAACAAAAAAAAGAACATTATTGCCTGATCCGATTTATAATAGTATTTCGGTACATATGTTAATTAACCGAGTTTTAAAAAGTGGAAAAAAATCAGTAGCTTATAGAATTGTATATAACGCTTTAAAAGAAATTGGAGATAATACTGGTAAAAATCCGGTTGAAGTATTTGAAAAAGCTTTAGATAATGTTACTCCGCGCGTTGAAGTAAAACCACGTCGTAAAGCTGGAGCTATTCAAATGGTTCCTCGAGTTTTACGTACAGGAGATCGATCAAAAGCTTCTGCTCTTCGTTGGGTATTAGAAGCTTGTAATAAACGTTCAGGACAACCAATGGTTAATAAGTTAAAAAATGAAATAATTGAAGCTTATAAAAAAACAGGTTATGCAATTAGAAAAAAAGATGAATTACATAAACTTGCAATAGCTAATGCAATGTATGCAAGAAAACCTCAATCAGTAATTAATGCAATTAATCAATTAACTCCTTAATTTTTTTGGCTGAACCTTTCCATTGGAAAGCTGTTCCACAGTCTACAAGGCTATTTTTGAAAAGTGGTTATATATAAGGTAAGCAGAATTGGCCTAATTTACGTACTGGCTGGCTGGAACTGACAGCGCACCGCGTTCCTTTTCCAGCGAATGTCGGACTGAAAGTCGCTTTTCTTTTCGCCTGCCTTAGGGCTGAAAAACAATCCGACTGACAATAGCGTTGCTGGGCCCAGTCAGTTCAGCCCAAAATTATTTTAATTTTTATATTATTAAGTAATATAATCATAAATGGTTGTTATAATTTTATTGATAAATTTTAAGAAGGAAACATTATGAATCCAATCGTTGCTGCTGCATCTGTTGTATCTGCTGGTCTTGCTGTTGGTCTTGCTGCTATTGGTCCAGGTGTTGGTCAAGGTACAGCTGCTGGTTATGCTGTTGAAGGTATTGCACGTCAACCTGAAGCTGAAGGTAAAATCCGTGGTGCGCTTTTATTAAGCTTTGCATTCATGGAATCACTTACTATTTATGGTTTAGTTGTTGCTTTAGCTCTTTTATTTGCTAACCCTTTCGCAGGTTAATTTTAAAATTATACAAATAATTTAAGTCTTTAAGTGGGTATCAGTTATTCCACTTAAAGACTTAAATTATTTGTATAATTAAAAATCCCTAAATTAAGTAGACTGATAGCCAGTCTCCCCTTAAAGGGAGAAGAGGCGCAGCTAATAAGTTTTAATTGAAATTATTTATTAATAATAATAGCTTCAAACATAGTTGTGCTGTTATTGTTCAAAAAATAACACAATCTTGTTGTTATTACTTGCAAAAACTGGGGAAGTATCATAACCCCAGCAGGTTTCTCCTTAATTTAGAGGAAGCCTGCTGAGATTATGAGTTACTTGAAGCTTAATAGCTGTTCTTTCCCTATGGAAGGGGCTGCCCACAAATATTAAACTAATAAATTATTGATTTATTAATACAGAACTTTTTCTGGCCTAGTTGTCCTCTCTTGCTAATTAGTGGCCCTCTTAAGGGAGTAAAACTAGTGCTCTAACAACTAAAAATATACATAGATAGTTTAAAAATTTAATAAATGCCCTTGGGGCTGGCAGTCCAAATCAAAAGTAAAACCAATTTTTTTTTAATTTTTTTAAAAATACATTATTTTAAACCTCATAGGTCCGCCAAAGGCGGAAAAGCATTATAAAAAGCCGTTTATTTAAATCTATTTTATTAGATTAAAATTATAAATTTTTAGCATTGCTATATTTTTTAAGACTGGTTGAACTGCCAGTCAGTTAGCCAAGTCAATAAACAAAAGATATAACATATAATTATTGCGTTTTATTTAAGCTATACAAAGTAATACTTCTTTTAACTTTCAATTTTTATTTTTTTAACATCTAGCCAATTTTTTTCCCGTGGCTTTTGCCTTTAAAAACTAAAATAAGAAGGCTAATACTCTTACCACCTGTGCTTCCCCATAGGCAGTAAGGGAGGACATATATAACTACTTTGTTTATGTCATAAAATAAAACGCTTTAGCCATTTCTTAGAAAGGGTTGAAAATCAGGCTATTTAAAAAATTATCAGACTTGTAATATATTTAATTGATTTTTTAAAAAAGTTTTGCCCCCTCGCAGGCAGTCTTTTAATTAAAGGGACTGAGCTGCCAATCAGTCAGACCCCCCCCCTAAAAGGTGCTGAATACTTTGTCTTTAAGGACAAAAGTAAGGGGATATTTGAGTGGAAAATATGAATCCTTATAAAGGATATCTTTTAGTCTACTGGACTGTGGATATCGACAGCTACCCCTTCCTTTTACAGGCGATGTCAGATCTCTTCAAACTATAAAAGAAACGCAATGACTGTCAGTCCGCTAAAACATTCAGGCTATGTCTGGTCAGACTATGCCGGATCATGCTATGCCGGAACGCTAAAACCCTCAGTTCAGTCGCCTAAATATTATTATTAAATCGGTTTTTTTCTAGTCCAAAAAAGTACTATGGACTACTTAGTCCCAAGGCTATATGTATTAGAATTGTAATTTGAGTATTTAACATTTAAATACTCAAAGTCTAAAAAGTCATTTAAAAATAATAAATATTATTTAGAAGAGCGCAAGACTTGGTCTGTTGCTAAACTAAGTAATAATCCCTTAAACTCTATTTTACTTAATCTTTTAAAAATTAAATATTAAATTTTTTCATAATTCTAATTATGACTATTTTCCCAATTGGTCACGGTTTTGGTATTAATACTGATATTTTTGAAACTAATATTATTAACTTAGCAGTTGTTATTGGTATTGTTGTTTCTTTTGTAGGTAACAGTTTAACATCGGTTTTAGACGATCGTAAAAAAACTATTTTAAATAACTTACAAGAAGCTACTCAACGTGCTTTAGAAGCTGAAGAAAAATTAAACCAAGCTCGTACACAGTTAGAATCAGCTAAAAAAAAAGCTCTAGAAATTCGAACAGAAGGTGTTTCTCGAGCAACTCAAGAAATTAATACTGTTGTTAATCAACATGAAATTAGACTTTCTAAATTACAAGAGTTTAAACAAGAAACTCTTTCTTTTTACCAACAAAAAGCTTTTAAAGAAGCTTATTTATATGTAATTTCACGTATTATGACACGAGTTCGTGAAAGATTAAATAGTGGTTTAGATTCAACATATCATGTTGTGGTTAATAATTTTTATGTTTCTCGTTTTACAGAATACAGCCCTAAATAATTTTAAAATCTTATAGAGATATAGAATATATTTAAAAAGATGCCCCCCCCAAAAAAGGGGCATATTATACTATTGTTATCTTAGCCCTTTGAAAATGCCTTTCAGATAAAATAGTATAAACTACGTTTAGTTCAGATATCAATAGTTTATATTTTTAACAATCTTTTTAGCCTAAGGGCAAATAATATTTATAATGCTTTAGATATATTTAAAAATTCTAAAATAATAGTATTTATAACATTTTAAATTTAATGAAAATTAAAAATATTTTAATTAAAAAACATATTAAAAATTCATTTTAGCCTCTGCTGACAGCTAGTCGCTTATTTGTTTTTTATTTTCTTTTTATCCCTCCTGCCAGCCTGCTAGCCGCATGTTGACGCCCTTTTTCAGTCAGGCAGTTTCCTCCTAAAGGGAAAATAGGGATAGATACTACATGCTGTGTCTATAAAAAGTTAATTACTTTCTACTTTTTATTTTTAAAATAATAAAAGTTTTAAAAAACAAAAATGCATATTTTGATAAGTTTTATTTTATTTTTTAAATGAGTTTACAAATTACAATCTTAACACCACAACGTCCTTTTTGGAATGGTCAAGCTGAAGAAATTATTTTACCAACAGAAACTGGTGAAATGGGGGTTTTAAAAAACCACGCTCCAATTATTACAGGTTTAGATGTTGGGGCTATGCTTGTTCGTACAAAAGATACATGGAGTTCTTATGCAATTATGGGTGGGTTTGCTTTAGTAAAACAAAACCAAGTAACTATTTTAGCTAATGAAGCTCAAACTTCTGAAAGTATAGATCCTGAAGAAGCTAAAACTGCCTTTGAAACTGCAAAAGCAAATTTAGAAAAAGCAGAAGGTCTTAAAGAAAAAGTTGAAGCGAATTTTGCATACAAACGTTCTAAAGCTCGTCTTCAAGTTGTTAAAGTAGCTAAAAAACTTTAATTAGTTTTGGCTGACTGCCTAGATAAGACATTTCGACTGAGCTGGCAGTCAGTCGCGTTGCTTTTCAGTCCTAAGACAGGCAAAAAGTAAAGCGACTGACAGTCCGATATTCAGGCATCGCTTGGTCTTGGTCCAGCCAGTTCAGTTGTTGCAAATTAATAAATAGCTTTTCCTAAAGCGATATTGTTAAAACCTATTTAGGTTAAAATTTTGCGACTGCATTGAAAATGACTCAACGTGAAAGTTATTTGATTACAATTTTTATTAAATTTTGGTTAAAAAGTCTTTTACCTAAAGGGAGGATTTACATCCAAAATTTAATAAAAAGTTTTTTTGGACTGCATTGGAAAAGCGGCTACCTGGGATCGTCAAGTTCCTAAAGAGATCGCGGCTGAAAAAAGAACGCCGGCTGTCAGGACTGCCCCTTTCTGCCTAGGGGGACTGACTGACTGCGCTGAAACAGCCAGGCGGATGTCCTGATGATCCGCCGGCATCAGGACATCCGACATCCGACATCCGACATCCGACATCCGACATCCGACATCCGACATCCGACATCCGACATCCGCTAGGCGTTCCTTTTCACTTCAGTCCAGCTGCTTTATTTTTCAGTTTCAGCTACTGCAGCTAGTCAGTCGAATAAATCTAGTCTGTTAAAAATTATTAAAAAACTAGATTATTATTTATAATTTAGTTATAATTAAAAAAAGATTATAAATTATTATATTAAATTTAAAGGGGATATGGCGAAATGGTAGACGCTGCGGACTTAAAATCCGTTTTGAGAAATCAAGTGAGGGTTCAAGTCCCTCTTTCCCCAAAAAAACAAATCGGATAGATTATTCTAGGATCGTCAACATTTTTCATTTTTTCCAAAAAAATGGTCCCTCAAACAGAAACAAAAACAGGTGCTGGCTTCAAAGCTGGTGTTAAAGATTACCGTTTAACATACTACACTCCTGACTACGTAGTTAAAGATACTGATATTTTAGCAGCTTTCCGTATGACTCCACAACCTGGTGTTCCAACTGAAGAATGTGGTGCTGCTGTAGCTGCTGAATCTTCAACAGGTACTTGGACAACAGTTTGGACTGACGGTTTAACAAGTCTTGACCGTTACAAAGGTCGTTGTTACGATATCGAACCTGTTCCAGGCGAAGATAACCAATATATTGCTTACATTGCTTACCCAATCGACTTATTTGAAGAAGGTTCAGTTACTAACCTTTTCACTTCAATCGTTGGTAACGTATTTGGTTTCAAAGCTTTACGTGCACTACGTTTAGAAGATTTACGTATTCCTCCAGCTTACGTTAAAACTTTCCTTGGCCCACCTCATGGTATCCAAGTTGAACGTGACAAATTAAACAAATATGGTCGTGGTCTTTTAGGTTGTACTATTAAACCAAAATTAGGTCTTTCAGCTAAAAACTACGGTCGTGCTGTTTACGAATGTTTACGTGGTGGTTTAGACTTCACTAAAGATGACGAAAACGTTACTTCTCAACCATTCATGCGTTGGCGTGACCGTTTCCTTTTCTGTGCTGAAGCTATCTACAAAGCTCAAGCAGAAACAGGTGAAGTTAAAGGTCACTACTTAAACACAACTGCAGGTACTTCTGAAGAAGTTCTTAAACGTGCTGCTTGTGCTAAAGATTTCGGTGTATCTATCGTTATGCATGATTACTTAACAGGTGGTTTTACTACTAACACTTCATTAGCTAACTACTGTCGTGATAATGGTTTATTATTACACATTCACCGTGCTATGCACGCTGTAATTGACCGTCAAAGAAACCACGGTATCCACT